>Ga0316225_1001510_pt1 | contig 21896 bp, 17 predicted proteins | sample TBH18015metaG_FD_206010 | JGI IMG/M metagenome (GOLD analysis project Ga0316225, IMG submission 206010) | Freshwater microbial communities from Trout Bog Lake, Wisconsin, USA - TBH18015 | ecosystem: Environmental > Aquatic > Freshwater > Lake > Hypolimnion/Profundal zone | place: USA: Wisconsin... | reverse complement strand
GGAAGCTCTTAAGGGTCTTGGAGATAGGATCCTGGCTGGGATAGGTGATGGCGGTGACTTTCCCGCCGTTGAGGTCTTCCAGAACCAGGCTCTTGAGGATGTCGTTGATCTGCTGGGTCTTGAACCGTAGTTCGGTGCTGCCGTTGCCGTCAACCGCCCCGTAATGCTCGAAATAACCCACCCCGCTGCTGAATAGCACCACGGCCTTCACCGGCACGTCGGAACCATTGGCGGGAACCGCCATGGCGCCGGCCGGGCTCAGGGTTCCGAGCTGACCCCAACTCGACTGCGGAACAATGCCCATTCCCGCTGCCGCAACGCTCAACGTCGCCGTCATCAGCCATCGTCGCATCGTGATCTCCTTCTTGTAGTATTGTGTAGTCATAATAGCGTCAGGGGGCTTGGACGCCAAAGAGGCAAAAAAGTTTCCGAAAAATGTCGCTGACGGGCACGCTTTCAATGTTCACTCCGGGGTGCGGCGGGCAGGACGGGGAAGCCTTGGCCAGTGTATAATTGTCGCCGAGAGGCACGTAAGAACAGGCAGGCAAAGAGAAGCCACAACAAGACCATAAACCAGAGCGGCGCGCACAGGGCGTGCATCGACACCTGCATCCTCCCACCGGTCAGTGGAAAGGTCTGACTGCCGCACCCGAAACCAAGGAAGCCGTGATATAAAGAATCGGCTACTCTGGGGCCGGAGACTGGGCCGTGCGTGGCCATCGGCTGGCCGGCTTGGCCACTGTGAAAGGTACCGTGGTGGAGAACATAGAAGACAATGCTCCCCCGGTCGACGTCAACCAAACAAGACCAGTTCGCCACGTCGGGGCATAATACCGAGTCCCAGGTTGACGCGCTTCTGGCCCATAATGCCATAGTCGCTGCGCCCAGCAACAGGCTAATGATGGCGGCGATCTGGCAGAGGCGACGTTTCATCCGCCCCCACTATAACGAAGTCTTTAACGGTGTGGGCGGATTACGTCCGCCGACACGGGGAACTTTTTGTCACCTGCCGCGTCAGACCATAGTCAACCGCTTCCGTAGAAGCGAATGTTTACCCAGAGGAGTTCACGATGCGCTTCGCCGCACTCATTGCTTGCGTTTTTGTCATGGCCGCCACCTCGGTTCTGGTTATCGGCCAATCTCCCGTTCCACCGGCGGCCGATGAGCGTCCCGCCACCCGGCCAGCTGACCAACCGACGATCGACGACATGGTCAAGGGCGAGAAGGTTCTGGCATGGTTCCAAGACTATGAGTATGCCAAGAATATTCATGTGGTGGTCAATCCGGGCGATGCAGCCCTCCACCGCGGAGGCAAGCCGACCCCGGCCGACGTGGCCACCGCCTATGCGGCGAAGCGGGCGGAGATCGCCACCACGATAGAGAAGGCCGGGGCGAAAGTCCTGCGGGCCTGGGAGCAGCCCATCACTTGGGCGTACTCCGAGATGGTCCTGCTGGACATCAAAGGCGACCAAGCGAAGACAATACTGGCCAACATGCCGCACTTTGTTGCAGGTGTCGTCTTCGTTGACGGCGCCTACAATCGTGCGTTACCGGCCACACAACCGGTCATTTGCATGCCGGGCAAGACACCTGCGGAGTACGGGTTTATTCTGTGGGGCTCGGGCGACAAGGAATGGCACAAAAAGGACCTGGACCTGGCCCGGCTGAACGCTCTGAAGGGCGTGCAAGTAACTTTCGTGCCCCCGCCACCGATGTCCGCTGGCAGTTCCGGTTACGTGGAACTAACGCCCGAACCAGGCCATACGCTGCTGGAGGTGTTCCTGCGGACGGAGGCAGGCTTCCTGCTCGTGGTCCCCCAGCCCGCCGCCCAACCCTGAGGACGGATCGCCAAAAACCAGGCCCAGCGTAAAACCCGGACCAATCATCGAATTGCTGTCAAAAACCCCCGAGAAACGCGCAAGATTACCAGCTTATGGTTCCCGCTCAGACGACTTTGGACTCTGCGGTTGACCAGTATGCCCGTGGCGGGTGGACACAGCATCAGGATGTCATGACACCCCGCTAGTTTTCTTCTGAACTGCGTCGTCTGGTTTGGCAGGCAGGACGGGGAAGCCTTGTCCGTATTTTCGCCGCCGAAAGGCTCGAACAAAGACATAAGCGAAAAGAAGTGACAGCAAGGCGATGAACCAGAGTGGAATAACGACCTGATAAACCTGACGGGGCGGCAACCACGATAGTCTTCGACTTTGATACCCGAATCCAAGGAAGCGGTGGTGCATATACTCAACAAAGTTCGCACACGATGCTGGCGCATCATAGACCTCCCATTCTCCACCATGACTATCGCCGAAATGGCGGTGCTCTAATTGAAAGTAAAAAACTCCGTGCCCCGCCAAAGCGGTGAAACACCAGTTCGCCCGTCTTGGACTGCTAAGAAAATCGGCGGTTGTCTCACTTCTAACTAACATCGCCAGTGTCGCCCCGCAAAACAGCAGGCAGGCGACTGCGGCAATCTGGCAGAAGCGGCGTTTCATGCTTCCTGCATTGTACCGCTGGCGTACAGCAGTGGTGAGTGGTCAAGCCCATGAAACCCGCTGAAAACGTCTTTTCGCCGCGGCTGGTGATTTGTTGACAACATTAAAATATTGTGGCCGCCGCCGGCGGCGATGACCAGGGCCCGCTTGGCGGCCTCCTGGCCGCGAACGTCGGCGAAGTCCACGTCGTAGGAGGCGGCTCGGGCGAACAGCTTGTCGCGGTCGATGGCGGTCGGCTCCAGGTCGAGCTGGCCGGTCAGGTAGCCGACGGCCTCGCTCAGGCTGGAAACCGGGATGACCTCGATGTTATCGACGATGGCTGCCTCGCGGGCGTTCTCAGCCGGCACGATCACCCCGCGCAGGCCACGCTCGGCCGCCAGACTCGCCATGGCCAGCACGCCCTTGATCCGCCGGACTCGGCCGTCGAGGGCCAGTTCGCCGGCGATGAGAAACTTCTCCACGTCGGCCGGCTCGGCCTTGAGTTGCCCGTCGGCCAGCAGCAGGCCGAGGGCGATGGGCAGGTCGTAGGCCGGGCCTTCCTTCTTCAGGTCGGCCGGGGCCAGGTTGACGGTGACGTTCTGCTCGGTGTCGCGATAGCCGCAGTTGTTGACCGCGGAGCGGACCCGCTCCAGCGACTCGCGGACGGCGGTGTCGGGCAGGCCGACGACGATCGGGGCCCGGAATCCGGCCCCGAAGATATCGACTTCGATTTCGCAGGGCACGGCGTCGATGCCGCGCAACGCGACGGACTGGAGGCGGGCCAGCATGCGATGGACCCCTTTTCAATTGCGATTCGATCAGCGATCAGCGACGGGTGCATTGTAAGCCGGGTGACCGCAAAGGCAAGGCCTGGATGGGTAAGACGTGCCAAAACTCCACGCCGAATGCCCAAGGCACGGCATGCAGCGGAAGCGGGCGAAGTTGGCCGAGGGCTATTTGACCGGGGAGCAGATGGCGAGGAAGCTGGGCATCGGGCAAACGACGCTACGTCGGTGGTTGCGGGTAGGCAAGTTGCGGAAGCGGACCAAGAGCATCGCCGGGATGCTGCTGTTCGACCGAGGGGCGGTCCGCTCGACGGGCTAGCCCGGATTTGCCCGGTGGATTCCAGTTCCTCGAATTCCTGATTCTGTCCCGGCAGTGCGACAGGGAACGGCTTGCAGAACCGCCGACAGAAGCGATAATTACGCGGTAGCGGCCCGGGTCGGTCGCGGGCCACGCATAGGGGAAATGTCGGATTAAAGAGAAGAGGCCGGACATGAAGAAGATGAACGAAACGCTGTCAGGTGTCGCAGCGGTCGTCTTGGCGGTTGTCGTGGCGATGGCTGGCATCGCGGGTGCCGCCGATGCTCCCTCCGCGAAGGTCGAGCGCAAGGGGCCGCTGGCCGGGTTGCCCTCGGCCCCGAGTTCGCAACTGGAAAAGATCAAGGAACTGGGCGACAATCAATGGGTTAACCTGGGCTCGCCGGCGGCAGACCCGAAGTGGGGCAAGGCTTGCGGCCGTTCCTGGGGCGCGAAGATGGTTTTCGCCTCGGACCTGCGCGGCGCGTTTCTCACCGGAGAAGGCCCGCACGGCTTGATCAAGCCGGACGGTCACCTCATGGACGACCTGTGGTTCTACGACATCAATTCCAATCGTTGGATCTGCGTCTATCCCGGCATGGAGGCGACGCACTTTACCCAGCAGGTCAAGGACCAGGAACTCAAGATCGACGATAACGGCCTGCTGGTCAACAAGGACGGTGAGCCATTGCCGCAGCACACCATGATTCACTCGTATGCGCTGGTCACCTATGACCCGGATATGCGGAGGTTCGCCTGGCCGTTTGGCGGGAGCGGAAGCGGCTATTTGAATGGCCTGGATTCGAAAGGAGGGACGGAGGGGCTGAACTTGCTGCGGGCACAACCAGGTAAATGGAACGACCCGTCGAAGTCATACTCGCCCTGGTTCTATGACACAGTGGCGGGCAAGTTCGACTGCTACGTGCTTGCCGAAAAGGGGCCAGGCCCGGTTATTAGCATTGGGGGCACGTTCCTGTATATCAGCAGCAAGAAGCAGTACTTGGCGCCTCAGAACTCGGTCTTCTTCGATCCGGCGGCGCGCAAGTGGGTTTCGGCAGGAGCAAAGGGACCCCTGCCGACAGGCATGGACCACTCCTCGTGCTACGATCCCAAGCGGGACCGCGTCTACATGGGGGGCGGCATCTATAACGACGTCAAGAAACCGGAGGACAACTTCTTTATCTATGACATCAAGACCGCGACGTGGACCAAGCCAAACCCCACGGGAAAGTTCCCGCTGAATTACACAAGCTGTGGCGCCTTCTTCAACTACGACTCCGTCAATGACGTTGTCGTGCTGTTGATGGACTGGGGCAAGGAGACATATGTGTACAACCCGGAGACCAACGCCTGGGCTGAGCCGCTGACCACGCCCAAGGGCGTTGGGCACGACGCCGCAGGCGCCAACAGTTTCGGCAATGGCTTCTATGATCCGGAGCTTAACGCATTCTTCTGCCACTTCGCAGGGGATGGCTACCCCAATGGCACGATGTGGGCCTATCGCTACAAGAAGGCCGCCAAGTAACGGCGAGAGAGAAAGTCGAGGGCCAGTGCTTACGAAATGTGTGATGTGAAAGGCGGCAGTCATGAAGCGAGCCTTGACTTCCATTTTCATTTTTCTGGCAAGCAGTTTTGCGGCCTCGGCAGCGGAGCCAGAGCCCGGGGCAACAAAACCGCCCAACGAAATTCCGGTCAAGACCGGGCAGCGGGTTGCGTTTGTGGGCGACTCCATCACGGTGCTTGGAAATTCTGCGGAGGGCTACGTTGGACTCGTCGCCGAAGGCCTGAGGGCCAACGGCATCGAAGTGAAGATCAGAGTGCATGCCAGCTCCGGAACCGACTCCAAATATATGCTGGATAACACGGTGCCCGCCGCTTTGTACAGCAAGCCGAACTGGCTGGTGTTGAGTTGCGGAATCAACGATGTATACCATGGTCTGCCCGAAGAGGAATTCCGGCGGGCGTGCGCGGAGGCGGATGGATCCAAACCCGTCAATTATCCGCAAAGCCACATGACGATGGATTTGTTCAAGACGGATCTTGCGGCCATTCTCGAAAAATCGCATGCGACGAACACCAAGCTGGTGATTCTGACACCGACGGTCTTCTATGAGAAACTGGACAGCCTGTTCAACCAGGGGATGGTTCCGTACGTCGAGTACCTCCGCACCTTTGCGAAAGAAAATAATTGCCTTTTGGCCGATTTGAACGCCGATTTTCACCAGATTCTGCAAACCAATCAGTCTATTCGAGGACGCGTGTTGACGGGAGACGGGGTTCACGTGAATTCCAGAGGCAACCAGGTGATGGCCAAGGGCATTCTGAAGGCCTTTGGATTGAACGAAACGCAACTGGCCAAAGCGGAACAGGCGTGGCTGGACATCCGCAAACAGGGGCTGGCCAGGAATGCGGCGGCCAAGGTTTCCGAATGTCTCTGGTGGGATGAATTGCCCCGGCTGTTCAAAACGGCTTCGGTCAAAAAGGAGGACGCCCAGGAAGTGCGAATGCTTTTCGGAGACCATCTGAACAAACTCTGCCGGGCGTTCCCCGACCAACCGAATCCGACCCTGTGGGGCGCGGCCGGACAAGCCCTGGCTAAGGATCTCATCGGGCAAACGGAGGCCGACATCGCCAAGGTCATGGACAAGGAGCAGATGGCCAAGTATGCGGAATGGAAAACAGCGATTTGCGGACAAAAGTGCTCCAAGTATCATGATTTCCCATGGGCCATCATTTTCGGATTACCGGGCCAAGGCGATGCGACGACGAGGCCGACAGATTCCCAGAAGCGTGACTAAACCCGTGATGCAGAGGCTGTGACCCCTGTCGAGATCCGACGGAAAGAACCAGGACGCCACCGTGGCCCAGGTCCAGGGCTGAGCCGCTGAATCCTGGGAACACCATCAATCCTGTTCGGCACCAGGTTTGCACGCCTACCCCGCCATGCGGCAGGATGGTGGGACGCTGGATGCACTTCGTGACACGGTCTTGCCGGTTCCGGGAGGGCCGACCATTAGAATGGTATCTGTCCCCGGCAATTTTCTTCTGAGCTGCGTCCGAGCACCTCGCTCTGTATAAGACGCTGCCATCAGGCACCCATGTCGATGCTCAACACACTGAGAGCATCAAAAATTCCCCTCACCCCGCCCTCTCACCGGGTACGGGGCGAGGGTGAAAGAAAGGGGGCAGTGTCTCTCCGCTGCTTCATAAGCCATGAAAGGCCATAAGGCTCGGCACACAATCGACCGAAGCTGACATTAGCCCTAATATAACCTCAACATCGCTATGGCAAACCATGGTGTTGCCGGCGATTCGGGATCAGTTTGCCGGTGGTGGCAACCGAGGCGATATGTCCGTCAACCCCTACAGCCGATACATTCTGAATCAGAGCAATTCCGCCAAGGCCATAGAGCAGGGGCTGGCGGAGGCTGATTGGTACACCTCGCCGATCCCGCGCGACGCGTTCCGCCGGCTGCTGCAAAGGCGCGATGCCCCGGCCATGCGCGATGCGCTTATCTGGTTGGCACTTCTGATCGGGTCCGGATACGCGGGTTATCGCCTCTGGGGGACATGGTGGGCCGTCATTCCGTTTGCCATGTATGGAGTGCTCTATGCCAGCAGTTCCGATGCCCGCTGGCACGAAGCCGGGCACGGAACGGCGTTTCGGACCAATTGGCTGAATAACGCATTGTACGAAATCGCCTCGTTCATGGTTATGCGGGAATCGACCTCTTGGCGATGGAGCCATGCGCGGCACCATAGCGATACCATCATTGTGGGCCGCGATCCGGAGATCGCCGTGCCGCGACCGCCTAAGATCGGCACTCATATACTGGGGCTTTTCGGCCTGCCAGGGTATCCGGCGTATTTCCGACGACTGCTGCAACATGCCCGCGGGAAGATCACCGAAGCCGAGCAAATGTACGTGCCCCAAACGCAATACCCCCAGGTGATCTTCAAGGCCCGCATTCACTTGGTGCTATACCTGGTGGTCATCGCTCTGGCAGTATATGGCCGGAGCATCCTGCCGCTGATGTATATCGGCCTGCCGGCGCTTTACGGGGCCTGGCTCATGTCCGTTTACGGCAAGACGCAGCACGCCGGGCTGGCGGAGAATGTTCTGGACCACCGGCTGAACTGTCGAACGGTCTACATGAACCGAATCAATCGCTTCCTGTATCTGAACATGAATTACCACGTGGAACATCACATGTTCCCTCTGGTGCCGTATTACAACCTGCCCCGTCTGCATGAGTTGGTCAAAGACGACATGCCGCGCCCATACAGCGGATTGTGGGAAGCATGGCGCGAAATCATCCCGGCGATCCTGCGGCAGCGCCAAGACCCCGGCTGGTGCGTCAAACGCATCTTGCCGACGGCCAGGCCGGCCGGCGGCGCCGGAATCACCATACACACCACTGATCAGCCGCAGGCCCAGGACGGCTGGATCGAGGCCTGCCCGGCATCGGCAGTGGGAAAGGAAGAGGTCATTCGTTTTGATCATGGCCGGCGCACCTATGCGATCTATCAGACCGCCGATGGCCGTTACTGCGCCACCGAGGGCGTGTGTACGCACGGCAATACCCATCTTGCCGACGGCCTGGTCAGGGGCTGCATAGTCGAATGCCCCAAGCATAATGGCCGGTTTGATGTCACCGATGGCTCGGCCCGGCGCGCTCCGGCCTGCGCGGCTCTGCGTACGTATCCGGTGGAAAACCGCGGCGGCAGGCTGCATCTGAACCTCGCCGACCGGCCGCAAAACCAGAAGACCTGGCGATTCCATGTGGTGAGCAATGAGAATGTGGCCACCTTCATCAAGGAACTGGTCCTGGAACCGCAGGATGATGCCGGTCCGGTCTTCACGCCCGGCGATTATCTTCAATTCGACATCCCCGCCTACGAATCAATCGCGTTCACAGGGTTCGCGATCCAGCCGCCTTTCGAGCAGGCGTGGCAAGCCCAGCATGTGTTTGACTACGCGGCCCGGAATCCCCTGGCGTGCCGGCGGAACTACTCGCTGGCCAGCAGCCCGGCGGAACGATTGCTCCGCTTCAATGTGCGCATCGCGATGCCGCCGCGCGGCCAGGAATGCCCGGCGGGAGCAGGGTCATCGTATGTGTTCAACTTAAAACCAGGCGCTACGGTCAGCGCGATCGGCCCGTTCGGCGATTTTCACATCAAGCCGACGCAGAAGGAGATGCTCTTCATCGGGCGCGGCGCCGGCATGGCCCCGCTGCGGTCGCAGTTGTCCCACCTGCTGGAGACGCAGAACAGCCCGCGCAAGATTGAGTTCTGGTACGAGGCCCACTCTGGCCGGGAGGTGCCGTACGCTGATTACTTCCAGCATCTGGCCGACCGGCACGCCAACTTCCGTTTTCATGTGGTTTTGTCATCCCCGTCGCCTGAGGATCGGTGGACGGGTCACAGGGGCTTGGTTCATGAGGTGGTGCAGCGCCAGCGTCTGGCCGGGCACTCCAATCTGAAGGCCGTGGAGTATTACCTCTGCGGGCCGCCGACGATGATCAAAGCATGCACTAACATGCTGCGGTCGCTGGGGGTGGAACAGAGCCAGATCGCGTATGATGAGTTTTAGCTTGAGGAGGCGTATGGGCAGTGACGGAACCAATGCGGCTGTGAACTCGGAGTTTGATTTGGCACGGCTGGCCCGGACTCGCGATCTGATCCTGCCGGATTGGGGGCCGTATTCCGCGATGTGTGCCGGCGTCAGCCACCGGGTGCGCGAACAACACAACGCCCTGGACTTCCTGTTCGCCTTCCGTAGCGATGCCGGACCGGCATTGCTGCCGGCGTTCGGCGAGGCAGGAAACCGAACCTTCCATGCCTGGTCGGCGGCGCCTGATTTGTCGGAGTACACGTACAAGTTTGACCTGATCGGGTTGGATGATTTTTATGCCCTGGTGCGATTCGATTCATCGGCATACGGCTGCAAGGCGGAAGTGCGCCTTGTGAACCAGACCAACGCGGCCCATGCCGTGCAGATGGAAATTGTGCCGGCCATCCCTGCGGGACTGAAGGATCCGCCGCAATTGCGCCTTGGTCCCAGGGAGACATGGCTGGGCGCCGAACAGTACGCGGAACTGGCCTGCTGGCCGCGCCGTGCCGACGACGGTTATCGCAATCTGGTGCGTCCGGATCGCGACGCCGTCGACGCCATGGCGTTGTCGGGCCGGTGGGCGATGTTTCCGGGAAGCAAGATCACCTGGCGAATGCCTGCGGCGCTACAGGCAAAGGCCGGGTATCTGGGGATTCGCTATTGCAAAGAGGATGAGGCGGCTCTTAAGTATCTTCTGTCATGGAATGGCTTGGTACGGCCGGTGGAGTTTCCGCACGGCGCCGGCTACCGCTGGTTGTGGATGGCGCTGGACGCGGCAGTGCAGGCCGAGAATGAATTGATGATTCAAGTTGATCCCGCGGTCGCATCCGCGCACCCCCGCAACATCTGGGGCCAAACACCGGAGTTCATCCAACTCGACGGCTTTGTCCTGGCACCAGCGCCGCGCCATGGCATCGTTCAGGAGGCATCGTTCCGATCCGTCGCTCCGGCGGTCGGCTTAACCCTGGCGCCAAGCCGGTTCGCGTTTGCCACGGGACCAGGGGCCCTGCTGCACGCGGTTGTGTGCCCGCCGGAAATCCATGCCGAGCGGGCCGAGGCATCGGAACTGTTTTCCGGCCAGGTTGGGCAAGCCGCATTGCGTGGCGGCTCGACACTGGGGTGCGTGCGCGTGGCGGCGTGTACGGTGCCGGCGCAATCGCAGAGCATCATTCCCGTACAGTTCTGCTGCGGCCGGGACGGTCACGAACTGGCCAGGCGGGCGCGGCAACTGGACGAAATGCCAAAGGCGGCGGCGCCGCCGGCGCCAGACATGCCGTCCAAGTTCGCCATGAGCCGCCAACTGCTGGGCGCCAATTGCCGGATGGGGATTATTTATCCCATCGCCCTGCCGCGCGAAACCATTGCCACGCATTCGCCGGGCAAATACTGGAATTCGCTGTATGCCTGGGATTCGGGGATGCACGCCATCGGGCTCCTGGAGTCGGATGGGCGCGGCGCGGTCGAATCGTTGAACACCTACCTGTGCGGCCCGGAAGAAGAGGCGGATTTCATGTGGCATGGCACGCCCGTGCCGACGCAGGCATACCTGGCCAATGAAATCTGGCAGCGCACCGGCGACCGCGACCTGCTGCGCTATTTCTACCCGCGCCTGAAGAAGTTTTACGAGTATCTGGCGGGGCGCGCTCGGCAATCAACCACCAACCGGTTCGGCAACGGCCTGCTCAACACTTTCCCGGTGTTTTACAACGCCGGCGGCTGGGATGATCTGCCGCCGCAGTTGGCGATGCACAAGGCGGGATTGGCCGATGCAGTGACGCCGGTGGCGCCGACCGCGCACCTGGTGCGTTTTGCCCGCTTCCTGAAACGATTTGCCCTGGAACTCGGCCTGCCGCAAGACGTCGGGCAGTTGGAAGGCGACATGCGGCGCAGCTTGGAGGCCATCGAACGCACCTGGGATGAAGCCGCCGGCGTCTACAGCATGGTTTATCATGAGACGTTTGCGCCCTACCGGCATGCGAGCGGCGAAAATTTCAATCACACGCTCGACGCCATGATGCCGCTGTTGTCCGGGGGCGTGGATGGGCGGCGGGCGGCCATATTGATCAAGCAATTGCATGATCCCGGGCGGTTTTTGACGGCTATGGGTTTCAGTACGGTGGATCAGTCAGCGCCGTATTACCAGGCGGGCGGCTTCTGGAACGGCGACACCTGGATGCCGCATGGTTATTGGAATGGCAGCGTCTGGATGCCGCACCAGTGGCTGCTGTGGAAGGCATTGCTCGATTGCGGGGATGTGGCCTTGGCGCACCAGATTCCCCGCCAGATCGCCGAACTGTGGGAACGGGAATGCCGGCGCACGCACTGTAGTTTCGAGTATTTCCGTATTTCCACCGGCCAGGGGAGCGGCTACCCGCATTTCGCGGGACTGAGCGCACCGGTGCTGAACATGATCGCGGCGATTTCGGAGGTTGGGCGGGTGACCGCCGGCTTTGACACGGAGATACGGGCGGTTGCCCGGACCGGGGACAGGCTTGGCTTTATGTACCGGGTCGATGGCCCGTCGCCGGCGCCGGTGGTGTTGGCCGTGATGCCGCATTGCGGCCAGTTCCAGGTGTGCGCAAGTCAAATCACCTCCACGATGCCGACCGACGATCTGGGGTGTCTGACCATTACCTTGCCCGCGACGAGCGTATGGACTGCCGTGACGATTGAACCGGAATCGCCCATGACTTGCCATCAATAATCGGTGGTTGATCGTCCTCGTTGGTCATAGTGCCAAGCACATCAGCAAGGACAAATGGTTCTCGCTTGCGTAACAGTTTAGGCGGCGGCAATTTGGCCCCGAAGGGGCCTCGGGCTGTAGCCATGGGTGGAGCGATGCCTCTGCGAGCATCGCGCAACCCGTGGTTGGGTTGTTCCACTTCTTTTGCCCCGGCAGGGGCAAAGGAAATCCTGAACCAGCAGGTGTATCTCGCAAGATTCTTCCGCTCCACTTCGGAGCCGGCAAGGATCAACACTTGTTCCCACGGGTTACTCGTTTGGCTGACTGGCGACCGGCGTCTCTTGAACTGCGAAAATCTCGGCGAACTCGAAGAAATAATGGGCTGGCAGACCGTCCACAAGCGTTTCCTGGGCAGGAGGTTTGAAGCCGGGGTCGCAGCGCAGGATGCCGCTGGCGGCAATATGCTGGCCGAAGGTCGGCGTCAGCCCCGACATCTTGCCCTTAAAATAGACCCACTCTTTGTCGTTAAGCTTGATGTAGCCGACGGCAAACTTGCCGGGCCCGCCGTAAAAGCCGGTCAGCGCCACCCGTTGGCCGACCAGTTTCTCAAGCCCAACCGTGGCGGCTGGCTGGGCGGCGGTCCCCGTCTCTTCAGGCCCACAAGCCTCCGCGGGCTGGCTTAAGGCAGGGAAGGCGGTCGCCATCCGTGCAGTCGGGCAGGCTGTGAAGGAAACAGCCCTCGGGGCGACCAACATATAAAGCACCATCATCATGATAGTAAGCAGAAATTCCACGGAGCCCAGGACCAACCCGGCGATGGCCAGGCCTCTGCCGCCAACGCGAGAGTCTTTGGTGCGTTGGAGCCCTCTGATTCCGAAGATGATCGCCAACACCGGCGGCACTACAGGGATGAAGAATAACGCTCCGCAGACCAAACTGGCGATGGCCATGCCGTTGGAGGCTCCTCGTGGCGCCGGCGTGGCGTAATCCAAGACCCGCATCGGCGATTGCCCTGATGGCAGATTGGGGTTTGATGAGGTGGTCATGGACTCCTATTTCATCGAATGGCTCGAAACAGCGGACGTCAGTTGGTGAGAGCAATTCCTTGGGGCATCGGCGGTCCCTCGACAACAGTGCATTCTGGCTCAGTCTCGTGCCAGAGTCAATGCTCACTGTTGCCAGGCCACTGGCAACGGGGATAATGCCACGATGTTCTACGACCAATCCCAATTCGACATCCGGTGCGAGTGGGGAGAACGCGGCGTGTCACTCCTGGCCCCTGCCAGCGATGTGGTGGTGATCGTGGACGTGTTGTCTTTTTCGACATGCGTGGAGGTGGCGACGGCAAACGGTGCGGTGGTATTCCCGTATCGCTGGAATGATTCTTCTTCCGCCTCCTTTACCGAGTCCATCGGTGCGGTGTTAGCGGGCAGGCGTGGGGCACCGGGCCAGTTCTCGCTGTCGCCAACATCGCTGACGACGATCACGGCAGGCACCAAGCTGGTGCTGCCGTCACCCAACGGTGCGACCTTGAGCTTCGCCTCAGGGCAAACGCCGACCCTGTGCGGGTGCCTGCGGAACTGCCGAGCCATTGCTGCCCATGCCAGCCGGATCGGTCGGCGTATCGCCGTGATTCCAGCGGGCGAACGGTGGGATGGCGGCAGCCTGCGTCCAGCCGTGGAGGACTGGATTGGAGCCGGGGCAATCATTAAGTTCCTGACTGGCAGCCGCTCCCCGGAAAGCGAAGCGGCGGTTGCAGCCTTCAAGGCGGCTGCGAGCCGCCTGCTCGGACACCTGCGGACGTGTGCTTCCGGCATCGAACTAATCGAGCGTGGATTCGATGCAGACGTGGTGATGGCGGCGGACCTGAACGTCAACAAGACGGTGCCGGTGCTGAAGAATGGTGCGTATGCCAACGAGGGCTAGCGTTCGTGCTGACTAGCTAACTGCGTCGGCTGCCCTCGCCGATTACCGGCCATTCGAGAGGATTGAAGATGGACACCGGCGTGAAGAATATGCTCTATATCCGCCCCGAAACACCTACAGATCTTGACGCAATCACCGCGATCAACCGCCTTGCGTTCGGAGGCCAAGGCGAGGCGAAGTTGGTCGCAGCCCTGCGCGATCGAGGCTTCATGCGGCTGTCGCTGGTGGCCGAGATGGATGGGCAAGTCGTCGGTCACATCCTGTTCAGCCGGCTGCCGATCATTACCGACAACGGCGTGGTCGAGGCTCTGGCGCTGGCGCCGATGGCAGTTCTCCTGTCGCATCAACGGCGCGGCATTGGGACGAAGTTGGTGGAAGATGGGCTACGGCTCTGTGCCGAGCAGGGACACCGGATCGTAGTCGTGCTGGGCCACCCGAAGTACTACCCTCGCTTCGGCTTCTCGGCGGGACTGGCCAAATGCCTGAGCAGTCCGTATTCAAGCCATGGCCAGGCGTGGATGGCATTGGAACTGGCGCCGGGTGCGTTGGCGGACGTGGCGGGCCGGGCGGAATACCCCCCGCCGTTTGCGGAGTGCGACTGCTGATCTCACCACGATGGAGATGTCATGGCGATTCACTACACCGACTGCCTTAAGGACGTCACCGCTGACCAACTTCGCGGATTTTTCGAGGGCTGGCGGTCACCGCCCAGTCCCGAGCGCCACCTGCAAATCCTCCGCGGCAACCGTCACGTTGTCCTCGCCATGGACGACGCAACCGGAAACGTTATCGGCGTCATTACGGCTCTGGCCGACGGCTTGCACTGGGCGTTCATCCCGCTGCTGGAAGTCCTGCCCGCATACAGGCACAAGGGCATCGGAACGCAACTTGTCCGGCGTATGCTCGACTGCCTGAGCGCGTACCCCTGCATCGATTTGACCTGCGACCCCGGTGTTCAGCCGTTCTACGAGAAATGCGGGATGCTGCGTTCAACGGGGATGGTCGTGCGAGATTACGGGAGGTCGGGACCGTCGGGGCGATGACGTACATCGTACAGTTTCATCATACGCTGGACCCAGATTGAACTACTTTTCGAGCCGCAACGATGCCTAAGCTCGCCGCCATCAATGTCGTCCCGGCGACCCGCGCCGACGTAGATCGCATCAACACTATCCTCGCCGAGGCGAGGGACTGGCTCCACGCCCGAGGCATCCGCCAATGGGCTGAGCCGTTGCCGCCGGGCTGGGTGTCGAGATGCGTTGAGCGTGGCGAGTTCTTTATCACCAGTGAGCAAGGGCAGGTTATCGGCATGTTCCGGCTGGCCTGGATCGACAAGGCACGGCTCTGGGGCGAAACCTCGACTGAGGCAGGCTACCTCAGCAAACTTGCCGTCGCACGGCCGGCGGCTGGAAGGGGTCTGGGCGTGGAATTATTGAGGGCGGCTGAGCGGATGGTGGATGCCGCTGGGAAAAAGCTGCTGCGACTGGATTGCTGGTCGGGGAACTCTGTGCTGATCTCGTATTACGAGAGGGCGGGATTTAGACGGTGCGGGACGGGGAGATGCTTGGATTTCGAGGTGGTTTTGTTTGAGAAGGGCGTGGGGTGATGGTAAACAGGATCAGTGCCCATTCGGGAGAACTGAACATGGACGCAAACGTGAAGAATCTGCTCTACAGCCGACCTGAACTATACGAACAGGTCTACCCGGAACCGAATGAGGAAACGCCCAACATGTGCCATCACATGTTCGACCGATTCTTCCACGGCACGCCGAAATCCATCTTGGACATTGGCTGCGGGACCGGTCGTGATCTGGGCGTTCTGTCCCGGTCCTGCCCAGACTGCTGGGGCGTCGATTACCTGCCGGCCATGATCGCCCTCGCCCGCAGCAAGTGGCCGGACCTCCACCTGTCGGTTGGCGACATGCGATCCGTTCGGCTGGGCCGCACCTTTGACGTGATTCTCTGCATGGGATCGGCGTTGATGTATGCGTTGACAAATGAGGAAGTTGATGCGGCGTTGGGGACATTCGCCGCCCACGCCCATACGGGAAGCCTGCTGCTTCTCGACATCAATAACGGGGCTGGATATCTCGACGGCGGGTGTTTCTCCCCATCGAAGGAGTTTTCGGTGGCTGTTCCGGGCTTTACTGCCCATGCCGTGGCCACGCACAGTTTCGACCGGAGAAAGCAGTTGCTTATCAGGAAACGGGTCTGGCGGATCGAAGGGCAACCCCCGGTCGAGGATTTCTGCCGTTATCGGTTGTTGTTTCCCGCTGAACTTGAGGACCGTTGCCAAAAACATCGCTTCTCGGTCGTTGGGATGTTCGACAACATGGAACTGAAGAAAACAGACCTGTCAGGGCCGAGGCTGTACGTGGCATCTGTGTTCCGAGGGTGAGAGTTATTCTCCGGAGCAGTGTCGGCATACGCCGGCGCCTGAGTTGGGGCCTGTTGCAGAACATGGTAGTCTGCCTCGGCATATGAATCATCATTTGAGGCGCCTACGAGTCCGACGCCCGGATGGACGCCAACGACAAACGAGCAAGGAGTGTAGGCCACTCCCAGCCGCAGAGGATTCTTCAATGGTCCAGTTGCCACCGGAGTTTGAGATTCTCACCTCCCGCTGTCGCCTCCGCCGGCCATCGGAAGCGGACATTCCCCATGTTTTCTCGGCCACACGGATTGCGGGCTTCAACGATGGCATGGCGTGGGCCGCCCCGGAGAGCATCGAGCAACTGCGGGAACCCCTCCGTAATAACATTAAAGCGTGGACGACGGGCACCGCTTTCGCCTTCACCATCGAATCGAAGGCTGACCGGGCCTTCCTCGGTCGTATCGCGATCCGAAGCCACGCCGAGGATGGGCTTTGGGACATCGGCTTCTGGATGCACCCCGACCACCAAGGGCGAGGCTATATGTTCGAGGCAGCCCAGGCCGTCGTGGACTTCGGGTTCGAGCGCTTGTTGGCCAAACGGATTCAGGCAGGCTTCGTGGCGTGGAATGTCAGGAGCGAGCGAATCCTCAAGAAACTCGGCATGAAGTTCGTCGGACACGTGGCGGAGGCCTTCCAGAAAAAAGGCCAGTGGGTGGAAGTGGACGTTCTGGCGATTGCGGCATCAGATTGGAAGAGTCGTAGTTACGTGAGAAAGGACTGGTTCATGACCGACAATGAAATCCCCGCGGCCCAACTCGCCGCCGCCGTGGCAGCGCAGGCCGGGCGGCAACTGGTCGAAGGGACAACGAAGATCAAGCACTGCCTCGACCAATTGACCGATGAACAGGTGTGGCGGCGAGCCAGCGAAACGCAGAACAGCATCGGCAACCTGATCCTGCACCTGTGCGGGAACGTGCGCCAATGGATTGTGTCGGGCCTTGGCGGGGCCAAGGATGACCGGAACCGCCCCCAGGAGTTCGCCGAGCGTGACTCGATCCCCAGAGCCGAATTGCTAACCCGGCTGGATGCGGTCGTGCGTGACGCCGGAACGGCCTTGGCCACCCAGACCGCCGCCGACCTGCTCCGGGGCAGGCGGATTCAGGGATTCGATGTCACCGCTCTGGAAGCGATTTTTGACTCCGTGCCGCACTTCCGCGGCCACACGCAGGAAATCATCCACATGACCCGCACACTGCTGGGCAATAGCTATCGGTTCTGGTGGACGCCCACGACAAAGGAGCAAGGAGTGTAGGCCACTCCCGGCCGAAGAGGATTCTTCAATAGTAAAGTTGTCGAAAAAAAGCCACCAGTTTCGTTGGGAGGAACCATGATCGCAGCCGTGATTTTTGACCTCGATGGCCTGCTGGCCGACACGGAAATACTCCATTGCCGGGCGTGGCAAACCACCTTGAAGGGACATGGCATCACCCTGACTGCGGATTTCTACCGTGACTGGTGGGTGCGGCAAGGTCGAGGCATCAGCGACTTGGCGATGTCCAAGAAGTTGTCTATTGATGTGGCCAGCCTGCAGGCTGAGAAGGACGTCCAATTCGCCCGGCTGGTGGACAACGATTGCGTGGCGATGACCGGCGCGTTGGAACTGCTAGACCATCTGGAGGGACGGAAGAAGTTGGCAGTGGCTTCTTCGTCATGGGCCAACGCGGTGCAATCCGTACTGGGGAAGTTGGGGATCGCCAAGCGTTTCGATACCATTGTCACGGGAAATGAAGTGCGGAAGGCCAAGCCGTTTCCCGATGTCTTCCTGCTGGCTGCCCAGCGGCTTGGGATTGCGGCTGGGCAATGCGTAGTGTTGGAAGACGCCGAGAAAGGCGTCCTGGCCGCCAAAACAGCGAAGATGAAATGTATCGCCGTTCCCAACGGCTGCACTGCCGACAATGATTTTTCGCAGGCCACCCGTGTTGTGGCTTCGCTGCATGAGATCACGATGCATGTGATTGACGCCCTCGGATCATAACCGTTCCGCGCACGATCGAAAATGAGCATCGTGTTCTCTCTGGCCGTTATTTGGAGGCCTTCTTGTAGCGATAGGCCCACATCGTGCCATTGGGCACGCCATCGCTGGCGAAGTGGCAGAAGAAGGCGTTAAGCTCCGGATCGTAGAAGCCATTGCCGAAGCCGTTGTCGTGTTTATCTCCCTCGAATCCGACATCCTTGGGCGTGACCAGCGGCTCAGCCCAGGCGTTGGTCTGGGGATTGTAGACATATATCTCCTTGCCCCAGTTCATCAACAACACGACCACGTCATTAACGGAGTCGTAGTAGAAGAAGGCGCAATTGCTGGTGTAATTCAGCGGGTAGTTCCCCGTGGGATTCGGCTTGGTCCACGTCGCGGTTTTGATGTCATAGATGAAGAAGTTGTCCTCCGGTTTCTTGACGTCGTTATAGATGCCGCCGCCCATGTAGACGCGGTCCCGCTTGGAATCGTAGCAGGAGGAGTGGTCCATGCCGGTCGGCTGAGGCCCCTTGGCTCCTGCCGGGATCCACTGGCGCGCCGTCGGATCGAAGAAAAGCTGCGGCGGCGCAAAGTACTGCTTCTTGCTGTTGATATACATGAAAGTGCCACCGATGCTGATAACGACGCCCGGCCCCTTTCCGGCAAGCACGTAGCAGTCGAATTTGCCCGTCACCGTGTCATAGAACCAGGGCGAGTATGACTTCGACGGATCGTTCCATTTACTTGGTTGTGCCCGCAGCAGGTCCAACCCCTCCTTGGCCACAGCGGCCACGCCATTCAAATAGTCGCCTCCGCTGGGTGCAAACGGCCATGCGAACCTTCGCGTGTCCGGGTCATAGGTGACCAGGGCATACGAGTGAATCATGGTGTGCTGCGGCAGCGGCTCGCCTTCTTTGTTGACCAGCAGGCCGTTATCGTCGATCTTGAGTTCCTTGTCTTTGACCCGCTGAGTAAAGTTCTTGGTATCCATGCCCGGGTAGAGACAGATCCAACTATTGGAATTGATGTCGTAGAACCACAGGTCGTCCATAAGATGGCCATCCGGCTTGATAAGGCCATGCGGACCTTCACCAGTGATAAACGCGCCGCGCAGGTCCGAGGCGAAGACCATCTTGGCGCCCCAGGTCCGTCCGCAAGCCTTGCCCCACTTCGGGTCCGCCGCCGGCGAGCCAAGGTTGAGCCACTGGTTGTCGCCCAGGGCTTTGATCTTTTCCACATGCGCACCCGCAGGCGAAGGCAACCCGGCCAGCGGTCCCTTGCGCTCGGCCTTGGCAGGCGGAGCCTCGTCCGCGCCAGCCACACCGGCCATGGCCAGCGCCATGCCAGCCGTCAGGACCATCGCCGCGATGCGCCACGTTATTTGGTTCTGTTTCTGCATACCAGGCATCTTTGTATTCATGGTCTTTCTTGTTCTCTGTACTGGTGATAACCGTCCGCGGCCTCTGGGCCCGCCAAGATCACCATGGCCCTGATGCAAATTACAATAGCTCCTCCCCCACAAAAGGCAATCTTCTTCTGACCGGTGTCGAACGCCTTGCTCTTTATAATATGCGGACATCGGGAGCAACAGAAGACCGCGGACGGAATGAGCCGGCCTTGGTGGCTATGGCTGTTGTGGTTCGTAATCCAGAATGGATGTGGTCATGGCGCCTTACTGTCACCAATCTTCGACTTCAAGAACTGCACCAGCCCGTCAACGTCCTCTTCTGCAACTGCCGACCCCACAAGGTCAGCCAAATCACGGCCAGCACCAGCAGCCACAGGAACAATTTGAAGGCAGTGATCACCCACAGGAACAGTCGCTGCATCTGGGCCCAGGTGATGTCCGGCCCGCACATGGATAAGAACCACGCCGGGCGCGTCGCCATGATAAGCCGGGATACCGTCCAGAGCACAATGGCGAACACCAAAGCGATCAGCACCGTCCACCAGCCGGCGACGGCGGCGGCTTTAACTCTCGTGGCGAAGGGGTCGTTCATGACTGTCTCCTGCCTGGAAGCGTTCCTCTGGCGTCTCTGACCTCCGGCAATGATCATTTCTCCCCAGCCAGCTTGGCGGCGATGTCGGCGGCGCACTGGTAGGCGCATCGGTCCAGTTCAGCCCAGCCAGTATGGTTGCAGCGGGGCAGGAACCTCTGGAAGGAGCTTTGGTCGCGGCTACGCATGTAACAGAGGCGCTCCACCAGCGTTTGCCGGCAACGGCCGGCCAACTCATTGCCGATGGCGTCGACGTGGTTGGTCAACGCATCGGAGATGGCGATGTCGGCCTCGGCGTTCTGGATGCCCTGGCAAAGCATCTCGAAGCGATTGGTGGTTTCGGCGCCAGAGGGCCCGGGCCAGGTCATGCTCATGCCCATAAGCGTGGAGGCCCACGGGAAACATCTGGAAAAGGGATAGCGGTTGTAAATGGTGGTGTCGCCGTTTTCCTTAAGTACGGGCCAATAGTCCAGGCAGATACGGCCGATGCCCTTGGTGTTGCAGAAGAGGGCCTGTTCGGGAAAAACCTTGTACCACAGGAGCGGCGCCAGTTCCTGGCCGCCCATGCTGCGGAAAGTGGTGCCGGGCATGGACCGCTGGTTACAAAGGGCCGGCAGAGGCTTTTCCGGGTCGGCCAGATAAAAGCCATAGCTGAATTCGTGGAGCACCACCTGGGCCCCGCCCTTAAGCAGTTCGTAGGGCGAGGGGTGATGATCGATACTGTGCAGGCCGCGGGTCCACTTGGAAGGCCCGCCGCCCGGCCAAATGTCGTCGAACGCCTTGAAAACATCCTTGGAGGCCGTTCCATCGCTCAGTTCGCCCAGACACATGGCGTTTTCCAGCCCCAGCTTGGCCAAGTGGGTTCGGCAGCCCTCCAGCAGCGGCTTGTAGAACTGTTTGCTTTCCTCGGTGCCGAAGGTCGGCACCTGCAGGCTTTCATGCTGGCCGGTGGCCGGATCGACCACCGTTACCGTATTCTCCTGGTCAGCTTTGCGCGATTCCCACCCGCCGCAATGCCATACCTGCAGCGCCACATGATCCAGTGTCCCGCAATACTTCTTGGCCATGGCCAGGTAGCGGTCGAAAACCGTAAAGTCGTAGTCGTAGCCGCCTCCAGGACTCTTAATCCAGTAAATCATGCCCTCGTCGTTACCAAACTGCGTGTGCTCGGCAACGGTGACATTGACCAACTTGTTTCCGGCCCGGCCCAGCAGTGCGAAACTCTTCTCCATCAACTGCCAGTGCTCTTGGGACCATTCCTTGACCTTGTACTGCATGGCCACGGTGGTCGGCGACTGATAGATCGCCACGAAGGTGCGATAATCCTTGGGGTCGGGAATTGCCCAATCGGCAACATTCAAGGCCACGGGGACATCCACCGGAGCCATCCCGGCGGCGGAAACCGTCAGGTGACCGGAATAATCGCCGGGGGCGGCATCGCGGGGCACGCGCACGCGGAAGAAGATGGGCATGTTGGCGCCGTCGGTGCCGACGGGCACCTTGTCAGGGGCGGCGGCCGTCAGGCCATCGAACCAGCGGGATTTGATGCCGCCGTGCTGCTCCATGTGGGCGCCGTAAAGAATGGTCACGTTGGCTGCCGGAATCGCGCCGGCGTCTTTGGCCGCTTTAAGGTCGGAGCAGACAGCGCGGATCGTGTCGAGTTCGGTGGGGCTGCCCACCACTACTTGGCCTGAGAATGATCCGTTGCGCGCCCCGTAGAGACGGATGGCTG
>Ga0316225_1001503_pt1 | contig 21955 bp, 23 predicted proteins | sample TBH18015metaG_FD_206010 | JGI IMG/M metagenome (GOLD analysis project Ga0316225, IMG submission 206010) | Freshwater microbial communities from Trout Bog Lake, Wisconsin, USA - TBH18015 | ecosystem: Environmental > Aquatic > Freshwater > Lake > Hypolimnion/Profundal zone | place: USA: Wisconsin... | reverse complement strand
ATGGGCCGTACACTATTCCTATTGTCCGCGCCGTAATCGCTCAGGGTAGCGCTAAGACCTCTCAGGCAGGTTTTTATAAGGCCGATGAGCTTCACCTAACAATCAACATTGATGACCTAAACAACATTGATCCTACCCTTGAGTCCCAGATTTACGATATCGGACAGCAAGATAAGAGCCGTGTAGTCTGGAAAGGACAAGTGTATCGGCCATATTTGACGCAACAAAGAGGTATAGTTGCTGAACAGTACACTCTTCTGGCCATTGACTGCATTCAAGTTATGGGAGAAGAACTTCAAAACGATTCGCAATTCCTTCAATATGCAAACTGATAAATGCGGCACTTATGCTGGCTGGAACCTGCATAGAAAAAATAGCACAGATTACTGCCAAGAGTGTCGAAGCTTTAAGCTTGAGTACGACAAGCAATACAGGAAAAACCCTGAAAAACTAGCCCGTATACAGGAACGTGACCGAATGCGGGTTAGAAACAAAGAAGAAAGAAAACGGACTAATAAATCCTACAGAGAGCGCAATATAGAAGAAGTTCGTGCCAGAACTAGGGCGTTTAATAACAAGCGTAGGGCTTGGATGTTAAACACTACCTGCGGGCCTTACACAGAAGAGGAAGTCTTGTCTCTGTACGGCACGCTATGCCATATATGTAACGAAAAGATTGACCTAGGAGCTAAGAGAAGTACTGGAGCTGAGGGGTGGGAAAAAGGCCTACATATAGACCATTTGATCCCTATGTCTAAAGGCGGACCAGATACCCTAGATAACGTAAGACCTTCTCATGGTCTGTGCAATACAAAAAAGAACGCTAAACTTATAACTCAGCAGTATGCCAACTAAGGAGACCCATGGCAATATCACACGCAGTCGTTGCGCTCAACAGCTCTACAGCTGTAGCGTTAAACACAGACGCAAACTTGACCAACCCAGTAACGGGCGAGGTCTACCCTACTTGGGCGTTTGCTACTATCTCTATTCAGAACGTAGACGCCTCAGCCACTGTTTACATTGGAGGTCCAGGAGTTACTGCGTCTTCCTATGGAATTTCTCTTGCAGCAGGCGCGTCAGCAACAATCGATAGCCTTAGCCAAAATGAGGTTATCTACGCTATCTCTTCAGCCTCTAGCTCTAACGTAGCAACCTTGAAGGTTACGTCTGCATGAGTATCCGAATCCGTAAAAAGGGTGAAGCCATTACTCTTAGCGGTAGCGCTACATCTACTAAAGCCAAGTCTTCAGTTACAGTAAAGAGTAAGTAATGCCCTTTAAGAGCCGTAAACAGGAAAAGTGGATGTACGCCACTCATCCTCAGATGGCGCGTCAATGGCAGAAAGAAACCCCTAAAGGTAAACTACCTGAGGAAGTAAAGGAGAAAAGACATGGCAAAAGCTAAACTAGGCTCAGGCTCGCGCTTCAAGAAGGTTGAAGAAGAGGCTGCAAAAGGTGGAGCTAAGAATCCAGCAGCGGTCGCGGCTGCAGCTGGTATCAAAAAGTACGGAGTCAAAAAAATGGAAGCCATGGCCCACAAGGGTAAGAAAGATGCTAAGAAGGGTAAGAAATAATCAAGACTTGTCCTAAGTGTGGGGTAACTAAGCCATTAACCGATTTTCATAAAAATCAAGGCTATTGCTTACCTTGCAAAAAAGATTACGATAAAGTTAATAAGCACAAGTATTATAGAAAACCATACAATAGGTTGGTAAGATACGGTCAACATATAAGGCTTCGATATGCCCTTACTTTAGAGGGTTTAAATGAGCTTTATTTGAAGCAAAATGGGCAGTGCCCAATATGCTTAAAAAAGTTGTCTAATCCAACCTTAGAAGATGCTAATCGCTGGGAATCCAATATTGACCACGACCACAGCTGTTGTCCTGAAGAAACAACGTGTGGAAAGTGCCTTAGGGGGTTACTCTGTCGAGACTGCAACCTTTTGATAGGTCACGCTAAGGACGACTTGGAAACCTTAAAAAGGGCTGTTGAATACCTAACAAACTATACAACGAAAGAAGGTAACTAAAATCTGTATCTCATGTGGTTGCGGTAAGAAAAAGGGCGAAGTCGGATACGGCAAAGGCCCAAAGGGTAAGAAGAAAGACAGCGACGCTAAGTTCGAAAAAGGAATGAAGCCAGCTCAGAAAAAGAAGTTTGAAAAAGAGGACGAGAAGACCGATAAGGCTCTAGCCAAGAAGATCCTCAAAAAGAAGTAAGCGCTTAGGCCCCAGAGATGGGGCCTTTCGTTTATCCTTATAGTAATCCCGTGCGGGATTAGATTTACCCTTGCGAAGTACTGTGCCTCCTAAAGGAGATTATCGTGGCTGAAAGAATTGACAAGCCGTCTGACGTTGAGTTTGCTAGAGCTATAGCGCAAAACGTGCCCGACATCGATACATCTGTGCTCAAGACTCCTGGGGAAACACTGTACCAAGCAAAGGTATTTAAGCGTGTCTTCAAGAAAAAATAACATAGACGCGTTGGCACATAAGGCTGTTTTAGCCCTGCCTAACCTTACATCTCAACTTCAAGAGATCGCTAAACTCTCTGACTGGCCTAAAGAGCTTATAGACAGCTTGAGTGTAGAGGTAGATACTCTGTATGACCTAGAGGTCAAAGTCTCAGATAATATGAAGGCTAAAGTAGATGACGAAGAGTACGGCATCGAGTTTGGTATGCCTAACGCTGCTATCCGCCCATTTGTAAACCGAGTAGGTCCTTCTGTAGAAGCGGCTATAAGAGATGCTGTTCTAGATGATCTGATTGCGCAGGTGTTCAATGGGTAACCCATTTATCATTGCAGAAGACCTAGCACTTAAGACTTTTCTATCAGGCATGACAGTGTCAGACGATAAGAACGCCGACCGCCCAATTAAGGTCTGGTTTGGGTACCCTGACATTGAAATCCGTGATCAAACCTTTCCATTTGTAACTATTGACCTTATTGATATTGTTCCCGGCAACGCTCGCCAAACGTCTGGAAATCTGGTGGACGACGACTTTCAAGGAACCATCTCACCTGTAAGTGGAGTTGCATACAGCTACGACATCCCTGTTGCTTATGACATTGTGTATCAAGTGACATCTTACTCACGTAACCCGCGACACGACAGGTCGCTGATGTACCAGCTACTAAATAAGTTTCCATCAAAGTACGGATGGTTGATTGTGCCTAATGAACTAGGTACAGAGAATAGCAGCCGTTCCATGTTCCTTGATGGATTTGTAAAAAGAGATGCAGTTGACAGTGAAACTGGAAACCGTCGCCTCTTGAGAAACGTTCTATCTGTAAGAGTTATGAGCCAGATGACGCCAGCGCAAGCTGCATCTGCTGTAGAACTTGTACAAGAAGTTTCTATAACAACAACTACACCGTCCATCCCGACTGTTTACTAACCGGCCCTCTAAACGTAAACTCGTTAAAAACAAGGAGATATAATGACAACTTATCTACGCCCAGGGGTGTACGTTCAAGAGACGCTAAACCCTATTTCACCACTCGCTGGCCCATCGTCTAACACAGTTTCTGCTCTAGTAGGAGCTAATGACCGTGGTCCAACAGTACCTACTCTAGTAACCTCATGGGGACAGTACTACAACCTATTTGGTAGCTGGAACACTGTTCAGAGCAACAACTTGCCTCTAGCAGTTAACTCTTACTTCCAACAGACAAGTGCCCCTCTATACGTACTTCGTGTAACAGGTTCAGGCGCTGCTGCAGCTACTCGTGTGTTTCAAGACACAGAGGGAACACCAGCAAATACTCTTGCAGTATCTGGTCTTAGTGCAGGTACCTGGGGAAATAACATCAGCGTAACCATTACAAGCAACGCTGTAACTGGTTACTTTGACCTCACTGTCTACTACAACGGTTCGGTTGTTGAAAGCCAATGGCTTCAACTAACAATGACCGCATCAGACCCTCGTTATGCTTTGAACATCGTCAACGGCAACTCTAATTACATTGTACTTGCTGACTCAGGTTCAACAGCTACAGGAGCAACCCGTAACCCAGCAGTTCAATCAACACCTGTTGCTTTGACGTCTGGTTCAGACGGATCAGCGGTAACTTCTACAAACATCACATCTGCTCTTAGCGCATTTGATACTATCCCACAATCATTGGTTATGAACGTGCCAGGATATACAGACGCCACAACTATCAATAACGTTATCGGATACGCTACAGGCTCTACCCGTTCAAATGACGTCTTTGTAGTTATTGACGGAGAGAATGATACTGTAGCTAACCAGTTAACTCTTGCAGCTTCTTACACACAAACATCACAAGCAGCTGTCTACTACCCACAGATCACTGTTTCTGACCCAACAATTGCAGTTGGCGGTAACCGTTCAGCTACTAAGACCATTGGAGCAGGCGCAGCTGTAGCAGGTTTGTATGCAGCCACTGACGCTTCACGCGGTATCTTTAAAGCTCCAGCGGGTCTTCAAGCCCGTTTAGCTGGAACAGTCTCTGTACCAGCCCTATCTAATGCAAACCTAGATGCTCTAAACAGCGCTTCAGCGCCTGTTAATGCTATTCGTTACATTTCAGGTTCCGGAATTGTTGTTATGGGTGCTCGCACCTTGAAGCCAGGATATGTTGATAAGTACGTGCCCGTTCGTCGTAGCCTTATCTACATTGAAAAGTCTCTTAAGGACCTCACACAGTTTGCTATCTTCGAGCCAAACGATGCAAAACTGTGGGCCCGTATCAATGCATCAGTTAGCGCTTTCTTGACCAGCTTTTGGGGTCAAGGCGGATTAACAGGTTCAGCCCCATCACAGGCTTACTTTGTAATCTGTGACGCAACTAATAACACACCCACAACCATTGACAATGGTTATGTAAATATTCAGGTGGGAGTTGCTTTGCAACGTCCAGCTGAGTTTATTGTAATCAACATCGGCCAGTACAGCGGTGGTACCACTGTCACTGTATCTTAAGGAGATAAAGTAAAATGACAACAAGCTCACTTACCGCTTACAACTCTAGCCTGATTACAGATCCATTACGCACGTTTAGATTTAACGCTGTGTTTGAACCTGTAGCTAGCGCTTCGACGAACTCAACTGATGCGGCGTTCAGCTCTAAAATCACAACAGGTTGGACCGGTGGATTTTCAACAATCTCTGGTTTGGCAATCCAAACACAGAACATCACATACCGTGAAGGCGGATTCAACACCACTGTTCACCAGATCCCAGGCATGACAACATTCCAACCCCTCACATTCACACGTGGAACTATCTTTGGACAGGACCAAGCTATGGTGTGGATGCGCGGATTGTTTGGCGCTTCTGCTGGTCAAGGGCTTCTTCCTGGAGCTAACACAACGGTTAACACATATGACGGTGAAACAGGCTCTGGTTCAGGGTTTCGTGTTAACGTTACAATCTTTGTTAACCAGCACCCAAACACAAATGCTGGGTCTCCTACACCAGCTATGGGCTTTAAAATTCACAATGCTTGGATCACAAACCTAAGTTACTCAGACCTAGACGCTACAAACGGAGCGCTTATGTTTGAAACAATGACACTAGTACACGAAGGCATCTCAGCCTTCTTTACTAACGACGGAGTGTCAACAACAGACGGTTTGAAGATCGCTTCAGATATCTAATAACTAATTAAAAGGAGCAATAAACGTGGCAAAAGTAATAACAGATGCAGAACTAGTCAATCAATTTGCAGCAAAGGTAATGGAGGAGCCTGCACCAGTCGTTGAGACTAAGGCTCCTCTAGGACCTGAAGTAACTCTTCCCGGAGGCTTCATTGAGAAAGGCGAACTAATCACAACTGCAGAAGTTCGTGAGCTTAACGGTGTTGACGAAGAAGCTATCGCTAAAGCGTCTAGTACAGGCAAAGCTCTAAACGTACTTCTACAACGAGGTCTAGTTAAGATCGGTTCTCGAGACGCTACTAAGGAAGATTTAGATAACCTCTTAGCTGGAGACAGAGACGCGCTCCTTATTGGAATTCGTCGAGTTACCTTTGGCCAAGAGATCAAACTTAATATTCGATGCGGCAGCTGTTTGGCTGAACAAGAGCTAGTAATAGATCTTGTTGAAGATGTTCCTGTTCGTACTTTAGAAGACCCTATGGCAGATCGTGTATGGGATGTAGAGACAAAGCATGGCTTTGTTAAAGTAGAACTTCCTACAGGAGTAACCCAGAAGAAACTTCTAGAGAATGCTGACAAAACCTCTGCTGAAATTAACACTCTTCTATTAACTGGATGTGTTCTCTCAGTAAATGGAAAACCTTCAGTAGGAGCTTACACAGTTCTTAGCCTAGGCATAGGTGACCGCACAAAGATCGTAGAAGAGATCATCAACCGTAACCCAGGCCCACGCCTTGGGGAGGTGACCAAGGTCTGCAAGGCATGTGCAGAAGACATCGCTCTTCCGCTTAGCCTTGTTGATTTGTTTCGTTTATAACGAAAAAGATTATGAAAACTTGTTAGACCAGTACGAGTACTTGACCCGTACTTTTACTGGTTGGACTCTAGCGGATATAAAAAGCATGTCTGTAAGAGAGCGTTGGAACTGGATAGAACGAGCTAGGAAGAATGGAAGGTACTAATGGACGACAGCAAAGCTGCCTTAAACATAGGTTCTAGCGTTGGTGGCGGTAGCAGTGTCTCCATGTCTATCACCAACATTAAAAAGGATATTCTTGGCCTTTCTACCGTAATAACTAATACGCTTCAACCTGCCATTGACAAGATGGTGCGCTCTCTTAATAGCGTTAAAATCCCTACCCTTTTAGATTCTAAAGGTAACCCTATTAGCTCGTCTAACTTTGGTGGGGACAAGGTAGCTGACAACGGTAAATCTGGAACAACTAATGCCGGATCTACTGCCGGTCCTACAACCAATCAAGTTGCAGATAACGGTAATGGTAACGGCATCTTTAATAAAGTTGCTGCTGGAGCCGCTTCATTTAGCCAAGGTATGGCTAAAGCCCAAGGTATATCTGATGCTGTATCAAACCTTTTGCCATCTACTCAGACGGCAGTTATGCAGGACTTTCTTACCAATCGTTCTGCGTTCTATGGTCAAGGTGGCTACGGAGGAACTCTAGGGCAACAGACTTCTGCAGTAAGATCTCTTCAGAACTCTTTGGCTAGAAATGGCACAGCTTTAAACTCGATGGATACCACTAACGCCTTAGCTGCTGCTCAAGCAACAGGACTTACTGGAGCAAGTAACTTCAACCAAGTAATGCAAGGTGCTGCAAGCGCTTCAAACTTTACGCCTGGTCTAGGTGTAGCTGGAGCCACACAGGAGATAGGCGCTAGCCTAAATGCTCCTGGAACAGTTAACATGTTACGCACCATCGGCATCAATCTTCGTGGCGCCAACGGGTCTATGATGACAATGGACCAAGTAGTAGATCAGATTTGGAATTACTTAACAAAGTACAACGGCGGTAAAGTTCCCACAAAGCAAGCTCTTCAGTCGTCTCTTATCCCAGGTAACGGTATCTATGGGATGTTGAATAACCTATTCAACGGGGATGCCACAATGGTTCAGATGGTAACTAACATGTTGCTAGCTAAAGCTCAATTTGGCGGACAGCAACTAGACACTATAAGCAAGTCTCAACTTATTAAAGCTGGCATTCAAACTCAAACAGTCTCAGATATAGCTAGCCAAACAGCTGCTCAAACGCAGCTCCTTACAAGCACAGCCTCTGCAGCCTCTGGAGGATATGACGCAGCGACTAAGATTAATACGGCTGCCACAACGTTTGAAAGCGCTGTAAAAATATTTGCTGGTGCAGCTGCTGTAAACTCTTTGGTTCAAGGTATAGGCGGAGGAACTATAGGAACCATAGCAAAAGTTATCGGTAAGATACTTCCGTTTATTGGCTTTGCTGATGGAGGGCCTGTTAAAGAGGGCGGCCCTATGGGTCAGGGCGATCTTCCATACGTTGTTGGTGAAAAAGGACCTGAGCTTTTTATTCCTAAGTCTGATGGAACTATTATACCTAACCATCTTTTAGGAAAGTTTACTGGAAAAGCTGGCGGAGGAGATATAGCTGCCTATGAGTCTAGTTTCTTTAAAGATATAGGTGCTCCCAATACCGCTGCTAATAGGTCTACATTAGAACAATGGATGATGTACGAAAAGGGAAGCAACCCAACCCAATGGAATAACCCTATGAACACCACACTAAGTATGTCTGGTTCTACGTCTGTTAACTCAGAGGGAGTACAGAAGTACTCAAGTTTGACTCAAGGAGCTTTGGCTAATGCCGATACCCTTCTTAACACAAAGGGTGAAGGTTATGAGTCTATTCTTGCCAATCTGCGTAAAGGTGATTCTAGCTCAAAGACTTGGGCATCTATCGTTCAATCTGGATGGGTAACTGGAAAAGTTGACCCTAAGAGAACCTCTTATGGTGCGGGCGGAGGAACTTCAAGCGGAGTAGCCTCTGGGTCCTCTTCGGCACCTATGCCTACTAGTTTAAATGCTGCAGCGTCCGCAGCCTCCTCAGAATTTGGTTCAGGAGCAGGTAACGTTAACTACGGAGGATTTACTATACAATTTAACGGAATTACAGACACAGCGAAGATTGCAGCTGCAGTTAAAAACATACTTAGTAATCCCGCCGCATCTATAGGAAAGAAGTAACGCCATGGCCGCTAATACAACTAGTTCAGGTAAAGGCGCTATAGGCACAGTTGATCTAAGCAAACTTGACCCTCAAGTAAGAAAAACTATTTTAGAGACAGCTGCTGTCGATTACGCCATATATGGAAACACAAATAAAGCTGTAAAGTTATCTGTTCCGTTTGTTACTTCAAGCGGTGGCGGTTACTATGAACTAAACGGCAAACTTACAACAAATAAACAGGCTGTGTTTACCCCTCCCCCACCTCCACAACCTACACCAAGCAACACAACTCCAAAAGACATTAAGTTTAACTTGCCTCCTCATTTGTGGAGTTTGCCCGCAAAAACAGACTCTTTAAAAACAGGACCTATCACTACAGACGGATACCGTTTATCACGTATGTGGTGTTTTCAAGCACCTGACCCTGTAATAACAAACACTGATGCATCAAAACAAGCAACTAATGGTGGAACAGTAACAGACTACACAGCAGCACAATTAGCAGGAACTGTTGTAAAACAGTCTAGTGTCCCTGTTGACAATCAGTGGGGTTTTCAATTTCTATGGAACCCTACTAGTATTACCACATCTCTTACACGTAATATGAGTGTTACTCCAAGCTCTACTGACCAGTATGCAGGACTAGCTGGAATGTTTAGTGCTATGGAGCAGATATCATTCTCCATAGTAATTGATAGGGTTAACGACTTTGCATGTGCTGGAGGAGCTGCCTTAACTACCGGAGCTGATCAAACCAGATCTTATGACCAAGGAGCCCTCAACACTTTAATTAGTCAAGGCTATTATGCTGGAGGATACCCGTCAAAACCAGTAAACCCTGAACAACCGATTGACCAACTTAACGCATTACTGCGACTAGGTACTATGGCAGATGTCGAGTATATATTTAAGATGCTTAACGGAACAGGTACTGGAAGCGGATCAAATCAAAAAAACTGGACAAATGCTTTGGGCAAGCACACAGCTGACGTAGCTTTCTTAAATCCAACAGCAGTGGCTATTCAGTTCGGCCCTACTATTAATAACCTTTCTTATGTAGGTTACATAGATAGTATGCAGATTGTGCACTCTATATTTACTCAGGACATGCTCCCACTACACACTGAGATAACAGTTTCTTTCCTTGGATTCTCAATGCTAACACAGACGGCAGGAGCTATTTAATGACGATTCTAAAAGGTTCTAGGTATGAGCGTTCGACTATTGAATTTGTAACTAACACCCCTAATGGTGACGGCAATCCAATAGTTTTTTATGAGCGGGTACTTTTAGGCAAGTTGACTTACAAAGACCATGTATACGTTGAGGGCGAGCGTTTAGATCAGCTTGCGTACCTTTACTATAAAAACCCAGAGTACTGGTGGATCATACCTGAGTACAACCCTCAAATCCCAGACTTTACTAACATCGTTCCTGGAACAGTTATAAGGATACCTAGTGTTTAATTACGTATCCGTAGACTTCCCTAATACCAGTGTGCCTCCTGTAATGGTGTACAACTTAGCTTTGTACCAAAACAGGTATGAGCATGAGGTAGCGGTTATTCAATTTCGAGACTGGAACGTAAATTACGATTCCGTTCAAGCAGGCTCTCCTATATCTTTTACAATAGCGAGTCTGTCAAACTCTAGAACTTTTTATGGGTATGTTCACCACGTAAACTTAAACCGCGATACTGGAACAAGTATTACAGAGGTAACTGCCATAAGTGCATCCTTTGTAATGAAGAACCAGTACCAACAAGTTTATAAAGGTTTGTCTGCAGACGCCATTATTCAACAAATTGCAAAGAGAAATAACTTTGTCTGTTTCTCTGTGCCACATCCTCGTATATACCCTCAAGTATCTCAAGCAGGGCACAGTGATTGGGAGCTTTGTGTACGCTTAGCTAAGCAATCTGGCTACACTCTTCGAACTCAAAACACTGAACTTTACTTTCAACCTATGCTTTATGATTACACAAATATGCGGGCTAATGCTCCAGTATTTACTATGAGAGAGTCTAACGACCCCAACGGATCAACACTATATTCGTTCATGCCTACCATAAGTGAGTCTATGGAGTACGGTGGAGATGAAACAAAAGCAGCCGTAGCTGTCTCTGGTTTAGACCCTAACACGCTTTCACCAATATCTATTACAAAACAGTCCAGGGCTAAGACAACTAAAAATACAGCTTCTCCAGAGTTTTTTGATAGGTTTGATACCTCCACAGTTATTACAGACTCTACGGTAGCTGCTCATGAGTCTGAAGCCGCTGAAAATAGAAACATGTTTCCTTACAGAGGTACGGCTGAAGTAAAAGGTAACGCATCTTTGCGCCCAGACATGCCTGTTTATATACAAGGAGTTGGCTCTACATACAGCGGTTATTGGACCATTCTTGGAACAGAGCACAAAATAATTGAAACAGAGAGAAACTCTCAAACATATACGACTGTGCTTCATCTTGGAACAGATTCATTAGGATCGGCTGTTACGTGGACAGACGGAAATACAATCACAGCACCAGCCAGTAATCCAGCGCGCACTATAGTTCCAGGGGTACGACAAACGGCTATCGCGCCAGTAACAAAACTAATTAAAGGGTCCCTTAATCTTGGGCCTCAGTCCAAAGGTTACTTTGGAATCGCAACCAACAGATCTAAACCAACTACTAGCGGCCAGTTGGTCAATGGACCTGTATGGGTCACTGGTACACTTACACTAGACCCAATTACACAGCCGTCTACTAGCGTCTATCAGACTAATACGGCCCCACAAGGTAAGGTGCCAAAAATACTATGAACGGCGACATTCGCTTCTATGGTATGTATGAGGGCATATGCACTAATAATGAAGACCCAGATCTTAAAAATAAGATTAAATTGCAAGTGCCTCAGGTATTAGGTACCGATGAGACTGATTGGGCAAAACCCTGCCTTCCAGTTAATGATAACTCTAACCACCCAGATCATCAAGCCCATACTGCCTCTCAGGTTGCGGCCTTATTGACCACAACTCCTACTACAGCATCAGATCCGCAAGGCGGGTCTGTGACTATACCTGCATTAACTGTTGTGGCAAAGAGCGGAGCTGGAACTTTGAAGCATCCTCATGTAGCAACACTAAGCACAGCTAATAAATGGAATGCCTCTTCTGGCACGGCTTTCAATGATGCTACTAGTACTTTAGAGCATACACCGCATCGATTAGTCCCTAATATTGGGCAAAAGGTTTGGGTAATGTTTATCGCAGGAGACCCTAATTTTCCAGTATGGATGGGAGTTGAACTATGAGTGTAACGCCTAGAGCCATCTCTTTACCTTTTAGCTTTGATGTGAACGGTGCGGTTTCCTACACAGAAGATCCACGAAAGATAGTACAAGACAGAATTGTTATAGTAGTTATGACGCTTTTAAGTGAGCGTTTAATGAGACCTGGATTTGGTACTAACGTAAGAGCTCAAGTATTTGAAAACATAAACGGACTTACCTCTGCTATTGAGCAGGATATAAGTATTGGTTTTTCTAAATGGCTTCCATCCCTTAATTTCCTAGGGGTTACTCTGTCAACAGATTCATCCGACGTAACGTATGTAAATGTTGAATATAACTACGGCACTGGGACAGCTGCAGATGTAGTTGCCATACAAACATCTTTATTTGATCAGTCAGGAAACTTATTAACGGAGGTCCCAAATGGCAACTAATAGCGTAGCTACGTACGTTCCATCTATTGACTATACAAGCAGAGATTTCTTTTCAATCCTTCAGGATATGATCAACCTTATCCCTAACACTTCACCTAACTGGACCAACCGCGACCCTTCAGATTTCGGCATAACTCTATTAGAGCTATTTGCATACATGGGCGACATTCTTAATTACTATGTAGATGTAGCAGCAAATGAAGGGTTTATTACTAGCGCTGTTCAAAGACAAAGTGTGCTTAGCCTAGCCACCCTTCTAGGATACACGCCTACAGACAGCGTGGCGTCTACGGTAACACTTACCTTTCAGAACTCTACTGGCTCAGATATTACGTTACCTGCCTTAACTCAAGTAGCTACGTCATTAGTAGCTAATGCAACTACTTCTCAAATTTTATTTGAAGCTAACGCTAATACAGCTACTTCAGATGGTTCTTGGACAGTACCTGCTAATGGGTCTGTATCTGTACCAGCCACTCAAGGGCAAACAATTTCTAATGAGATTGTGGGAACGTCTACAAATGGACTATATCAGACATACCAACTAGCTAATCCCAGTGTTATTAGTGGATCTATCAATGTCACTATTAGTGGCGTTGGATATCAACAAGTTCAATATCTTATTGATGCTGGCGGATATGACCCTGTGTACCAAGTATTTACAGATGCAAACGGAGTTACCTCTATCGAGTTTGGTGACAACGTTAGTGGACGCGTCCCACCTTCAGGGGTTCCTATTTACGCAACATACCGTATTGGCGGAGGTGCTGTAGGAAATGTTGCACAGAACACCATTAAATACGTAATTAAGGTTCCTGGCAGCTCTTCTATCCCAGCAGGACTTACTGTTTCAAACCAAACAGGGGCTGCAACAGGGGGCGCGGACCCAGAGTCTACAGACTCTATCCGTGTCAACGCACCTTTAAGCATTCGTTCAGTAAACAGAGCAGTGTCCGTGCTAGATTATGCAAGCTTAGCTGTTCAAGTAAACGGTGTTTCTAAAGCTATTGCTACTGCTAACGTTTACTCTTCTGTAACTTTATATGTATGCCCTGCAGGTGACCCTGGAGTAGCCACAGATAATATAACCCCCACCTCTACATTTAACACGATCACTAATAACGTTTTAGCCTACTTGCAGGATAAAACGCCAGGCAATACCAGCATCACGTTTCAACCTCCAACGTATGTTGGCGTTTACCTTATTGTGAACATAACTGTAGATAGTAAATTTAGTCAATCTTCTGTTCTATCAAACGTCACTGCAGCGATAAATACACTATTAAGTATTGACAATGTGGCGTTTGGGTACCCTGTTACAGTTCCTAACGTGCACAATGCCATTGGAGCTATTGATGGAGTTGCTAATCAAAATATTATTAAGATGGTTAGAGCAGATAAAGATCAAAGCTACACAGTAACTAATAAGGCACTTAATTCATCTAACGTGGCCACTTTAACTATCGGAACACACACTTTACAAGTAGGTCAGACTGTATCTGTTACTGGAGTAGACACCACATTTAACGGAACTTTTGTGGTAACAGCTATAACCTCTACAACTTTCTCTTACACTCTCGTAGCTGGAACGGTATCTTCTACAGCTTCATCAGGGTCTATTACAGCGTTGACAGTAGGGGACATTATCTGTGCATCTAATGAAATACCTACACTTAACGAAATCGGAGGAAATTCCACAGGTGTGGGTAATTTGGTAATCAACCTTAGTGGAGGAATTACTAACTAACTATGTCACGCTATGGAATTGATTACTATGGTTTAGGGTATTACGGAAACAACAACCCTATTAAGTTTGATGCGTCCCCATTTACGGCGTCATCTGGCGCAGTGTCTACAGCTTTTACAGGTCTTAGTAACTACGGAACTATAACTCTTAATTGGAATGACCCAGGAGGAAACTGGGCTAAGCTTATAGTTGTAAGGAATACTTACGGCTTTCCGGTAAACCCATACGACGGAAATCAAATCCTAGAGGCTTCATATGGCAGCGACCCTACGTTTGTAATTGATACTAATCTTGTTCAAGGTGCTTTTTATTACTACAGCATATTTGTGTATAACTTAACACAATACACATGGAGCAATGCTGGAAACGCTATCGGTTTGTCTGTACAAGATTATGGCAATACGGACAAGATGTACAACTATCTTCCAGAGATATACAAGATAACGGATGTGTATACAGCCACCTCTGACTGGGATAACCCGGACCTAAGGGCGTTCCTAAGTAACTTCAGCTTTCAGTTGGATTACGAACAAACCATCGCTGCTCTGCTTTTTGATCGCTACAATATTCAAACCGTTAGCGGTCAGCTAGTACCCACTATGCTGAATCAATTTGGACAAGCGTATGAGCCAGCGATTAGTTTGCAACAAAACAGAGTTCTGTTAAGAGATAGCGTTATCTTGACCAAACAACGCGGATCTAAACAGGGTCTTGTTGGCTACTTAGAAGATTTTAGCGGTTGGGCTGTGCCATCTCCTTTGCCAAAATACACGTTTACACAGCTGTCAACAGGACAATACTCTGTAAACGCCCCTACCTCTAGCGAAGCACCTAACCCCAGTTTAGTTGGAATAACTACTGGGCATAACTTAATGCTCGACTACAACGACTCTTCCTTTGAAGAAAGTACGGGTAGCTGGGTATCCACAGACGGAACTGCTGACTATGACCAACTTCCAGTTATGCAAATACTTTCAGCGTCTATCACTTCAAACGTAGCAACCATCAATGTAAGCCCTAACTACAATCAGCAATATGACGTAGGAAATTACATAACAATTAGTGGGCTACCTTATCCATTATTTAACTCAACTACCCCTGTAACAATCACAGCCGTAACCCCTACATCGTTAAGTTTTGCTTTAACAGGTGCAAACATACCTACGTTGTCTGGCTACAACACCACAACGTCTTCTTACGGAACTGTTTCACCTTACCCAGCTCCTTGGTCTGAACCAACAGCCCCGTCTCTATTTCCTAATAAAACTAATGGCATTATTGCTGTATACAATTTATCTACAAGCCCACAGACAATCAATGCTTTTTGTGGGGATGACGCTCCAGTTATAAAGGGTGTACCCGTAACAGCAGGAACTACCTATTGCTTTAGCGTATACGCAGCTATTGGCGAAGGATCAACATCCAGAAACGTTACAGCAAAGATTAAATGGTTTAACCGTTTTGGCGCTTTACTTAGCACGTCAAGCGGGTCTTCTGTATCAGATAACACAGCAACATTTAACGCCTCTTACCGACCTTATGTTTCTGCTGCAGCACCTACAGGCGCTTACTATGCATGCCCTGGAGTGTCTATTGCATCAGTGGCAGGATCAGCATCTAATGAGCACCACTTCTTTGATGCAGCTCAGTTTGAAGTAGCAAGCACGCCATCATCTTTTGATGAGGCTAGGCAGTTACACATAACGTTACGCGCAAATAGAATTAATGAGCTTATTAACCCACACTTTGCGTCACCTATCACCCCGTGGGCAGCAACAGGCGCTAGTACAACAGTGGACACTACTGTTCAAGAACCTGGTACAGATATTTACACGGTTACCTACACAGCTATAGCATCTAACGTAGCAACTGTAACTCTATCTGGAGTGCACGTTCTTAAAGTAGGAGCTACCGTAAACATCTCAGGCATAACTGGTACCGGAGTAACCGCAGCTAACTACAATGGTCAAAGAGTGATAACCTCAGTATCAAGCACGTCGTTCTCTTACTCTGTAACTGCAGGGGATCAAGCCGCTAAACCTACAACAGGAACAGCTTGGGTTGCAGGTAACTCTCTTAAGCTAACTGCCACTGGAACATCTGTAACAGTTAAATCTTGGGACGGATCTACTACATCTCAACTTATGGGAATCTACTACCCACAGACCTCATATACTTTTAGTACGTACGCTCTAGCAAATGCTGGAACAGAGAATGCAACTGTAGCGATTGATTGGTACGACTCTACACACACGCTTATTAGCACCACTACAGGAGCTTCAACAGTTTGCACAGCAGGCACATGGGCTCGTCCTTATGTAACATCTACAGCTCCAAGCAACGCTGCATATGCCGCTGTTCAACTTAACTGGACAACAACAAGCGGCCACATCCTTAGACTGGATGAGGCTTTGTTTGAAAACTCAGGAGCACTACAAGGCTACTTTGATGGCAACGGATTTATCTATTCAGGTAACGCAACAGATTACTTCTGGGAAGGTGGCACCGTAAACGGTGGTCGTAGCCACTTCTATAAAAACCGTTACAACGTAGAGTATCGACTATACACAGAGACGTTAAGCAACCAGGTGCCTTTAGGAACAACCTACGCGTTATACCTGGGTCAACCACAGACGTAGTACAATCTGATCATGTTAAACCTATTACTAATTGGATTATCTTGCTCGTTCTTCTTGGCTGTCCTCGATCCTGCATTGGACTTTATCGCCAACTTTATCGGGGGACGGGCGTCTCAAACTTTTGCGTCTCTTCTAATAGCCACCTTAAGCACATGGCTAGCAGGGAACTTTGGCGTTAAGCAGTTCGTACTTTATACGGTAGCTGGGGCTTTTCTGGGCGTGTTCTTGTACACGTTGGTAGAAAAAATTGCCAAGTACAAGGTGACTGTTTACCAGTCATAAAAAGTGTGGTAGCGTTTGCCTCCCCTAACAAGGAGGTCCCATGGACAAAGATTACATACTGGTGGTCGGTAAAGGCACAACCAGTCGCGCTAACCTAGAAGCGCTTATGGAAGACTATCTTTATGCACATAAGACAGCTATTGTCTTATTACCATTTGAAGGTAGACCTACTCAAGGGCAGCAGTTTGCAGCCCAACTAGCTAAAGACAAATCTATCGACGTAATCGTATTTAACAACAAAGACGATGCGCCAGGAATACCTTCCTGTACAGTAGTTGAGAGCGATAAGCCTCATGAACTGGCGGTTGAGTACATGATGGGCAAAGGCTCAGCCTTTTTCCTATGGTCTGACGAAGACCAAGATTGCTTAAACACACTCGCTTACTGCAAAGACGCAGGTGTACCTTGCTTAGATCTGACTGACGGGCTGAACGCCATCAAGCCAGCCGATAACATAAAGGCTGAAGAAAAAATAGTGACACCTGAAGCCGAGAATGAAACGGTAGATGGACCTGAGGAAGAGCCTGAGGAAGAACTTGAAGAGGATGACGAGGAAGAGTCCGAAGAGTCCGATATGTACGAAGATGTCTATTTTGGCATAGAGGCACTGGCAAAGATGATAGCCAAGGCTGTAGTGGACGAGATAGATGCCCGTAAATCGCCTAGTAAAGGCTCTAAGAAGCCTTGAACGCCAGAGATATAGCTATCCTAGAGGAGTTCGCACTTACACCCTTCCCAGGGGGTGCCAAGGGCATTTCTTTAAAGGTGGGAGAAGGACGGGATGCCGTCCAGACTGCCATCAATAATTTAAAGAACGCAGGTTATCTGGAGACTACAACCAACGCCATGGTCAACGGCAGAGTCATCAAGACTACCCAACTTACAGCAGCGGGAAACCAGTTCCTGGAAACCCGGTCATACACTATATTGACCAAGTTGAATAGCAACTTATTACTAAGAGCTAATTCTCTTTTACCGAATAGCGAATCGAGTTCGCGGGAGGAGACACACGTGGAGTATTACGAGACAGAAGAAGAGCGCAATGCCGCGAAAGAGAAGTATCGTGCCGCCAAACACAAAGAGAAGATGGAGCACCACGAGGCTCGTAGAGAAGAGCGCATGATCCACCGTTCTATTCAGAACGCGGTTAACTGGAGCACAACTGACTCTACGTTTGAGTTCGCAGAACAGATGCATAAGATCTGGCACATCCAACCTTGGAAAGTTACTCGTAGCCGTTTTCGCTACGCTCTTGCCAATAAGCGCAAGGAGTACAACACCAATGGAGAAGTGGAGCGCCAGATGATGCTTAGCTTCTTTGCCTCTATCCAGCACGACACCAAACTTAACGACGGCGAGATTGTCTGGAAGAAGTTCATCCTAGAGTTTGACCGCTTGCATACTGAGTACGAGCAGTCTATGGTTACACCCGAAGAGATGGAGCAGATCAAGCTTGATGCTGAGAAGTCATGGGAAGGTTTTTAATGTTTAAACTAGAAGCTGTAAAGATGCGTAGACGCACTTGGATCCAGATGGCAAACATTCCTAAGGCTCGCATCGGTTGGTCTCTTTCTGATTGTAAAGATGTAGCACCAGAAGATATGGTCAAGGTAGAGCGCTGGCTTAAAGGAACTGCCGACGGAAAAGTAATACGTGCTAAGAACAGCGTTGTGTGCGGTAAAGGCCTAATGCTGTGGGGTACACCTGGACTTGGTAAGACAACTCTTGCGCTCTCTGTAATACAGCAAGTGATGTTGGACTTCACCATGTCGCAACTGGATGTTGCCGATGGCCGAACTCTTATTCGCCCATGTTACTTTATGACCTTCAATGATGTTTTAGAGCTTAAAGGTGCAATGATCGACGGCCCAACAGATGATGAAGAGGTTATATACCAAGGCATGCTTGGCGAATGCTTAAACGATGCATACAACATTCGTGTACTGATCATCGATGACGTAGGTAAAGAGCACGCATCTCTTAGCGGTTGGCAAAAGAACATGTTGCATCATGTGTTAAGGACACGGTTCAACAACGGATTGCCTACCATTGTTACTACCAATGTAAAGAGAGAGGATTGGGCAAGTCTTTACGGCGACGCTACAGAAAGTTTTGCTAACGAAGCGTTCACGTACTTACCAATAAGCTCTGCAAAGGGTGACCTAAGAAAATGAAAGAGAACAAATTGATCGACTTGCGCTTAGTACAAGTGTTCCTCAGTAAAACGCAAACCCCTGGACCAGGAATCTTTGAGGTATCGTCTAATGAAGACGGCGTTCTGTTCTGCACATGCCCTGGGTATAAGGCTCGCTCTTCTTGTAAGCACACTAAGTTTGTATCTGCTCGTACAAGCACCAACGATGGGCATTACCCTCTAGAGATCTCTAGCAGGGCTACAGATGAAGACGTGTTAAAGGCAAAAAAATCTAACGACGCCTTTCGTGACTTCGTTATTAAGTTTGGAAAGATAGAGGTGTTCTAACTTGCGCAACGGGGACATCAGTAATGAGCTCCCCAAAAGAATAGTAGTGACAACAGACGTATTCTTATTATCGGAGCTCAAAGTAAAAAAACGGTTCAAGGTTATCCCTGTTCCGGAAAAGAATCAAACTATTAAACGAGAGATACTTAGTTATCTCTATCTGTTTACATCTCGTAAGGGTATAACTCTAGAGATGGCGTCTTTTGATATGGACGAAGAACAGCTGTCTATATTAAACGAGATGCTTGACAACATGGGCACCAATCCATTTAGATACTACACGGCGTACAGTTCAGTTTCTCAGTTAGTTGATGAGTTACCTTACCGCCCAGAAATACTAGGTGTGTTGGATAGACCTGATAGACTACTAAGATACGGACACTGGGGATTGGATATAAACGGACTATGAACAACGAGGCAAAATTACTTAGTAAGGTTATTGAAGACAGAGCCTTTGGATATATTGTTGAAAAGGGTGCAAGAGAAGAGTGGTTTGCAGATCCCTCAGATAAAAAGATGTTTCGGTTTTTGCATGCGCATTACAGCGCGTATCAAGAAACCCCAAGTATGGAAGTCATCAAAGATAATTTCCCTACATACGAACTTCTACCTACTCTAGATAGCACTGATTATTACTTAGAGCAGTTGATCTCTAATCAACGTAAGATCACTATTGTAAACACTGTTGGCGGTGCTCTTGATGCTCTTGATAAGTTAAAAGACCATGAAGCGGCTCTTCAACGCATTGAACAAGGCATTATTCGTATTGAAGAGCAAGGACTTACTCGCTCTAACGATATGGAAATTACAGAGGCTGCTCGTAAAGCTAAAAGAGATTATGAATTTAGAAAGAATAACCCTGGGCTTTTAGGTTTGCCTACTGGTTTTAAGACTATTGATGACGCTACCTCAGGCTTACAACCCGGTCAGTTGATCGTTATTGTTGCTCCTCCTAAAACAGGTAAGTCAACGCTAGCTCTACAGATAGCTATTAATAGTCACTTAGCTGGCAAAGTTCCCATGTTCATGTCTTTTGAGATGAGCAACTCAGAGCAGACTAGTCGTTACTTTGCTATGCGTGCCCGTATCAGCCACCGACGTCTTATGACCGGAACCTTGACTCCAGATGAAGAGTCTAGGTATCTAAAGATTGCTTCTAGTATTGAAGACATGGATGACAAGTTCTGGTTTGTAGACTCAGCTAACGGTCAAACTGTTAGCTCTGTGGCTAGCAAGATCCAGTCTAAAAGTCCAGACATTATCTTTATCGACGGAACCTACCTTATGATTGATGAGGTTACTGGAGAATCCAATACGCCTCAGGCTATTACTAGTATTACCCGCTCACTAAAACGCTTGGCTCAAAAGGTTAACAAGCCTATTGTCATCTCTACCCAAGCACTGACTTGGAAGATGAAGGGCGGCAATGTAAGCGCCGACTCTATTGGTTACTCCTCTTCTTTCCATCAAGATGCCGACGTTATCTTTGGTCTACAGCGTGAAGACGAAGCTATTGACGACACTCGTCTACTTCGTGTTATTGCAAGCCGTAACGGTGGTCTAAGCGAGGTCTCCTTGATTTGGGATTGGAACACAGGCCAGTTCCGTGAAGTTAGTGATGAAGACCTATGACCTTCGAAGACATGGAAGATCAGTTAGCTAACTTAGGTTTAGAAATTATTGACTCTCGAGGCGACGAGATTAATAGCTATTGTGCTGCCCATGAAGAAAGAACTGGTCACATAGACCATAACCCGTCATGGTGGATCAATGCTGACTCAGGAGCATTCATTTGTTTTTCCTGTGGTTGGAAGGGCAACATCTTTACTTTAGTCAAGTACATAACTGGCGCGGACTTGAACAGCGATTTTAAGAATGATCCCGCTTACATGACTGCTAGGTTTAACCGACTCTTTAAGGAAAAAAAGCCTGTTATCGAGGAGCCTACGCATATGACTGAGTCTATGCTCAGCGCTTTTACAGAGGTTCCAGAGCATGCTTTAAAAGCTAGAGGCTTAACCGCTGTCGCATGTAGCGCTCACGGGGTTTTATGGGACGAACGCAATAACAACTGGATTATTGTTATCAGAGATCCAATCACTCACAGGCTTCTAGGTTGGCAAGAAAAAGGATTTGACCGCCGTTACTTTAAAAATGTCCCTTCAGGTATAAAGAAGAGCAACGCCCTCTTTGGGTACGAGTTCTACTCTGACGGTGACATGATCGTGGTTGAATCTCCCCTAGACGTGGTTCGCCTCAGCTCTTTGGGTATTTTGGGCTCAGTCTCAACCTTTGGCTCCATGGTTTCAGACGCTCAATTTAATATCATTCGAGGCGCTAAACGCATCATATTTGCTATGGACAATGACAAAGCGGGTAAATCTTCTTCCATGTCTTTGCTTTACAAGGCGAGGGATATGGGTGTAGAGTGTTGGTTCCTTGACTATGGGGCTCTAGAT
>Ga0316225_1001490_pt1 | contig 22116 bp, 17 predicted proteins | sample TBH18015metaG_FD_206010 | JGI IMG/M metagenome (GOLD analysis project Ga0316225, IMG submission 206010) | Freshwater microbial communities from Trout Bog Lake, Wisconsin, USA - TBH18015 | ecosystem: Environmental > Aquatic > Freshwater > Lake > Hypolimnion/Profundal zone | place: USA: Wisconsin... | reverse complement strand
GGTGGGAGAAGAATGTCATCCCCTCCTTCGCGATCACTAAGGCGGATACCAAAGATCTTGCAGCCATTAGCAAAGACTTTGATGGCGCTAGTACCACTATTTTGTCTTTGACTGTGAAGTCTACTGGCAGGAGTCGAGAAGATGCATTGGATAATGTTCGTGCTGCAAGTCAATTTTTGTTGCAAGGCGGAGCATATTTTCAGATCAAGACCTTAATTAATGGTTTGGAGAGCGAAACGATTGGAACAGTGGCAGATATCCAGAGCAAAATCACCGACACCCAGATTGAGTTGGGCTATTTAAAAGAGCGCGCCAAGAGTCTGGAGGAATTACGCAAGCGCTTTCCTGGTTCATCTGGGGTTACCCAGCAAGTGATTGACCCCAAAGAGTCTAGTGCGAAATATTTACCGCTAAGTACACAACTTATTGCTGTGAATACCGACATCAATTTCGCCAATGAAAATCTTGCTCGCTATTCAGATCGTCTTGAGCAGATTGGTTTAATGAAGACTTTTTTGGACGATGCAATTCCTTTGGTTAATCAAAATTCCAATGGGATTGCCTTAGCTCGCTCCTTGTTGGAGGTTCAGGATAAAATACGCAGCAAGTTGGATTCTGGGGATGTCAAAGGGCGTCAATCTATGGATGGGTTGCGTTCCCAATTATTGGCCATTGAGGCTCGCTTCACTAAAGGGTTGGAAGCCAATACCGCTCCAAACGCTCAAAAGCAGGGGCTGATCAAAAGTGCTGCCGGAGGCTTTTTTGGTTTTGGGTTCCTTATGTTACTGTATTTGTTGGCCAGAAGAATCTGGAATACTATCCGCATCTCATCCGCAGTTGTTTAAAAAGCTTGGCTAAGCAGAGCTTACCCATAAAATATAAATTTCACCTCTTTTTGAAGGGGAGGTGGCCATTCTTAGTCAACCCCTTAACTCATTAGGGGTTTCGGTTTAAGGGTTTACATCTAGATTTTTCATAGAAAAAACTTTTAGTTTTTATTATTTTAATAAATATTCATATATTAGTAATTAATTGAGGTTATCATGGGAATGTTCATATAATTTTCATAATTAATTAGATAAAAAATGTCTCTGCACTCCTCTGGTAATTCATTAGCGAATGATCAAAATGGGATCTCGCTTAGCCCTCAATTGTCTCTTAATGAAATGATTGACTTAATAATTACATCTTATAAAAAAATATTGATAGCTAGTGCTATAGGTGCCTTTTTGGGTTATGCTGCCTGGTTTTTTCTCTTCCAATATCGCGCTGAAGTGACTCTGATCAATGCTACTAACGGTCTGGATCTTGTATCTTGGCGCATTCTTCAAAAAGGACTGCCTAACTTGGCAGATCAAATGATGGAGAATAACAAGGCGCCAGAGAGTGAGATGACGGTATATCGACAGATGAGTGATCCAGATTGGTGGAGAAGCAACGTAGAGGCTACTTATGCCCTCAGTAAGGCGGATACTAAGGACCTGGTGGGTATAAGCAAAGATTTAGATGGGGCTGGAAGCAGTATTTTAAGTTTAATGATTACGGCACCTGGTCACTCCCGAAAGGCTTCAATAGAAAATGCGGATGTAGCCTCACGATTTTTATTGACGGGGGGCGCTTATCTGCAATTGAGGTCAATGCTCAATGGTTATGAAGCTGAGGCATTGAGTGCAAAGGCCGATGTTGAAAAACGCATTGGCTCAACAGAGATTGAGTTGGCTTATTTGCAGGGGCGTGCCAAAAACTTGGATGACTTGTTAAAGCGCTTTCCGAGCGATCAAAAAATTACTCAACAAGTAACTGATCCAAAAGATTCTGGGGCTAAATATCTACCGATTAGTACTCAGATAATCGCCATAAATACTGAAATTTATCAAAATCGTGAGGTTTTAGCGCGCCTTGCCGATCGATTAACCCAGCTGGAGATTATGAATCAGTTTTTACAGGAGGCCACCCCTAAAGCTCAGACCCAGTTTGACGGTATTGGGTTAATTAAGCAATATCTCCTAATTGAGGATACCTTGCGGAGGACATTATCCCCGGACGATCTCAAGGCTCGTGCAGCATTAGATCAGTTGCGCAGCAAATTGTTGAAACTGGAAGACCGTTTTACAAAGGGTTTGGAAGCAAATACCTCTCCAATTGCTTATAAACGGGGTGCCATCAAGGTAACGCTTGGAGGAATGGCGCTTGCTTTCCTGGCAACTGTGTTGTTTTTGCTAGGGCAGCGCTTGTTCTTAAGGTTAAGGGTTGATTGATGTGCATTCATTTTTAACGGGAGAGGGAGATCATTCTTGCCTTTATAATCACTGATTTGAGCATTGGTGTAAGTTGAGTGAATCTCAATGTTAGCCTCAAAAATAAGGACGGTAAGGTCATTGATCACTATTTAATGAAAATTTATTCTTGCTCGTTGAGTATTGATGTATGTGTGATGGCTAAAAATAATGCTCGAGCTCGGGCATTACTGAGCGCAAGTAAATATTAATCAACCATTAAGTATCTTCAATTCAATTTATCTAACCAATAGACATGTGCGGAATCGTTGCGGCAATCGCAAAAACCAATATCGTTCCGACATTAATTGAAGGCTTAAATAAACTTGAGTACCGAGGATACGATTCTGCTGGTTTAGCGATCGTTAATCAAAATGGTGTTGAGCGTTTTAGGGCCCTGGGTAGAGTTTCTGAGTTGGAGCGAAAAACTCACGAATTAAGTGCAACCACGGGAATCGCACATACTCGCTGGGCCACTCATGGAGTCCCAAGTAAGCGCAATGCGCACCCCCATATTTCAGGCGGAGTCGCTGTTGTTCACAACGGCATTATTGAAAACTATGAATCTTTGCGTGAAGAGCTGATTGCACAAGCGTATGAATTTGAGTCAGAGACTGATACCGAAACAATTGCCCATTTAATTGAGTCGATCCTTAAAACTGAGCCATCTTTGTTTCAAGCCGTTCGGCTGGCGACCAAAAAGTTAGCAGGGGCCTATGCAATTGCGGTAATTGAAGAGGCTCACCCAGAATTGATTGTGGTGGCCAGAGAAGGCTCTCCACTTTTATTGGGTATTGGAGAGGCGGGGATGTATGCCGCCTCCGATGCATCTGCACTATTGCAAGTAACTCAGCAATTTATTTATTTGGAAAATGGGGATATTGCTCAATTAAAGCATGATCAATTGATTGTTGCCGATGAAGCTGGTACTCCAGTTGCTCGGGAAATTGTCGCATCTCAGCTATCGGCTGATGCAGTGGATTTAGGTAATTATCAGCATTACATGCAAAAAGAAATTTTTGAGCAGCCCGATGCGTTGGCAAATACCATTGAGATGGTTGCTACTAGCGAACAAATTCATGCGCAATTATTTGGGGCGCAAGCACCGCAGATATTTAAAGAAATCAATAGTATTTTGATATTGGCATGCGGGACTAGTAATTACGCTGGTCAGGTAGCCAAGTATTGGTTGGAATCGATTGCAGGAATCCCAACAAGCGTTGAAGTAGCTAGCGAGTTTCGTTATCGCACTTCAGTGCCTAATGCTCGTCAATTGATCGTGGCGATTTCGCAATCAGGGGAGACGGCCGATACTTTAGCCGCGTTGCGTTTTGCTAAATCCTTGGGTCAAGAAAAAACACTGGCAATTTGCAATGTGCCTGAATCAGCAATTGTGCGTGATTGTGAATTGCAATTTATTACTCGAGCTGGCCCTGAGATTGGCGTGGCTTCTACTAAAGCCTTTACCACTCAGTTGGCTGCATTGTTTATGCTCACTCTTGCTATTGCTAAAGAGAAAGATGTTCTTCCTCCTTCTGAAGAAGCTCAATATTTACACGAATTGCGACACTTACCTATGGCTGTTATTGAAGTGTTGAAATTGGAAAAATCTATCAAAGTTTTGGCCGAAAAATTTACAAATAAACAGGATGCGATTTTTTTGGGGCGAGGTAGGCACTACCCCATTGCACTTGAGGGTGCTTTAAAGCTTAAAGAAATTTCTTATATTCATGCTGAAGCTTATCCCGCCGGTGAATTAAAGCATGGGCCATTGGCGTTGATCGATAGCGATATGCCAGTTATTGCCATCGCGCCGAATGATCAATTGTTAGAAAAGCTCAAATCGAATTTGCAGGAAGTGGAGGCAAGGGGTGGCGAGCTCTTTGTCTTTGCCGATCAAGATTCGCATATTAGTGAGTTAGATGGAATACATATTTTGTATTTGCCAGAGCATTATGGTGAGTTATCACCAGTGCTACATATAGTAGCATTGCAGCTATTTGCCTATCACTGCGCCTTAATGAAGGGTAATGATGTGGATAAGCCGAGAAATTTGGCTAAATCAGTAACGGTTGAATAAGGAAAAATTATGAGAATTTTATTAACTGGCGGCGCCGGTTATATTGGTAGTCATACTGCTGTAGTGTTGACTGAGGCGGGGCATGATGTAGTGATTTTAGATAACTTTTGCAATAGTCGCAAAAGTGTCTTAGGGCGATTGAAAAAGATTGTTGGGAAATCCCTGCCTTGTATCGAAGGGGATGTACGTGATACTTCCCTCGTGAGTATGGTGCTACAAGATTTTAAAATTGAGGGAGTAATCCACTTTGCGGGTCTGAAGGCTGTGGGGGAATCCGTTGAAAAGCCAATTGAGTATTACGCCAATAATGTTCAAGGCACTATTAGCCTTCTTCAGGGGATGAAATTAGCGAATCTAAAAACTTTGGTATTTAGTTCTAGTGCTACGGTTTATGGCGATCCGAAGTATTTACCAATCGATGAATCCCATCCTATCAGCGCTACAAATGCTTACGGGAGAAGTAAGCTTCATATTGAAGAAATGCTTAAGGATGTTGCAAGCTCGGATCCCGAATGGAAAATTATTTCTTTGCGCTACTTTAATCCTGTTGGGGCTCACGAATCAGGTTTGATTGGCGAAGATCCAAACGGAGTGCCAAATAATTTAATGCCATTTATTTCGCAAGTTGCCGTAGGTAAGCGAAAAAATTTGGCAGTTTTCGGCAATGATTATCCAACGAAGGATGGAACTGGGGTTCGCGATTTTGTTCACGTAGATGATTTAGCACTTGGGCATCTCGCAGCGATAACAGCACTAGATAAGCATAGAAGTTTCATAGCCATTAATCTTGGGACCGGCCGAGGCTATTCGGTGATCGAAATGATCAAGGCCTTTGAAGCTGCTTCTGGAAAAGCTATTGCAGTTAAGTTTGTTGAGCGCCGCCCTGGGGACATAGCTGTATGCTACGCTTCTCCAAGCAAGGCTAGAGAGGTGCTCGGATGGGTTGCGCGGCACGATATTGATCGTATGTGTACCGATACTTGGCGCTGGCAATTAAAAGGCTTTTTGGACTATTGAGTTTTACCTAGAAGAAACTATGTTGGTAATGGAAGTACAGGTAGATCTTTGACTGATAATGAATAAAATTATTGGCGTAACGTCTTTTCACCCCCAATCTTTTGTTACTGTTATACGGGTGACCTCCATTTAATATAGACGGCGATAATAGCTCAGAGTTAATTATGGTTACTCCCGCTCAACTTAAATTGGTATTTTTTCGCATATCCCTCTCTAGGTTCATGAGCTTCAACTTATAGCTAATTCAACATATGCAGATTAAAAAAACATTTTCTTTGAATTTGGCTGGAGCTTTAGGTCCTGCTTTTATAGCAGTCATGGGGATTGGATTGCTCGCCCGAAAGATGGCGCCTTCAGACTTTGGGTTCTACTTAATAGCAATTTCTATAACCAATTATTTTCTTATAGTGGATTTAGGGCTAAGTAGTTCATTAATAAGATACTTTGGAAAGGCCGTGAGTATTGGGCAGAAAGTGGCTGCAGCTAAATACGTCTTTAGAACGGCGATTAAATCAGCGTTGTTTGCTACTATCTTACTTTGGGCGCTATGCAAAACAATTGTTAAATATAGTGGTGATGGAGTTACTGAGTCGCATGAGTTATATCTAAGCATGCTCATTATCTCTGCTGGCTTACCTGCATTGGTATTAACTAATACCGGAAATTCATTGCTTGAAGCTTCCGGGAAATTAAAATTACTTATAGTAAATAGGGTGACCCAAGCTATCTTCTCTACGCTTATACCGGGTTTAATTTCAATATATTACCAAGATTTAACCGTTATTAGTATTACATATACTGTAGGTAGATTTTTAAGTACAATAATACTGTATAGAAAATATTTATATAGATTATTATTTAAATTAAAATCAAATAAAAAAATTGAATATAAAGAGCTTCATGCATTTGGAGGATGGACTGCAGTAAGCAATATTGTAAGTCCATTAATGACTAGTATGGATAAGATTATTATAGGGTCTATTTTAGGGTCATCTTTAGCAGGAACTTATGGTTTAGCTACTGAATTAATGAATAAACTAATGATAGTGCCTCAGGCGACATGCCGAATAATTCTGCAGCTAGGTGAAAAGAAAATAAAAAAAGAAAATAAAATTAATGATATAAAAAAATATTTGAATTATTTTTCCTTAATTATTGGGGCTATAGTATTTTTCATGGCTAATACCCTAGTTAGATTTTGGGTTGGCGAAAATCAGCAGCTTTCAATTTTAATAAAGATTTTAATTATTGGATTTATATTAAATTCAGCAACACAATTTTATTACAATAAGATGATGGCATTTGGCATGGCTCGTTCTTTAGCTATCATTCATTTAATAGAGCTACCAATATTTTTTGTAGCATTATATATATTTACGAATAAATATGGACTATTTGGTTCTGGAGCAGCTTGGGTTGGGAGAATGTTTTTGGACTACATTATGATAAAAATTCAGGTAAAATATGAAAAAAATTAACTTTTATTATAATGATAGCATAAAAAATGCTGAAAATAGAATATATAAAGAGACAGTATTAAATACAATTAAATTTTGCTCATTTACTTGTGAAATAAATGGTATTACGAATGACGCAGGGAAAATTAACATTGGAAATTCAAGTGATAAATATTATATTAACAGTAGGATTAATGCCGTTGGCAAGTCCTTTTTATCAATTTGCGACTTATATTCATTGGATTTCCTAAAAAAATTTAGCAATATTTTTGATGGTTACCTAGTGCCCACGGCATTCCATCAGAAAGTATTGCAAAGTATCACAAGTAAACCAGTATATATATTATTGGAAACAATTGACCCTATTTACAAGAAAGAAGTAATAAATAGTAATTCTAAAGCAAGAGATTTATCATGGTTTGGTTACTCTGAAAGTTTTAATAAATCTATGTCTCACTTAATCGAAGTTATCGATAGAGTATTAGATGTATCTGGTGGGGATTTTAATATCATTTCTGACTGTAATAGCCCTAATTTTAATAAAATAGACAGAGCTAAATTTATTAAATTTGAAGAATCAACAATTGCAACAAAGCTAAATTCTTCAAAAATTACAATTCTTTCACATGTTCCATTGGATTTAAAAATAAATACATACATCAAGTCGCCAAATAAGCTTTACTCATCGATTGCAGCCGGTGCCTTACCATTGTGTAGTAATACACCTGCCTATGAGGTGGAAATGAAGAAATTGGGGTTGAGTGAATTTATATATAAAGACTCGCTGCAATTAGAAGCAGTTTTTTCTAAATTAATTTCTATTGATCTAGATGAGATCATTAAAAATGCACAGATAAAATTATATGAGATTGATGGGCTGAATATGATGGCCAATGTGGAAATGTTAAAGATTTTATCTTGTGGCTCTATGGTAAAAAAAGATAATCTAGACTCAATTTCAATCGAATCCTTGACTCAGTCATTTTCCATAAAGGCACAATTTTATCAACTTCTTCAATCTATTTTTAATAAAATCCGTTAGTCTATGTTATATATTGGAGTTCTAATAGCTCTCTATCTTATATGTTATATGAGGGGAAGATGTAGTTCGCATGTTTCTGTAATTATTTTTAGTTTGTATTTTATTTTCAGCTATCTAAATGGGGCAGATTGGCTAAACTATTACGATTTATACAACAATTATGAATGTTGTGAGGCCGTAAATGGGTGGTATGAACCTGGATTTCTTCTGCTCATTAAATTTTGTCAAGTAGTAGGATTGAGTTACCTATTATTTTCCTTATTGTTATCTTTAATAATTTGTTTATTTCTTTCGATATATGCATACAAGTCTAAGAACCCCAGCATTACGTTTTTTATATTATTTTCAACAATAGGCTACTATGCATTTCAAGATCAATATCGTCAAGGAATAGCGCTTTCAATTTTTGCTTACTCATTAACTAAGACATCAATTCCGATTAAAATCTTATGTTGTTTAATTGCGATGAGTTTTCATGTTTCCGCCCTGTGCGGCTTACTATTAATTTTTGATAATAAATTTGAAAATTATAATTCGTACATTGTTAAATATAAAAAAATAACCTTATACTTGATTGGAATTATTTTTTTATATATTTTATGCACTTTTAATTTTTCTGTGTATCTAAATAATAATTTTAAAATCGAAGATGTTCTATCTCCCGGAAGATTCCCATACTTTGCTTTAATAATTCTATCATTGTTTTATATAAGAGTTTTCAAAATTAAGCAAAAGATAGAGTTCATATTAATATACTTTTTATCATATTTGGGGCAAATATATCGACTTAGTTATTATATGTGGATAGACCTCGCATCTTCTGTTGGTAATTCCTTGGGGGGTATAAAGCCTATCAAAAAATTTATTTTTTTAACACTATTTATTCCAATTGGATTAATTCCTCTCGGCAATGATTTACATCGATATATAATATTTAATCAATATAATATATTTTCAGATATTACTCCTGATGAAGTAGCTAAAGAGCGTTGCAAATTTATTATGGATATCAAGCAAGATGATTGGATTTTAGATGCATGTTCAAAATATTAAAATTTATGTTTTATCCCTACACGATGCATCTGAAAGAAGGGCTTCTGTAAGGGATCAGCTTATTTTGTATCCTCAACTTAATTGGGAATTTTTTGATGCAATCACCACTGACTCTCTAAATTTGAGGCCTGACTTGCTCATGGAATACAACTCTGCGGGATTGAGAATGGGGAGGGGTATGACAAAGGGTGAAATAGCTTGTGCAGAAAGTCATCTGGCGATATGGAAATTGGCTTCAATTAGTGATTATGAGTACAACATTGTTTTGGAGGATGATTTCATTCTAACTTCAAATTTTAATAATTTTATTACATCTTTTACTAAGATTAGCGATCTCTCATTAGATATTCTTATAATTGGATACTCAAAGGTGCCTATTTCGAATTCTAAGCGGATATATCAATTATTGAAAATACTTCCAATAAAAAAATTCGGCCTCTTTACTTTGGGTAGGGTATGGAAAGAGTCTACTTGTGGTACTGTTGGCTATTTAATAAAAAAATCTGCAGCGATATATATTTCAAATTCAAAAAAAATACCTGCATTGGCTGATGATTGGGGTATTTTTCGTAACTCTTATGGCCTCAAAATTTATCATTTGAGGCCTTTGGTTGTATATGAAAATTTTGAAAATTTCCCCAGCCTTCTAGAGGCGGAGAGATCACTGTCCTCCAAAAAAACTATAAAATATGTTGACCTACTAAGATATATTCGTTCAAACATATTTTATGTTCTTATGCTATTGGGTCTATGAATATACTGTATGTGATTACTGGGCTTGGAATAGGTGGAGCTGAGCGTCTCGTTGTCACATTAGCAGATGAGATGTATGCTCGGGGGCATAAAGTTTCTATTGTTTCATTAACGGGCCCAGTTCTTTTTAGGCCCATTGAAAATTCTATTCCAATATATTCTTTGCAGGCAAAGAAAACGATCGGTGGATTTATTTTTAGTATTATTAATCTAATTAAAGTAATTAATATACAAAAGCCTGATGTTATTCATAGCCATATGGTTCATGCTAACCTTATCTCTCGGTTCGTAAGATTATTTATAAATATTCCACGGGTTATTTGTACGGCACATAGCACTAATGAAGGTGGTTTTTTAAGAATGATGGGTTACAGAGCGACTCATTTTTTAGCTGATGTAACTACTAACGTTAGTCAAGAGGCAGTTGCGGTCTTTGAAAGTAAACATGCAGTCCCTAAGGGGTCTATGCTTGCGATATTAAATGGTGTCGATTGCAATTTTTTTGTAAGTAATTACGATGATCGATTATCCATTCGTAATGAATTTAGCTTTACTTCGAATGTGATCGTATTTATTGCGATAGGACGTTTATATGATGCGAAAGATTACCCCACTTTACTGAAAGCGTATTCACAAATCTTATTGCGCCTACCTGCATCTAGTCTTTGGATTGTTGGGGATGGTCCATTGCGTTCTTTCCTTGAGGATTTGACTGTAAGGCTTGGAATTTCGAAGTATGTTCATTTTTTTGGTGTTCGACGTGATATTCCTGCGTTGCTATCGGCGGCAGATATTTTCGTCTTGTCTTCTGAGCATGAGGGTTTTGGTCTAGTTGTTGCTGAAGCCATGGCTACCGAAACCCCTGTGATAGCAACTGATTGCGGTGGTGTTAAGGAGGTGGTTGGTGATATTGGGATCCTTGTACCAATAAGTGATCCGAATTCTCTAGCTGCTGCGATGTACAACCTTGCTTCTTTGTCTCCAAATGTAAGGCGTGAATTGGGTAAGGCTTCTCGTAGGCATATTCAGGAAAAGTTTGGCATCAGCTCAGTAGTCGATCGTTGGCTTGAAATATATGGGGGGGCACCTTTTTTATGATTGCTAAAAATAGCCCTAATCGAAAAACCCTATTGTTAGCCACGACAGTGGCGGAAACTTTTACTTCAATTTTGGTTGAACAGCCAAATTATCTTAATAAGTATTTTAATGTTGCAATCGTTTCTTCTAACCGTGATAGCCTCAATGGAATTAGTAAGCAAGAGGGGGTGGATGCGCATTGTGTCCCTATGGTTCGGGGCATTAATCTTTTTGCCGACCTTTTATCTATCATTCTTGCGATAAGAGTATTGCTTAGAGTGAGGCCGGATATTATTCATTCTTACACCCCAAAGGCTGGTTTAGTCTTTATGTTGTCCGCGTGGGCATGCCGAGTTCCAGTGAGAATTCATACATTTACGGGGCTTATCTTCCCCACCCAAACTGGGTTAAAGAAGACTTTATTGATATGGGTTGATCGTTTAATTTGCGCATGTGCAACTCAAGTTGTACCAGAAGGTAATGGAGTAAAAAATGACTTAGAAAGTCATCGTATAACGACTAAGCTGTTAAATGTAATAGGCCATGGCAATATAGCTGGCGTTGATACCAGTTATTTTTCCCCAGATCTACCTGAAGTTTGCGCTGCGGCAGCAGTTTTTCACAGTCGCCTAAACTTGAAAGATGTCGAGTTTGTGTTTTGCTTTGTGGGGAGGATTAACCGAGATAAGGGCATCAAAGAATTGGTGCAGGCCTTTTTGCGTTTACCCATGGATACTGCTGCTCTTCTTCTTGTTGGTGCGCTTGATCATGAGGCGCCTGTTGATAATATAACGCTTGAACTTATCCACAATACTCGGAATATTCTCCCCGTTGGCTTTATGGGGGATATTCGAACCGCCCTTAAGGTTTCTAATATATTGATTCTTCCTAGCTATCGAGAGGGCTTTCCAAATGTTGTTTTGCAAGCAGGAGCTATGCGTCTTCCAGTCATTGCTACGGATATTAGCGGGTGTAATGAGGTAATTGAGCCTGCAATTAATGGCTGGTTAGTTCCACCAAAGAATATTGATGAGCTTTATTTTGCTATGTGTGCGGCAATTGCTGCGCCGAAAAAAGATTTATATAATATGGGACAGAATGCTCGTGAAATTATTGGCCAATATTTTGAGCGTAAAGAGCACTGGAATCGGATGAAGGTTTTTTATAGGTTGATAAGTAAATGAAACGGCTATTTGATTTTGTGATCGCTGTTATTGCACTTATTTTTTTATGTCCAGTTTTAGTCATTGTTGGATTAAAAGTGCGGCAAAAGTTGGGTTCGCCTGTTTTGTTTATTCAAGTTCGGCCGGGAATAAAGGGGCGCCCTTTTAAAATGCTTAAATTTCGGACAATGTTAGATACGATAGATTCGAGGGGTATAGCATTGCCCGATATAGATCGGCTTACTCCTTTTGGGGCCTTCCTTCGATCGACAAGTTTGGATGAGCTACCGGAGTTATGGAACGTTGTCAGGGGGGAGATGAGTTTGGTGGGGCCGCGCCCACTATTGATGGAATACCTTCCTCTTTACTCTTATCAGCAATTTCAACGACACAATGTTCGTCCAGGAATTACTGGTTGGGCTCAGATAAATGGCCGCAATAATATTAGCTGGGATGAAAAATTTAAGATGGATAGATGGTATGTCGAAAATCGATCCTTTTGGCTTGACGTGAAAATATTAGCATTTACCGTTAAGAAAGTCATCTGTAGGGATGGGGTTAATGCTCCTAGTGACGTGACCATGCCTCGTTTTAATGGAAATAGCCGCAAAGAAGAGGATAAGTTGTGAGGCGGGTAGGGGTTTATGGGGCTAGTGGGTGTGGCCGCGGGGTCTTACCATTAGTTCGCGCTCAACTGACTGATCGGGACCCAGAATGTGATATATCCTTTGTTGATGATAATCCTATCATCCCCCATGCAAATGGCCATCAGATATTAACCTATGATGACTGGTTGATCCAACGGGCATCCAGCAGGTATATAAGTATCGCAATAGCCAACAGTGCATTGCGAGAGCGTATTGCGAGACGATGCATGACTGATGGAGTTCGATTTTTTGAGGTTCGTGCAGCCAATGTTATTCAGTTGGATGATGTGGAAATAGGTGAGGGGGCCATCCTATGCCCATTTGTTACCTTAACGAGCAATATTCGTATTGGGAAACATTTCCATGCAAACTTATATAGCTATGTAGAGCACGACTGTGTAATTGGTAATTTTGTGACCTTTGCGCCAGGGGTAAAGTGCAATGGTAATGTTGTTATTGAGGATCACGCATACATAGGTAGCGGAGCCATTATTAAACAAGGCAAACCAGGCCAGCCTCTTGTAATTGGACGTGGTGCAATAGTTGGGATGGGTGCAGTTGTTACTAAAAGTGTTCCACCTGGGGTTACTGTCGTGGGCAATCCATCCAAACCAATGGCTACTTAAGGATATGAAAAATATATGTTGAGCACGCCATCTTCACCTTGGCCTTCGTTCACTAAAGAAGAGGCTGATGCAATTCAAGCTGTTTTATTAAGCAACAAGGTTAACTACTGGACCAGTAATGAATGTCGCGAGTTTGAGAAAGAGTTTGCAAATTGGGTTGGTACAAAATACGCAATAACATTGGCAAATGGAACTTTGGCGCTTGATGTTGCCCTAAAGGCTTTGGGTATTGGGCCGGGCGATGAAGTTGTGGTTACACCTCGCACATTTATCGCCAGTATTTCCTGTGTTGTGAGCGCGGGAGCAATTCCCGTTTTTGCTGATATTGATCCTAATAGCGGGAATATTTCAGCCGAGACAATTGCGCGGGTGCTTACCCCTAAAACAAAAGCAGTTATTCCCGTGCATCTTGGTGGTTTTCCATGTGATATGGATCCGATTATGTTGCTTGCTAAAAAACACAATCTCAAAGTTATTGAAGATTGTGCACAAGCCCATGGCGCTCGTTATAAAGGAAGATCAGTTGGTAGCATTGGTCATGTTGGCGCTTGGAGTTTTTGCCAAGACAAAATCATGACAACTGGTGGCGAAGGTGGAATGGTTACGACAAATGATCCAGCACTTTGGTCAAAAATGTGGTCGTTTAAGGACCATGGAAAAAGTTATGACGCTATTTATAATCGTTCCCATCCTCCAGGATTTCGATGGTTACATGAATCTTTTGGAACGAATTGGCGAATGTTGGAGATACAGGGAGTTATTGGGCGCATTCAACTAAGGCGCATGGCTGATTGGTCAGCAAAACGTTCTAAAAATGCTATGGCTATTTGGGGTGAATGTAGACGGCATTCAGTTGTACGTGTTCCATCGGTAGATAATCATGATGGAACTACAAACCATGCGCATTACAAGTGTTATGTCTATGTAAACCAAGATCAGTTAGCGCAGGGATGGTCCCGAGATAAAATTGTTGAAGAAATTAATGCTCTGGGCGTCCCTTGTTATCAAGGCTCTTGCTCTGAAGTATATTTAGAGAAAGCATTTGATGAAACGGGCTGGCGTCCTGAGCCTAGGTTGCCTATGGCTAAGGAGTTAGGCGAAGACGCATTAATGTTTTTAGTGCACCCAACCTTAACAAAAAATGAAATTATAAATACTTGTCATGCCATAAATAAGGTTCTATTGATGGCTAGTCGATAGAAAATTCTGCTCTCTTAATTTCAGAGACATTGTTTCGTTTGATGGTATCCGGATGGGCAAAGAAAGAAAATTACATCAACTAGATTATGCGAATGCCCCAATATTAAGGTCGAACCGGCCAAATTGTTGTTACATATAGATCTTTTAAGAGTTGTCACTAATTGAATATATAAATTATAATAAAAAGGATGCCAATTGATGCGACCAAACAGTCATTATTAAATTTCCCCCGATCAGTTAAGAGGGGTTTAGTGATGTGCTGTGACCTCTTTATTTGCCTTTTTAGTGTTTGGCTTGCATTCTTGCTGCGTCTAGATCAGTGGGGTGCTTTTAAAGGCAATCAGTGGTGGGTATTTGTTGCTGCCGTAGGGCTTTTATTCCCCCTCTCCATTCATTTTGGTCTATATCGTGCAATTTTTCGATATGTTGGCTCTGCTGCCTTTATCTCAATAGCGCGCATTTTTATAATTTACGCTGGTTTATTTTTCTGCCTATTTACGGTTATCGGAGTGGAGGATGTACCTAGGTCGGTCGGCGTGATTCAACCTCTTCTATTGTTTATCGTAATTGGAATCAGTCGTTTTCTTGTACGATTCTGGTTGGGAGGGGTCAACAATATTCAGAAGTCATTTTATCGAGCCCAACCAATTGCTCTTATTTATGGTGCTGGATCAGCAGGGCGTCAACTTGCGGCAGGCTTAGCCATCAATAAAGAGGTGCTTGTCAAGGGCTTTATCGATGATAATATTTTATTACACAGGAATACTGTTAATGGAATTTCTGTGTACCCGCATACTGGTTTAAAAAATCTCGTCCATGAGCTTGATATTACGGATGTGCTTTTGGCTATTCCCTCTGCCGACCAAAAACGCAGAACTGAAATTATTAATTCTTTAAATGGTTGTGGGGTGCGTGTGCGCACATTGCCTAGCCTACTTGATATGGCCTCTGGTCGAGTTAGAGTATCTGACTTACATGATTTAGATATGAACGATTTATTGGGTCGGAAAGTCGTTCCCCCCGATACTAGGTTACTAGAAAAAAATATCCGAGATAAAGTTGTCTTGGTGACTGGAGCTGGCGGCTCTATTGGTAGTGAGTTGTGTCGGCAAATTATAAAATTTGCCCCAAAATCATTGGTTTTAGTGGAAAGCAGTGAACATTCCCTTTATTTAATTTATGAGGAATTAAAGAACTTGATTGCCGGGCAAGTAAATGAAAGCCCAGGGAATTTGGTGGCTGAAGATTCTGGAATACCTTCAGCAGAAAGCCTGCCTATTAACTTAATACCCTACTTGGCATCAGTTCGAGATATGGGATTGATGTTTACTATTTTTCATGCTTATAAGCCTAATACTGTTTTTCATGCAGCAGCCTATAAGCATGTTCCTTTGGTGGAGCAAAACCCCGGAGAAGGAATCCGTAATAATGTATTGGGAACGCTCACCTGCGCGCAGGTTGCTTTAAATGCCGGCGTATCTCATTTTATTTTGATTAGCACTGATAAGGCGGTGAGACCCACCAATGTTATGGGGGCAAGTAAACGAATTGCTGAATTAGTTTTACAATCAATGGCTGATGTTGTGCTTAAAGAAGGGCGCAAAACACAATTTTCCATGGTTAGGTTTGGAAATGTGCTCGGCTCATCTGGTTCTGTGGCGCCTCTTTTTAGTGCGCAAATTAAGGCGGGCGGCCCGATCACTCTGACGCATGCTGAAGTAACGCGCTATTTCATGACTATTCCTGAGGCTGCTCAGTTAGTGATTCAGTCAAGCGCAATGGCAACAGGAGGTGATGTTTTCATCCTAGATATGGGTGAGCCTGTACGTATTTATGATTTGGCAGCTAGGATGGTTTATCTATCAGGTCTTTTGGTTAAGGATGAATTAAATCCAGATGGTGATATTGAGATTAATGTGACTGGTTTGCGTCCAGGGGAAAAGCTCTATGAAGAGCTTTTGATTGGTGATAACCCACAGCCAACAGATCACCCTAAAATTATGAAGGCGCATGAAGATTTTTTGCCTTGGAATGAGTTGGAGGTAGAATTAGAGAAACTCAATGAATCCCTGCAAATTGGGGACATAGATTTGATTCGAGTCTGTTTAAAAAGAATGGTACACGGATACCAGCCTAGCGCTGAAGTTGGTGACTAATTAGCATTACGCACAAAACCCCAGTGATTCTATCGATGGATAGATCTCTCACTCCGTCTTTACGCTCACATGAGATCGCACAATCACAAAAGGTTGCCCGGAAGGTCTTGTATTTTTTGAGGTATATATAATTCCTCCCTTATATTTCCCATTGGCCATTTGCCGCAATTGCCAGGGGGCTTTGAGTTTTGTTGATGTAAAAACCAATAAAGAGCTGGTTTTTGACACATTATTCAAATAATTTGCCCCCAGAAGGACTTTTGGGTCAAAAGGCACTTTATTAAAGCTAACCTCAAAGTGCAGGTGCGGGCCCGTTGATCTACCCGTACTTCCAACTGTGGCAATCTGTTGGGACTGTTTAACCCATTCCCCAATTTTTACTAAGACTGTTTTGGCATGACCATAGCGGGTTGTGTAACCCTGCCCATGATCAATCTCAATGAGATTTCCATATCCTGGCGCATAACCTGCGTAAGTTATCTGTCCATCTCCAGTTGCTAGTATTGGGCTACCTGCTTGCGCAGGAATATCCATACCTTCATGGGTTTCATGCTCCCCAGTAAAAGGGCTACTTCGTCTGCCAAATGGACTTGAAATGTTGGACTTTTCGATCAAGGGATAGCCTCCCAATGGATTTTGAGATTGAGCCCAAACATTTATTGGCCAGTGGCAGAGTAATACTGATATCCAAATGAGATGGCATAAATCGTTTTTTAGAATGTTATCTTGGTGCATTGGTAAACGATAAATGGATTGTGGTGTATGGGGTAAAGGGTGAGAGAGCAAGACTTGGAAATTGATGCTCAGAAGATAGCCCCCCATTTTATTCTAAACACCATAATCCATTCTTCGAAAAAGCATGAGTATCTAAATTCAAATTGAAAATAGACCAAGAAAATTGGTAAGTAAGTTATTTGGTTTAGCGTGTGTTGGATCGCTAATAATATGTCTGAGGTCCTGACTATAAGGCGCGTACTAAATGTAAATATTCCTTACTAAGTGATTTCGATTGTGGGCATCCATCACAAGAGCTGTATCAAGATCTGCATGGGAAATTGCAATTGAAAAAAAGATTTGGGATATGCAGGCCTTACATTTTTAATATTAAAAATACGTATTTAGCAAAAAAATTATCAGATATTATCAAAAGACTTTTATGAAGCATGTAGATAAATTGGCGCTAAATTACATTCGAGTGGTAGTTTTTGGTACTTGGTCAGCAGACTGGATTTCAGCACTTGGTCCGGACTCTGATTTGTGGACAAACCATCCCATGGTTAAAGAGGTATTAGTCCTGCCAAATGAGCGTCTTCATTCGATACCACCCCCTCAAAACGCAGATCTTCTAACGGTCATCTTGCCATTAATGGAATGGCATATAGTTGCCTGCCCTAAAAATTATGCATCTTTAATTTCAAGTGAAAAGGTCATTAATACCCTTTCCAAAAAAGATCAATTTTTTCAGTACATATATCAGATGGGTTTATTGCATTTGATACCTAGGTGCTATCAAAATATAAGCGAGATCACTTTTCCACTTATCTTAAAAAGGGTGGATTTAAGTTCTGGGCTTGGTATTGAATTAGTCAAATCTGCTGCGCAGCTTGCTGAACTATCTCAGCAGAGCCTATGGTCAGAAAAGCCTGCTCTTTTTCAAGAATACATTCCAAGTGATAAAGATTATGTAACGCATATGATTTGTGAGAATGGCCAAATTGTTTGGCATACATCGTTTGAATATACCTTGATCTCTCCAGACGCATTTCAAGCTGCGAAAAATATTAAAGAAAAGAAAAGGGTATTGGTAAGTAAAGACTTATTACTTCAATTTTGCTATTGCTTGGAGCCGCTTAAATTTAATGGCCCCTGCAATATCGATTTTAAGTTTTCTCCAGAAGGAGATTTAAAGATATTAGAAATTAATCCCAGATTCGGAGGATCTTTAATGCTTTATGAGAACAGAGATTTGCTCAAGGAAGCAATTAACTGTCTTTTAATGGCGGCAGTTAAGAAAAATCTCAAATAACTATATTGCCCCAACTTGATATTTAATTTGTAATTTTGTTGGGCACCATCAAATCAGCGGTAAGATTTTTTCTATCGATTGATCTATAGAAAGTTCAGCGGTATTAAGGGTTAATTCAGGATGAAGCGGGGTTTCATAATTACTTCCCAGTCCAGTGAAGTTGGTTAACTTGCCCGTGCTTGCTTTTTGATAAAGACCTTTTGTGTCGCGCTTGCTGCACTCCTCAAATGAAGTGCTTAGATAAATTTCAAGAAATCGACTATCTCCAGCGAGGTCTCTGGCCAAGTCACGCTCTTTTTGGAAGGGTGAAATAAATGCACAAATTACAATGAGACCTGCATCCATCATGAGTTTGGCGATATGGGCAACTCGCCGAATATTTTCCACTCGATCGGCATCGCTAAAGCCTAGGTCTTGATTTAAACCTTGTCGAACGAGATCGCCATCCAAAAGAAAGGTGTGCCTTCCCTCTTGGTGAAGAGCTATCTCTAATGCATTGGCAAGGGTTGACTTTCCGGCTCCCGACAACCCTGTAAACCAGATAATCTTGCCTTGTTGTTCTAAAAGTGTTTCTCGATCCCGATTGGAGACGCTTAAAGAGGGAGTGTTGAGATTTTTAGTGGTCATGGATGCTTTAAAGGTGATGTATGCAATCTTAATTGAAAATATTCTTATAAAATAAAGAAATGAAAATATTCTTGTTTAAATTCCTTAATGCATACACCTTAACTACGGTCTTCGCGTTGATTTCAAGTGCCGCTTCGGCTCAAAGTGCCCAGTTTGAGTACGATTTGAAAATTACCGCTGATCCTTCCAAGCGGGCGGCCTACCTGAAGCAGTCGGGTGAAGCGCCAAGTCCCTATGAGCAGGTCTTTAATTTGGTCAAGGGTTCAATGCAGGTAGCAACAGTAATTGATAAGGTGGATCTTCGCAAGGACCAATATCATATTAATTCGACTGGTACATTAGGGGCTGTACTCGCAACGGCATTAAATGATCAAAAATTGATTCGGGATTCGGTGGGCACCAACAGCCCACAAGGTTTATTAACAAATACCTATCAAGAAAAGCGTGGTAATACTGAGCTTCTGATTGCTAAGGTCGATGCCCCAAAGAATGTGGTGAACTTTTATAAAGTGTCCTCACGTTCGCCTGCGGTGGGGAGTGCTCCCTATACAGGAAAATTGCTCGATATGCTCACAGTGGGCTATCAATTTATTGGAAAAGACTTGCCTACTAAATCGATTGTGCTACCAGTCACTGATGGCCGGTCGGTAAAGAATTACACCTTAGTGCGTGGTGAGTCTTGGGAATTTCCCTTTGATAGCGGAAAAGTCAAAGCGATTCGCTATTACAAAACAACTTCCAAAGACGATTCTGCCACTTTTGAAGTTTGGTTCTCTGAAAAAGAGCATGTACCGCTGCGTTCCGTCATTGGTTTAAACGCCCAGTATGGCGCCACGATTCAGGTTGACCTTAAAAAAATCCCAGCTTTATAGGAGATTTTTAATATTGGTATCGTAGTTCTCATCTTTGCAGATTCAAGCTCATGGTTACAGTTGTCTCCGGTGATCATTATTGTTCTTAGTTAGAGCGGTTCACTGCCTTAGAGGGGGGTGCATGGTAACCTACTGGCTACTCAATTAATGATTGGATTTGTGCCGTGGACACCTCTCTTTCAAGCCTTTGGCAGCAAGCGCAGCAATACGAGCTCGCTGGCAATCTGGCGCAAGCAGAGCTGAGCTATCGTGGAATTCTAAAGGTCGATCCGGGAAGTGCTCAAGCTTGGCATGCTTTGGGTCTATTGGCCTTTAGTACTCATAATTTAGAGGCGGCTTTTCAAAATATTGCCCAAGCAGTTAGGCTTAATCCGCAGGTAACTTTGTATCATCGCAATTTGGGTGAAATTGCACGTCGCTTCGGTAGGTTGGAGCAAGCAATCTTGTCTGGAAAAGCAGCGTGCGTCTTATCGCCCAATGACTTGGATGCGCACTATAACTTGGGCCTAGCCTATACCGATACTAAGGAATATAGCAAAGCGATTGTGCATTACCGCAAAGCTATTAAGATCAATCCCAAGCACGGCCTTTCTTGGAATAATCTGGGTTCAGCGCTAGAGCAGCAGGGTGATAAAAAAGCTGCCTTAAAGGCGTATGAAAAAGCGGTAGCGATTAATCCTCAGCATGCAGAAGCGCAAAATAATCAAGGGGCTATTTATAGCGAAGAGGGTAATTTAGAAGAGGCCCGTATCAGTTTTGCCGCCGCAATTGCGGCTCGCCCGGAATTTGTAGAGGCGCACTACAACCTTTCTTCACTCAAAACCTATCAATTAGACGATCCCCATTTAGCAATGCTTGAAAAAGTATATGCAGACCGAGAGCAACTTTCTAGTCATGCGCGAATTCGTTACGACTTTGCCCTGGGAAAAGCCTTAGATGATATTGGGCAATATGATCGTGCCTTTGCCGCCTATGAAGAAGGTAATCGCCTCCAGCATCATTTATTGCCGTGTGATGAGCGTCGCGCCGATCAATTGGTTGATGCGATTATTAATACTTTTACTCCCGAATTTATTGCTAGCAAATTAGAGCAACGAGTGCCTACTTTGGGCAAAGGAAAGACGCCAATCTTTATCGTCGGCATGCCCCGCTCAGGAACTACCTTGCTTGAGCAAATAATCTCTTCTCACCCTTCAGTATTTGGCGCGGGAGAGTTAACAATTCTTAATGAAGTCATTAGCGAAATTACCAAAACCTCGACAGATCATTTTTATACCCAAGATCTAGCGCGCCTTTCCAAAGCCAATTGGCAAAAAATTGGCAAAAATTATTTGCAACGCACCTGGACCCTTTCCCCGAAGAGTGCTTTTATCACCGATAAGATGCCGGCCAATTTTTTCTATTTGGGCTTAATTTATTTGACCCTCCCAAATGCCAAGATCATCCACGCAATGCGTGACCCGATGGATTCTTGTTTTTCCTGCTACTCCCGATTATTTAATGACACGATGGAGTTTGCTTACGATCAAGAAACCTTAGGTCGCTATTATCAGCGTTACATGAGGTTGATGAAGCATTGGGAGCAGGTTTTGCCTGCAGGAACCATTTTAGATTTGCCTTATGAGGATATGGTAACCAATACAGAGGCGCAATCAAAAAGAGTTCTTGAGTTTGTAGGATTGCCATGGAACGCTGACTGTTTAGAGTTTTATAAAAACGAGCGCTTAGTCAAAACAGCGAGCGTTGCTCAAGTGCGCAAACCGATTTATCAAACCTCAGTAGCGCGTTGGAAATATTTTGCACGGCATCTTAAACCTTTATATGAGTTAGTTAAGCAATACCGAGATCCCCAAGATCTTCCGAACTTTGATTTGCCGATTTCCAATCAAAATCAGACTCAGATTCCTTCGGCCATACCTCCCGCTACCTCTTCTTTTCAGGCGGTGATCGAGCAGTGTTTGGCCTTGCAAGGAAAAGGCGAGCATGGAGCGGCGATCCAATTGCTCAATTCCTATTTGCCGCAATTGGGAGGTGATGGGGAGGC
>Ga0316225_1001472_pt1 | contig 22376 bp, 20 predicted proteins | sample TBH18015metaG_FD_206010 | JGI IMG/M metagenome (GOLD analysis project Ga0316225, IMG submission 206010) | Freshwater microbial communities from Trout Bog Lake, Wisconsin, USA - TBH18015 | ecosystem: Environmental > Aquatic > Freshwater > Lake > Hypolimnion/Profundal zone | place: USA: Wisconsin... | reverse complement strand
AGCCCCGCACCTGGGCATCAGCCACCCGGTAAAGGGCTTCTTGTGGTTCCAACGATCCGATAGCCGATTTAGTTAGATTCACACCAGCCAGCTTGCCCATTTCCGCACCCCCGCTGCATTCCCATTATAATCCATTGTCACACTGTTGTCACAACCTAGACCGAAATTGGCCCTTTTTGACCTAAAGGCAACCTCCCTTTAACAATTTCAAATACCCTATTTTCTTACATTAAACCAATTTCGCCCAAACAGGCCCAACCCATTCAAACAGATTCTGATTCTGTCAGGTGAGGGTTCAAATCCTTCCTCCCCAACCAACAAGCAGTAAGACTCGCAGCCACCTTCACCGGTGGCTGTTTTTTGGGTTTCCGAAGGTATCTGGCATCTCGAGTGGAAATAGTCAAAACTCAATGAGTTTTGCGATTCATTACCAACCCATCCCCTGGCGTTGATAATCTTTGGTGGTGACTCACGACCTGCCCATTTCCCACGCTCCGGCGCCACGCGGCCAGCCATTGGCGCAGGTCCTGGATCGGGAGCTGCCTTGGTGACCGGCGAGCGGAACAGCGACCTGCAGTTCATGGGCCAGGCGTTCAGCGACCTGATCGCCTCCCAGGAGGAGTTCCCCATCAAGGTGGAAGGCGCCAAGACCACCCCCTACACCTCCGTGCTGGTGGCAGCGGACCCGGCCAGGCAGGTGATGATCCTCAAGCTGTTCCGCCCCCTGCCTCCGGCGCTGGCGGTGGGGGCCGCGTTCGAGCTGATGTTCTCGGCCCAGGGCAAGCGTTACGAGGGAAGGATCGCCCTGGTGGGACGCGAGGGCTACCTCCAGTACAGCTTCCAGTGGCCCCGCTCCCTGCTGTCCTCCGATCGCCGGGTATGGAAACGCTATATCTTCCGGCCCCGGGAAAATGTCTACGCCACAGCCCAGGACAACGAGGTCCCATGCAACGGTCTCACCGGAGCCCTGACCAACCTCTCCCAGGGCGGATTCCTGTTCCGGGTGGACCGCATGGTCCGGCTCGAGGACGGCCTGCCGATCAAGCCGTGGGGCGGCCTTTTCCCCCAGGGCAAGGTCCTTTCCATGGTCCGGATCTACGGGTTGACCAAGTCGGACGTCCTGGAAGCACGGGGCATGGTGGTGCGGGCCCAGGAAGCCGATGACAAGATCCATCTGGGAGTCCAGTTCCAGGGCCTGGCGGAAGCGGACCGGGCGCTGCTGTCCTTGGTGCTCGAGGGGCGGGAGCGCAAGCCCGGCCGGGTCGCCAGTTCCGGCCCGTCCCATGGGCGCGGGGAGCGGACCGAACAGCCGCTGCCGGCCGACGAAGGCGAGACTCACGAGGAACCCGCGCCCCAGAAACCCCTGGTCGAGGACGAGGGTAGCGAGCCGTTGCGGGCGCTGGACCGGAGAACCGCGCGGATCCTCGTGCTCGCCGAACCGGGCGAGGACCAGGCAGCCGTTTTCCGGCACCTCCAGGCCAACGGCTACTGGCGGCTGGAGGCGGCGGATCCGGCCGAAGCCCTGGCGGCCTTCACCAGCGCGGCAGGCCCCCCCTTCCGCCTGCTGGTGGTGGACCTGGAACCCAGTTCCAGGGCGGGCATGGAGACCATCGAGGCGGTACGCCACCTTGAGCCGGCGCTGCGCGCCTTCGGCACGCTGCCGGTGGCCTTCGTGAGCGGGAACGCGGACCCCATGCTGGACCTGCTGGACAAGCCGGGCATGGGCGCGGTGGCGCGGGAGGACCCGGATGGCGCCCGCTGCAACCGGGTGCTGGACCGCCTGCTGGGAATCTGAATCTAATAGTGCAGGACGCCGTCCAGGATGCGGTTGTCCGGCCCAAGGGCCTGTGCCAGGTCCTCACGGGCCAGGAGCAGTCCGCCGAGGGCGTTGCCCTCCACAAGACAGCCCTCGAGGGTCAGCGCGGCTCCCTGGCGGCACTGGACGCCCAGGGACCGCCCCCCCGTCACGAAGCACTGGGCAAGCCGCCCCGAGGCGCCCCGGTCCAGCAGCATCCCCGGGCCCCGGTTGCGTCCAAGCTCGCACTCTCCCAGAGCCACATCCGCGGCATCCACCGCCGAGATGCCGATCGCCAGGTTCGCCACGATCCGGCAGGCGCGGAGCCGGACCTTGGCCCCGCCGCAAGCGTGCAGCCCCGCGAGCTGGTTGCCGGCCAGTTCGCAATCCTCCAGGGTCGACCGGGAGCCCTCCATGGCCAGGAGGCCGGCGGCGCCGTTGCCGTTGAACCGGCAGCGCAGGAAGTCGCCGGTGGTCCCGGGGCCGAGTTCCACACCGCCGGCCGGGGCCTCCTGGAAGCAGACATCCTTGGCCCGGACCTGCGCCCCGGGCAGCAGACGCAGGGCCGCACCCCAGCTGTTGCCCACGGTCACGTTGACCAGGCCGAGACTGCCGCCCTCGACGGTGATGCCTTCCGGGATCAGGATCCCCTCGGCGTCGCCTTCTCCCTGGATGGTGACCTCCTTGTCCACCACAAGGGGTTCCTTGTACACGCCAGGCAGAACCAGGATCGTGGCCGAGGGCGGCGCCTGGCGCAGGGCCACCCGCAAGCTCAGGCAGTTGGCCCGTGGTCCCCGGCCCACCACGATCTGCTTGGCCGGGGCCTCGGCCGGGGCTTTCCCGGGCGATGGGGCCGAAAGCCCGGAACGGATCGCCGAGGCGAGCGCGGCCGCGTCCGGATAGCGGTCCGCGGGATCCTTGGCCAGGGCCCGGGCGACGATTTCCAGGAATCCCCCCGGAGCGTCCCGGACCTCCGCTGGATCCAGCGCAGCCGGCTCCAGCCTGAGGATGGCGTTGATGACCCCGGCCGGGGTGTCGGCGGTGAAGGGCTTGCGCCCGCCGGAGAGGATTTCGTAGATGGCGATCCCGACCGCGAACAGGTCGGAACTGGGCGTCGCTTTCCCCGAGCCCAGGTATTCCGGAGCCATGTAGCTGACCGTCCCCACCCAGGACCCCTGGGCCGTGGGATCGGCGCAGGCCGCGGCGGCGATGCCGAAATCCAGGAGCTTGGCATGGATCCGGTTGCCCAGGAGCACGACCCGGACGTTGCCGGGCTTGAGATCCCGGTGCACGAACCCGCGGTCATGGGCGTAGGCCAGGCCATCGCAGACCTGGGCCAGCGCCCCCAGGAGCTCGCGCTGGCTCAGGGCCCGGCGCTCGATCAGGGTGGCCAGGTCATCCCCTTCCAGGTATTCCATGACCAGGTAGCTGGTGCCCTCATCGGTTCCGTAATCGAAGAGGGTGACGATGTTGGGGTGGTTCATGGCCGCCAGGGCCTTGGCCTCGCGGTCGAACTGGGTTTCGCTCTCCGCGCCGAAAACGCTGTCCCGGTGGATGGTCTTGATGGCCACTTCCCGGCCCAGGCCGGGGTCCAGCCCGAGGTAGACCTCGCCCATGCTCCCCTCGCCAAGGAGACGCAGAATCTCGAATTTTCCGATCTTGGTCCGCATGGATGGTTGGCTTCCGGAAGTTAATCCTAGCCAATTCCCCAGCGCCCGAACGGCCCGGCCCAAAAAATCCGCCTCAGAAACCATGAGATGGGTGGCGGATGGGATCTGCAGTGACCCATGGAAGCGAGTAGGCTCTTCCATCGAGGTGCCCCATGGCCTTCCCCACCGTCCGCTTTTCCGCTCTCCTGGTCCTGGCCGGCGCGGGGCTCACCGCCCCTTTCGCCCAGTCCTCGGCGCGCGCCGCCGCCCAGGTTCCCGCCCCCACCCCCGCGCCATCCCCGGCGCCGACGCCGAACCCGCCGGCACCTGCCCCGCCAAGCCCGGCTCCGGCACCGGACCCGCCAAGCCCGGCCCCGGCCCCGGCCCCCGACACTGACAAGGTTCCCATCATCACCTCGATCTCACCCGCCTCGGGGCCCGTCGGCACCCAGGTGGTGCTCCGCGGAACCAACCTGGGCGGCGCGACCGAGGTGGATTTCGGCGATGTCAGAGCCACGTTCTCCCTGTCCAGCGCGACCGAGGTGCGCACCACGGTGCCCGCCGAGGTGGGGTTGGGCCCGGCTTCGGTGGTGGTGATCACCCCTGCCGGCGCGGCCGTTTCCCCGACCACCTTTACGGTGACCGCAAAATGACTTGGCCAGCTGCCCAACCGCATCGATGCTGCCGTTGACTAGTAATTTACCGAGGTAGTCCTACCTTCATTGAGTCCCAAGTCAGGATGCACTGCTCATGACATGGCGGATGATCGGTTCGGTCTGCGGTGGCACTGCGATGTTCGTTCAAAGCCCATCCCAGGATCGGTCTCACGCGGCAGGCGGCGTCTTGCAACAGAGCTAGCCAAATAGCGCCGCAAAATGTGCGCATCCGGTCGACTTGCAGCGAGCGTTCCTTCCCCTGCCGGGGGGACGGATAAACAGTTATATACTTAATTTATTTATTTTCAAAAATCCATCCACTGACTCAACTGAAATTGACCAGTGCCCGGTATAGGTTGAAGTGCAAAATCACGTGCATTAGTCACTATTCTGGTTGACAACAAATTAATAAATCCTAAGTTTGTTTACTGCAATCCCAACCGAATTACCACGGTCTTGCCAGGAGCCACCATGCGCCGGAACCCACCATTCACGCCTGGATTCACCCATCTGGCTGCAGGCCTCCGTGCCTTTGCGGCAGGGATGGCGCTGATCTTGGCTGGGTGTGGCGGCGGAGGCGGCAGTTCCTCGCCAGCCCATGTGGTCCCGCCCCAGGCACCGGTCATCACCACCTTTCTCCCCACCAGCGGTGTGACCGGAACCACGGTGACCCTGACCGGATCAGCCTTCACCGGCGCCACCGCGGTTGGCTTCAATGGCACTGCCGCGACCAGCTTCGCGGTGGTCAGCGACACCTCGATCACGGCGGTGGCCCCAAGCGGAGTCACCTCGGGTCCGATCGCGGTAACCACCCCGGGCGGAACCGCGACCAGCGCGACCGGCTTCACGGTGGTGCCGGCACCGACCATCACCGGCTTCAACCCTTCCAGCGGAGGGGCCGGGAGCACGGTGACCCTGACCGGAACCGCGTTCACCGGCGCCACCGCGGTAGCCTTCAATGGCACAGCCGCGACCAGCTTCACGGTGGTCAGCGACACCTCGATCACGGCGGTGGCCCCCGCAGGCTTCACGACGGGCACGATCAGCGTGACCACCCCAGGCGGGGTGGCGACCAGTTCCGCCAGTTTCAGCTTTGTGCCGGCCCCGGCCATCACCAGCTTCCTGCCTTCCAGCGGCAAGGTCGGGGATTCGGTCATCATCACCGGGACCCATCTGACCGGTGCCACGGCCGTCAAATTCAACGGCACGGCCGCCACCCCGTTCGCGCCCACCAGCGACACGACGATCGCGGCGGTCGTGCCCTCGGGCGTCACCACGGGCACCATCTCAGTCACCACCCCTGGGGGCAGCGCGACCAGCGCCGGCAGTTTCACGCTGGTCCCGGGCCCGGGCATCACCACCATCGCCCCGCCCAGCGGCGGAACCGGTACCCTGGTGACCATCAACGGGGCGGGTTTCAACGCAACCACGGCCGTCGCCTTCACGGGCCCCAACGGCCCGGTCACGACCACCACCTTCACGATCGCCAGCGACACCAAGCTCACCGTGCCGGTGCCGGCCTCTGCCATCGCGGGCCCGATCACCGTGACCACACTGGGCGGAATCGCGACCTCTCCCAGGTTCGTGGTGGGCTCGCTCGCCACCTTCGCCGGGGTCATCTCGGGGATCGGCAACGTGGACAACACGTCCCCCACCGCCGCCAGATTCTACAGGCCCTACAGCGTGGCTGTGGACGCCAGCGGGAACATGTTCGTGGCTGACCGCGCGAACAACGTCATCCGCAAGATCACGACCGCCGGCGTGGTGAGCACCTGGGCCGGGACCGAGGATGTGGCAGGCAATGCCGATGGTCCCGGCAGCGCCGCCCAGTTCAATGATCCCACCGGGCTGGCCGTGGCTGCCAGCGGCAACCTCTATGTGGCGGACCGGGGCAACAGCAACATCCGCATGATCTCGCCAACCGGGGTCGTGTCCACCTTCTCCGGAACGGGCACCAGCGGAAACAACAACGGCACCTCCGGCTCGAGTCCCGCCCCGAGCTACTTCAACCCCTTGGCCGTGGCGGTGGATGCCGCGGAGAACGTCTACGTGGCGGATTCCGGCAACAACAGCATCCGCAAGATCGCACCCGCCGCGCCTGGGGCCCTTCCCGTCACCGTGACCACTCTTGCGACCGGATTCAGCAGCCCGGGCGGCGTAGCCGTGGACGCCGCCGGGGTGGTCTACCTGGCGGATACCGGCAACGGAGCCATCAAGAAGATCACCTCCGGAACCTTGACAACCCTCGCTCCGGGGTTCACCAGCCCCATGGGCATCGCCGTCGATACTTCGGCGCCCGTGAACGTCTACGTTTCGGACGCCGGCGGCAACATGATCAGCACGGTCAACAGCAGTACAGGCGTGGTGACGCCGTTCGCGGGGTGGGGCAACCATTCCGGCAGCGCCGAAGGGTTCGGCTCCCAGCCTGCCGCGAACACGTCCATAGGAACGGCTCCGGAATTCGATTTCCCCACGGGCATCGCCCTGGGCAGCGCCGGGAACCCCACCTCGGGAAACGCCTTCGTGGCCGATTTCAACAACAACACCATCCGCAAGATCCCGATCACGGCCAGCACTCCGCCCTCCAGCACCCTGACCACCTCCACCTATGCCGGCAAGTCCGGGACTCCCGGCCTGGCGGACGGAACCCTCATCGGCTCCGCGCTGTTCAGCCTGCCGGCCGGCGTGGCCGTGGACGGCTCGGGCCACATCTACGTGGCGGATTCGAACAATAACGCCATCCGCGAACTGTTCCCGGCCACCCCGGCCACAGGTGCCACCACCCTCGTCCTCACCCCTCCCGCCCTGAAATCTCCGACCGGAGTGGCCGTGGACACCGGATCCGGCAACATCTATGTGGCGGATTCCGGCAATGACGCCATCCAGGTGATCTCGGGCAACACCACTGTCACCACGCTGGTGGCAGGCACGACCTTCAAATCTCCCTACGGGGTCGCCGTGGACACCGCCGGCAACGTCTATGTGGCGGACACCGGCAACAACCTGGTCAAGAAAGTCACCCTTTCCGCCCCAGGCGTCGGGACGGCCACCACGCTGCCCGGCTCCTACAATCAGCCCTTCGCGGTGGCGGTGGATTCGGCTACCGGCATCATCTACGTGGCCGACACTTACAACAATGCCATTCAGATGGTTTCCGGAGGCGCGTCCAGCACATTGGCGGGCAGCGCCACAGGTGCTCCCGGCTTCAAGGACGACGTCGGCACCAGTGCCCTGTTCAACCATCCCAACGGCGTGACTGTGGATCCTGCCACCGGCAACGTCTACGTTTCGGACAGCGCCAACCAGGCGGTGCGGATGATCGCCACCAAGGGCGCGGCGGCAGGCACCGTGGTCACCCTGGCGGGAGTCGGCACCGTGGGCAACCTGGTCATGGGGATTCTGCCGGCCGGGTTGGCCTTCCCCCACGGAATCGTCCTGGATCCCTCCCTGACCATCGACGGTTCGGGAAATTCGAATCCCAGCGGGAGCCTCATCATAAGTGTGGAGGATGCGATCCTGACTTCCCCCTTCTAGGGCTAAGATAGCGGCATAGCAACATGCCCACAGCCGAGGTTTGCCCATAGGGGAACGCACCATGCCCTGCCGCCCATCGATGGATCCTTCCGGAGCCGAGCCCGGCGGGAAGGATGCGGCGGCAGGCCCAGTCCGGGAGGCCCGGTACATGGTCCCGGTGGACGGCCGGCCGGGTTGCGCCCAGCTGATCCGCGCCACCTGCCGCATGGCCGAAGCGCGCGGGGCGCCCTGGATCGGGGTGCACCTTGACGGGCCCCGCCCCCTCATCTCCTCCCGGGCGGAGGAGCGCCGCCTGTCGGACAACCTGCTGCTGACCGAGGAACTGGGGGCCGACCTCATCCGGCTCAACCCCCGCAGCCGGAACGAAGCCCGGGAAATCCTCACCCTGGCCCGGACCCACCAGGTCACCCACCTGGTGCTGGGACGTGGCGAGCCCAACTGGCGCACCCGGCTGGCCGGCTCGGTCCTGGAGGACCTGTCCCAGGGGGACCTGGAGCTGATCATCCACGTGGTCCCCACCCAGGCTTCCGCCGAGCCGCCCACGGCGGCGCCGGCGCGGCCGGAAGCGGTCGATCTGGGCAACCTGGGCATCGCCATCGGCTTCGTGGCGCTGGCCACCGGGGTCGGCTTCCTGGTGTTCCATTACCTGGGGCTGGCCGATGTGATCATGCTCTACATGCTGTGCATCACCGCGGCGGCCACCCAGTTCGGCCGCTGGCCGACCCTGATCGCCTCGGTGCTGAGCATCCTGGCCCTGGACTTCTGCTTCATCGAGCCGCGCTACACCTTCGTGCTCACCGACATCCAGCACATCGGCACCTTCGCGATGATGCTCGGGGTCGGCTGGGTGATCCTGGGCCTGGCCGAGCGGATCCGGGCCCAGACCCGGCTGGCCCAGAACCAGGAGCGCCACACCCGCACGCTCTACCACCTGGGCAAGGTGCTCGCCGAAGGCGGCTCGGTGGCGGCCATCCAGCAGCGGGTGGTGTCCTTCCTGCGCCAGGAGCTGGACCTCCCCGTGGCGCTGCTGCTGTGCGACGCCAAGGGCCGGCTGCCGGTTCCCGCGGGTCCGGGCCTGCGGCTCGAGGCGGAGGAGCTGGAGATCGCCCGGGCCGTAATGGAACGCGGGGCCCCGGTGGGGCACGGCACGGAGTTCTTCACCCAGTCCCCCTGCCTCATGCTGCCCATGCCCGGCACCGAGCGGCCGCTGGGGGTGCTGGGTCTCTGGTTCACCGCCGGGGCCGGGGCCATGCCGGCCAGCCGGCTGGACCTGCTGATTCCCCTGGCCTCGCAGATCGCCCTGGCGCTGGAGCGGGCCAGCCTGGCCGAGGACCGCACCGAGGCCCGGATCCAGGCCGAGCACGAGCAGCTGCGCAGCACCCTGCTGAGCAGCATCTCCCACGACCTCCGGACCCCGCTGGGCACCATCACCGGCGCCACCACCACCCTGCTCAATCCCGGCCCGCAGTCGGCGCCGGGCGATCCGAAGGTGCTGCTGGGCACCATCCTCCAGGAATCCCGCCGGCTCCTGCGCATGGTCAACAACCTGCTGGACATCACCAAGCTGGAATCGGGCCTGGTGCAGGCCAAGAAGGAGTGGGCGGCCATCGAGGAGGTGGTCGGGTCCGCCCTCAGCCACCTGGAGGAGCAACTGGGCGCGCGCCCGGTCTCGGTGGAACTGCCGGAGATCTGGGTGCCCATGGACCCGGTGCTGATGGAGCAGGCCCTCATCAACATGCTGGACAACGCCATCAAGTTCAGCCCCCCGGGCAGCGCCATCGAGGTGCGCGGCTGGGTGGAGGGCGACCGGTTCCGGCTTTCGGTCGCCGATGAAGGCCCGGGCCTGCCCCCCGGCGAGGAGGAGCTGATCTTCGAGAAGCTGTACCGGGGCACCGGCCGGCCCGTGACCCCGGGGGCCGGGCTGGGCCTGGCCATCTGCAAGGGCATCGCCCAGGCCCACGGGGGCACCATCACCGGCCGGACCCGGCCCCAGGGCGGCGCCCAGATCGTCATCGCCCTGCCCATGGACGGGGTCGCCCCCGACCTCAACCCCGATTTCAATTCCTGACACCCACGGAAGGCGCCATGCCCCCAGAACAACCGCTGGTCCTGATCGTCGAGGATGACTCCCACCTCAGGCAGTACCTCACCACCACCCTGCGCTCCCACGGCTTCGACGTGGCCGAGGCCACCACCTGGGAGGAGGGCAAGCGCATGGCCCTGGGCCTCACCCCGGCCGTGATGCTGCTCGACCTGGGCCTGCCGGACGGCGACGGGCTCAGCCTGGCCCGGGAACTGCGCGCGGTCAGCCGGATCCCCATCATCGTGGTGAGCGCCCGGGGGCGCGAGGAGGACAAGGTCCTGGCCCTGGACATGGGGGCGGACGACTACATCACCAAGCCGTTCGGCTCCAGCGAGCTGCTGGCCCGGATCCGGGTGGCCCTCCGGCACGCCGCCGACCTCTCCGCGCCGGTCCCGATGGTGGTGGAGGTGGGCAGCCTGCGCATGGATTTCGCCAGCCGGGAAGTGACCCTGGATCAGAAGCCGGTCCGGCTCACCAAGAACGAATTCGACCTGCTGGCGGTGCTGACCCGCCACGCCGGCCAGGTGATCACCAACGGCCAGCTGCTCCAGGAGGTCTGGGGCGACTCCGCCAAGGCGCACGCCACCTATGTCCGGGTCTACATGCGCAGCCTGCGCAAGAAGCTGGAGGCGGACCCCACCCGGCCCCGGCTGCTGCTCACCGAGCTGGGCATCGGCTACCGGCTGAAGCCTGACCTCGATTAGCCGCTCCAGCCGAACCGGCCCAGGTCAAGGTTGCCCGCGTCATCCACCTCGATGCCTTCCTCGCGCAGCCGCTGGATCTGCAGCATGGCGCCCCACCAGCGGCCGCGGCTGGGCACGCAGCCCTTGACACTCACGATGCGGTGCCAGGGCAGGTCGGTGCCTTCGGGCAGGCCCTTGAGCACCATTCCCACCTGCCGGGGCCGGCGCGGGTAGCCGGCCATCCAGGCGATCTGGCCGTAGCTGGCCACGGCGCCCCGGGGCACCTGGGCCACCGCCCGGCATACGGCCTCGCGGAAGGCCAGGCGCTCGTCCATCAGTCCTGCCGGGCCCCGGGCTTGAAGGCGACCGGGACGCGGCTGGAGAAGCCGCCGGCGTAGTCGTGCCAGTGGTCCAGGTCCTCCTCCGGGAAGGCCCAGCACCAGTAGCCGTCGCCGGAATCGAAGTCCACCAGCCAGGGGCCCTTCACATCGGGGCCAAGCTCGCGCACGGCCTGCGCCCAGGATTCCATCAGCGCTTCCAGGCGCGCCTGCAGCGCCTCCACCCGCGCGTCGTCCTCGCGGTCCTCGGCCGCCTGCAGCTCTTCGGCCATGCTCGAAGCCAGTTCGAACACGGGACGGGTCACCGCCTGGACCTGCGGCAGGACCACGCGGGCCTCCTCCAGGGTGAAAACTCGGACCATGGGCGCCTCCGGTGCTTCATGATAATCACTTGATGCGAATTGTGCCCCTTCTCCCTGCTTCCTGCGCGCCGGATTCCTGGCGGCCTTTTCCGGCCGCGGAACTGGTCTGGACCGGGACGCTGCATCCGGATTGGACCCGGCCGGACGCGGGCCCCCAGGTGCACGCCCTGCATCTGCCCTGGCAACCCTGGGGCCCCGCCCTGGGCGAAGCCGCCCTGGCGGCCCTGCGCCCCCGGCTGGGCGCGGATTTCCTGGTGCTCCGGGCCGCCCCGCCGGAGGGCCGGGCCGAGACCGCGGCCTTCATGGGGGTGCTGGAAGGCCTGCTGGAAGTGACCCAGGGCCAGGGCGCCAAGCTCGCCCTGCGCCCGGCCCCCGGCGCCGCCCCGGACCTGGTGCGCCTGCTGCGCCAGGCCCGCGGGGAGGCGGTGGGGTTCTGCTGGGACGCCGGGGTCGGCGCCGACCTCGACTGCATCGCCGACCGCCTGTTCTGTGCCGTGGGCGAACCCGGCGACGACTTCCAGCCGATCCAGGCCCTGGGCTACCGGTGGAACCTGGCCATCCCGGCCGGCGATCCCGCCGCCCTGCAGCGGGTGGCGGCCGCCATCGACCACGATTTTCCACCGGTGCTGTTCCCCGCCGGGCTCGACGAGGAGCAGCCATGAAACCGATCCTGGTCATCGCCGGAGAGGCCTCCGGCGACCTGCACGGCGCGGAGATCCTGCGGGCCCTGCGGGCGCGCCGCCCCGACCTGCGCTTCGTCGGGGTCGGCGGCAGCCTCATGACCCCTTTCCTGGACCGCAAGCTCGCGGACGTGCAGGACCTGGCCGTGGTCGGCCTGGTCGAGGTGGTCCGCCACCTGCCCCGGCTGCGCCGGCTGTTCCAGGAGATCCTCGCCGCGGCGGCGGAGGAGGGCATCGGCACGGCGCTGCTGATCGACTACCCGGGCTTCAACGTCCGGCTGGCCAAGGCGCTGCGCAAGGCCATGCCGCAGGTCCGCCTGCGCCAGTTCGTCTGCCCCCAGGTCTGGGCCTGGAAGGCCGGGCGGATCCCGGAGCTGGGCCGCACCCTCGATACCCTGTACTGCCTGTTCGATTTCGAACCCAAGTTGTTCGAAGGCTACCCGGTGGAGGCGATCTGGGTGGGCAATCCGCTGGTGGAGACGGTGGTGCCCGAGGTGGACCGGGCCACCTTCTTCAGCCGGACCGGGCTGGATCCGGAACGCCCGGTGGTGGCCCTGCTGCCCGGAAGCCGGGCGGGTGAACTGGAGCGGCTCATGCCTCCGCTGGTCCAGCTGGTGGAGGACTGGCAGGCCCTGCCCGAGCGCCGAGCGGTGCAGTGGGTGGTGCCGGTGGCCCCGACCCTGCGCGAGGCGGACCTGCGCGCCTACCTCAAAACCGGCCCGGTGCACCTGCTGCAAGGCCTGGGCTACGCCGCCCGGGCCTACGCCGACGCCGCCCTGGTCTGCTCAGGCACCGCCACCCTGGAGACCGCCCTGCTCGGCACCCCGTTCGCCATCATCTACAAGCTCAATCCCCTGACCCACTGGGCCGCCAAACGATGGGTGAAGATCCCCCACTTCGGGCTGGCCAACGTGGTGGCGGGCCGCATGGTGGCCCCGGAGCTGCTTCAGGGGGAGGTCAACGCCCGGCGGCTGGGGGAGGAACTGGCCAGCCTGCTGGATCCCGCGGTGGCGACGCGGATGCGTGCGGACCTGGGCAGCATCCGCGCCCACCTGGGCCGGCCGGGCGCGGCGGACCGGGTCGCCGAACATATCCTGAACAGCGCCAGGTAACACCGGGCGGGACGCAGGCCTACGCCTGCGGCGGCCTGCCAAAGTCAGCGAGCACGGCCTCCCAGTGGCCCTGGTCCTTCAGGATCCGCTCCGCCACCGCCCTGAGCACCCCCGCCCCGCCGGGCACCGGCACCACCCAGTGGGCCGCCGCCAGCACCTCGGGCGCCGCGTCCTGGGGGCAGCAGGCCAGGCCGACCCGGGTCAGCAGCGGCAGGTCCGCCAGATCGTCGCCCAGGTGGGCCACCTGGTCGAGCCGCAGGCCGTACTTGGCGCACAGCTGTTCCAGCACCGGTCCCTTGTCGAGCCGGCCGACGATGCAGTCCTCCACCTGGAGGTCCCGGGCCCGCTGCAGGGTGGCCGGCGAGTGCAGCCCGGAGATGAAGGCCACCGGGATGCCGGCCCGCTGCAGCCACTTGATGCCGGCGCCGTCGCGCACGTTGAAGCTCTTGCCGTGGCTGGGCCCGTCGCCGTAGTGCAGCGCGCCGCTGGTGAGCACTCCGTCCACGTCCGTGCATACCAGCCGGATCGCTCCGGTCCGCTGCCCCAAGGTTGTCATGCCGGCCTCCGCTGGATCCAGCATACGGCGCGGGCCGGAGGCTTGACAGGATCCGCCTGGACTATTATCTTTTCATTATCAACAATGGCTGCGGCCAAAGGTTTCCGTGACTCTTGCTAAGCTGATCCTCGCCTCGAGCCTGCTGATCGGCCTGCTCCTCCTGCTCCGGCGGGTCCAGCTCGTTGTCCGGGAGGGACTGTCCATGGAAGACCTGCAAGCCTTGAAAGCCTCCGGCGCCCAGATCGTCGATGTGCGCACGCCGGGCGAATTCGGCCTGGGCCACCTGGCCGGCAGCGTCAACATTCCCCTGGACCAGTTCCAGGCGCGGCTCGGCGAGATCGATCCGGCCAAGGCCGTGCTGCTCTGCTGCGCCAGCGGGGTGCGCAGCGGGATGGCCATGACCATCCTGCAAAGGGCCGGCTACCAGCAAGTCCACAACGCCGGTCCCTGGACCCGGCTCCAATAGGGAGGTCTCCCATGCAATCCACCGTCACTTGGAACTCGGGCATGGCCTTCACCGCGCACCAGGGCGGCCACGACATCCCCCTGGACGCGCCGCTCGCCTCGGGCGGCCAGGACAGCGGCGCCAGCCCCAAGGGCCTGCTGCTGTCCGGCCTGGGCGGCTGTACCGGCATCGACGTGGTCTCCATCCTTGAGAAGATGCGCGTGGTGCTGGACGGCTTCGAGGTCGAGGCCAGCGCGGATCTCACCGAGGAGCACCCCAAGGTGTTCAAGAGCATCCACCTGCGCTACGCGTTCCGGGGCAAGGACCTGGAAATGGCGAAGCTGGAGAAGGCGGTGATCCTGTCCCTGGACCGCTACTGCGGCGTTTCGGCCATGCTGGCCAAGGCGGCGCCGATCACCTGGGAAATCGTCATCAGCTAGATTTTCTTGGCTTCGACGTTCAGGTCGATGTCCACCTCGTCGCCGACCAGGCCGGGTCCGTAGGAGACGCCGTAATCCTGGCGGTTCAGCTTGAGCGCGCCTTCGAACCCGGCGACCACGTTCTTCCAGGGATCGGCGGCCGTGCCCAGGTTGCTGATGGGCAGCACCAGGGTCTTGGATACGCCGCGCATGGTGAAGGTCCCGGTGACCTCCAGCCTGCCCTTGGCCACTTCCTTGACCGAGGTGCTCTTGAAGGTGATGGTCGGGTACTTGGCGGCGTCGAAGAAATCAGGGCTCATCAGGTGGCCGTCGCGCTTGGCGTCGTTGGTGGTGATGCTGGACACGGCGATGGTCACGTCGACGGAGGACTTGGCGATGTCCTGGGTGTTCAGGGTCACGGTGCCGTCCACCTTGCCGAACCGGCCGGTGACCTTGGACATGAGGTGGCGCACCTTGAACTCGACGTTGGAGTGCACCGCGTCGATCTGGTAGACCTGCACGCCGGCGGGAGTCTGGGCCGCCAGGGTCGCGGGCATTGCGGCCAGCAGGGTCATGGCGGAAAGGATGAGCAGGGAAGAACGGTTGCGCATTGGGTCTCCGAATCGGTGCTTCAGCACCACGACCTCAGAGTAGACCCGCCATTTAGGTGTTGCAACACCTTTTTTAAGAAAAAGTTTAGCCGACGCTTGCGAAACTATGAAAATACCCGGATTCATTCATGCGGGGTACAGCCATCGTCTCAAACTGCGTTATCCCCGAAACCCCATTCATCAGCCGCCATTCTTTCCCATTGATATTCCGGGCGCTGGCCACCCAAACCAATGCATCCCGACATCAGTTAGGAGAAAAGATTGGCCGCTGATGAGGGGGATTAGGGGGATAAAGCCAGCCAAGCCACTGGCCTCCCTGCTTGACGGTCAGATAAAACCTAGTTCGAACTCCGCTTGCGCGGCGCCCGCACCGGCCGGGCCGTGGCCTTGCCGCTTCGGGGCGCCGTGCCCTTGCGCGGGCCGGTCCTGCCGCGGGGCCGGGCGGTGACCGCCCGTTTCGGCTGTTTCGGCCGCGCCGGGTGCGCGCCGGCCTCCTTCGGCCGGGCCGGAGCATCGGCCTGGACGGCGGCCTTGGCGCGGACCGGGGCCGCCTTCCTGGCGGGCGCGGCGGCCTGGGCCGGACCGGCGACTTCCTTGGCGCGGTTGGCGGTCTCGCGCCTGCGGGCCTGGGTGCCGCCGCGCGCGGCGGGGGCCTCCTGCTGGCGCCGGGGCTTCAGGCCCTCGCCCGGATCGAGGATCCGGCGCACCTTGGCCACGCCGTCGTCCTGGCCCTCGCTCTTCTCGCGCTTGCGGAAGGCGAAGCGGATCGGCGTGCCGGTGAAGCCGAACTCCTCGCGCAGCCGGTTCTCCAGGTAGCGCTGGTAGCTGAAGTGCAGGTCCCGGTCGGTGTTGGTCTTGATCACGAAGCTGGGCGGGCGGGTGCCCACCTGGGTCATGAAGTAGAGCTTGGGCAGCTTGCCGTCCACCGCCGGAGGCGACATGCGCTCCACGGAGTCGCGCAGGAACTGGTTGAGCTTGCCGGTGGAAATGCGCCTGGCGTGGGCTTCGGCCACTTCGTGGATGATGGTGAACAGCTTGCTCACCCGCTGCCCGGTGAGGGCGGAGATGAAGATCATCGGCGAATGCTGCAGGAAGCCCAGGTCGTCGCGCAGCTTTTCCTCGAAGGCGATGGCGGTGAAGGTGTCCTTGTCCACCAGGTCCCACTTGTTGACCACCAGGACCACGGCCGCGCCGGCCTCCTGGGCGTAGCCGGCGATCACCGCGTCCTGGTGGGTGACGCCTTCCACGGCGTCGATCAGCAGCAGCGAGACGTCGGCCCGGGCCATGGCCTGCTTGGCCTTCAGGATGGAGAGCTTCTCGGCGCCTTCGTGGGTCTTGCCCTTGCGCCGGATGCCGGCGGTGTCGATCAGCCGGTAGATCCGCTGGTCGACGTGGAACACGGTGTCCACCGTGTCCCGGGTGGTGCCGGCCACCTCGCTCACCAGGCTGCGCTCGTAGCCCAGAAGCCGGTTGGCCAGCGAGGACTTGCCCACGTTGGGCCGGCCGATCATGGCGAAGCGCAGCTCCTCGGCCGGATCGTGGATCTCCGCCTCCTCCTGGGTGCGGTGGAACGGCAGCCGCTCGCGGATGCTGCGCAGCAGGTCGGGCACGCCGTCGCCGTGGCTGGAGGAGACCACGTGCACCTCGTCGAAGCCCAGACCGTAGAACGCGCTGTCCGGGGCGCCGCCCCGGACCCCGTCGATCTTGTTCACCACCAGGATGGCCGGCTTGCCCAGGGGCCGGATGCGCGAGGCGATCTCGGCGTCGCCGGGATTCCAGCCGTCCCGGGCGTCCACCATGAGCACCAGCACGTGGGCCTCCTGCATGGCCGCCAGGGAGAACCGGGTGATGCCCTGGGTGATGACGTCGTCCCCTTCGAAGTCCAGGCCGCCGGTGTCCACCAGCTCGAACACCTCCTCGGGATCCCCCTCCTCCGACAGGCAGGTCACGCTGCCGTAGCTCCGGTCCCGGGTCATGCCCGGCAGGTCGTGCACCAGCGCCGCGCGGGAACGGGTCAGTCGGTTGAACAGGGTGGACTTGCCGACGTTCGGGCGTCCACAGAGGGCTACGAGCGGGAGTTTCATGGGGCGACCGGGGAAGCTGTGGGCGGAAAGGCCCAGAATTCATGGTATTCGACTGGGAATGCAGCTGGTGGAAAGGTTCCACCGGCCGCGGCGGACGGGCGCAAAAAAAAAGCGCCCAGTGGGCGCTTCCTTCTATTGGCGGGGCTGACGGGACTCGAACCCGCGACCTACGGCGTGACAGGCCGTCACTCTAACCAACTGAGCTACAACCCCCGGTATTGCTGAACCTGACTGTCAATTCCCCATTTCTGGTCACCATTGCTGGTGGGCGATGACGGACTCGAACCGCCGACATGCTGCGTGTAAAGCAGCTGCTCTACCGACTGAGCTAATCGCCCGTATCGCCGAAGAAACAGCTTCCCATGGTTCAGCCCTGGCGTCAAGGTTAAAAGGCGCGCTTGAGCATTGGGAAGGATCTTGCGAGAATCGAAGCCTACCCGCAAGCGGTCAGGTCTCAGCCGTTCTTCATGCGACTCCGAGTTCAGGGCATTGAAATGAGATTTGGGAGGGATCTGTGTTTCCCGATGTGATGGCGTCAATCTGGCAATTCGGGATCCTGGCATCCTCCGGGGCGGAAGCGCCCAAGGGTTTCATGGACACCCTTCCCGACCCCATGAAGCTCGACGCGGGCACGCTGATCTTCGTCATGGTGCTGGTCACCGGCCTGTTCCTCTTCATGAAGCAGGTCTTCTTCAAGCCCCTGGTCAAGGTCATGGACGACCGGGAAGCCGCCATCCAGTCCGGCAGCGCCAGGCGGGCCGAAGCGGCCGCCCTGGTGGAGGCGCGCCAGGCCGACTACGCGGCCCGGCTGCGCGAACTGCGGGCCAAGGCCTTCGAGCACCGCAAGGCGCTGGCCGGCGCGGCCGTCCGGGAAAAGGAAACGCTGCTGGAACAGGCCCGCAAGGATGCCGGCACCCGCCGCGCGGCCGCCCTGGCCCAGCTCGGCGCCGCCCAGGATGCGGCCAAGGCCGAACTGATGACCCAGGTGGAGGCCCTGTCCGAATCCATGGTCCAGCATCTCCTCAGGCAGGCATGACGTGATGAGACTTCGACGAATCGCCCTTCTCGCCGCTCCGTTCGCCCTCGCCTTCGCCCTGTCCGCTTCGGCGGCCGTGGCCCAGACGCCGCACCAGCCCGCGGCCCAGGCCGAAGAAGGCGCCGCCGCCGAGGAAGGCCATGCCGAGCACGCCCACCATCCCGAGGTCAAGCTGTTCGGCAAGTCCCTGGGCACCATGGCCCAGTTCGGCGTCCAGGGCTTCAACTTCATCCTGTTCGCCGGCATCCTCGGCTTCCTCCTGAAGGGCGCGCTGTCCTCCGCCTTCAAGGCCCGCACCAAGGAACTGGAAGAAAAGCTGTCCCAGGCCGAGCGGGAAAAGCAGGAGGCCGACCGGCAGATCCAGGAGCTGGAGACCCGCATGGCCGGGCTGCAGCAGGAGCTGGCCGGCATCATGGCCAAGGCCGACGCCGACGCCGAAACCGAGAAGGAGCGGATCCTCGAATCGGCCAAGCTCGAAGCGGCCCAGATCCTGGCCCAGACCGGCACCGAGATCGAAGCGCAGGCGCGCCAGGCGGAAGCCGCCCTGCGCGCCCTGGTGGCGGAACTGGTGGTGGCCGGGGCCGCGCAGCGGCTGGAGAGCCGCGTGCAGGGCGACGTGGCCGCCCGGGTGCTGAACCAGGCCATTGAGCAAGTGGGAGGTGCCAAGTGAGCAATCGCCTCGTTGCCCGGCGCTACGCCAAGGCCCTCGCCGGGATCGCCGAGGACCAGGGCAGCCTCGTCCAGACCCGCGAGGAGCTGACCGGCGTCGCCGCCCTGGTGCGCGGCAACGCCGACCTGCAGCGGCTGGCGTTCTACCCGCTGCTGGCGCCCAGCCTCAAGGCCAAGGCCCTGGACGCGGTGCTCGCCGCGCAGGGCGTCAGCGACACCGTGCGCCGCTTCTTCGGCGTGGTGGCCGGCGCCGCCAGGCTGAACCTCATCTACGACCTGGCGACCGCCTTCGACGAACTGGTGGACGAACGCCTGGGCGTGGTGGAGGCCAGCGTGCAGACCGCCCAGCCCCTGACCGGGCCCCAGAGCGCCGCCCTCGCGGCCGCCCTGGGCCGGCGCACCGGCAAGACCGTCAAGTTGACGTGGCGCCAGGACCCCTCGATGCTCGGCGGCGTCAAGGCGCAGATCGGCTCCACCGTCTATGACGCGTCCCTCAAGGGCCAGCTCCGGCTGCTCCAGGCCCGCCTGCTTTCCGCATAACCCTTTCCCGGCATTTCGGAGGATCGAACGATGGACATTCGCGCGGAAGAAATTTCCCGCATCATTCGCAGCCAGATTGAAGGCTTCGACGCCCAGGTCGATGTTTCCGAGATCGGTACGGTCATCAGCGTCGGCGACGGCATCGCCCGGGCCCACGGCCTGGAGAAGGCCATGTCCGGCGAACTGCTGGAGCTGCCGCACGGCGTCATGGGCCTGACCTTCAACCTGGAGGAGGACAACGTCGGCATCATCCTGCTGGGCGAGACCTCGGCCATCAAGGAGGGCGACACGGTCAAGCGCACCGGCACCATCATGTCGGTGCCCGTCGGCCCCGCCTTCGTCGGCCGGGTGGTGGACGCGCTCGGCAACCCCATCGACGGCAAGGGCCCCATCGCCTCGGTGGCCCAGAACCCGATCGAGCGCATCGCCCCCGGCATCGTCGACCGCGAGAGCGTCAAGCAGCCCATGCAGACCGGCCTGAAGGCCATCGACGCGCTGATCCCCATCGGCCGCGGCCAGCGCGAACTGATCATCGGCGACCGCCAGACCGGCAAGACCGCCGTGGCCCTGGACGCCATCATCAACCAGCGCGACACCGGCGTCATCTGCATCTACGTGGCCATCGGCCAGAAGCGCTCCACCGTGGCCCAGGTGGTGAAGACCCTGGAGCAGTACGACGCCATGAAGCACACCATCGTGGTGGCCGCCACCGCCTCCGAGCCCGCGCCACTGCTGTTCCTGGCGCCCATGACCGGCGCGGCCCTGGGCGAGTACTTCATGTGGACCGGAGTGAACGGCGAGCCCGCCGGCCCCGACAACCCGGGCCAGCACGTGCTCTGCGTCTACGACGACCTTTCCAAGCAGGCGGTGGCCTACCGCGAAATCTCCCTGCTGGTGCGCCGCCCGCCCGGGCGCGAAGCCTACCCGGGCGACGTGTTCTACCTGCACAGCCGCCTGCTGGAGCGCGCCTCCAAGCTGTCCGCGGCCCGGGGCGGCGGCAGCATGACCGCCCTGCCGGTGATCGAGACCCAGGCCGGCGACGTCTCCGCCTACATCCCCACCAACGTCATCTCCATCACCGACGGCCAGATCTTCCTGGAATCCGACCTGTTCAACGCGGGCGTGCGCCCGGCGCTGAACGTCGGCATCTCGGTGAGCCGCGTCGGCGGCGCCGCCCAGGTCAAGGCCATGAAGTCCGTGGCCGGCTCCATCAAGCTTGAACTGGCCCAATACCGCGAGCTGGCCGCCTTCTCCCAGTTCGGTTCCGACCTGGACAAGGCCACCCTGGCCCAGCTCAACCGCGGCCAGCGCCTGGTGGAGATCCTCAAGCAGCCGCAGTACGTGCCCATGCCGGTGGAGAAGCAGGTGGTCACCATCTGGGCCGCCACCGCGGGCTTCCTGGACGACCTGCCGGTGGTCCAGTGCCGCCGCTTCGAGACCGAGCTGCACGCGTTCCTGGACATCAATGCCCCGGAACTGCTCCGGGCGATCAAGGACACCAAGGTGCTTTCCGACGAGACCAAGGCCGGGCTGAAGGCCCAGATCACCGGTTTCAAGGAGACCTTCGTGGCAGCCCTGAACCAGCCCGTGGGGGCATAACCCATGGCCGGCCTACAGGACATTCGCCGCCGGATCCGGTCGGTGAAGAACACCCAGCAGGTCACCAAGGCCATGAAGATGATTTCCGCCGTGAAGCTGCGGAAATCCAAGGAGCGGCTGCTGGCCCTTCGCCCCTACTCCACCAAGATGACCGAGATCGTCCGCAGCGTCGTGGCCCGGTTCCAGGACGACGGCGGCGAGCTCAAGAGCCCCCTCGCCCAGGCCTTCCTCGCGCCCCGCGAGGAAAAGAAGATCCGGCTGGTGGTGGTGGCCAGCGACAAGGGCCTGTGCGGCGGCTTCAATGCCAACGTGCTCAAGCAGGCCACCCAGTTCGTGCACGGCAGCGAGGGCGAGCTGGCGCACCTGGACGTGGTCGGCAAGCGGGCCATGGAATGGGCCAAGAAGAACGGCTACACGGTGGACGGAGAATACCTCGGCGTCACCCTGCCCAGCCTCGGCCAGGTGGCCGAGCAGATCTCCAACCAGGCCGCCGAGCAGTACGAGAAGGGCGAGATCGACGCCCTGTACGTGGTCTACAACTATTTCAGCTCGGCCCTGACCCAGATCCCCATGGTCCAGCGCATCTTCCCGATGGCCGTCGAGCCCCAGGAAGCGCCCGCCGGCGTGCCGTACCTGCTGGAGCCGGACCCCAACCGGGTGCTTTCCGATCTGCTGCCCCGGTTCATCGAGACCACCTTCCTGCACACCCTGCTGGAAAGCTCCGCCAGCGAGCACGGGGCCCGCATGGCGGCCATGGACAAGGCCAGCACCAACGCCGAGGACATGATCGCCCGCCTGACGCTGCACATGAACAAGATCCGCCAGGCTTCCATCACCAACCAGATCATCGAGATCGTGTCCGGCGCCAACGCCTGACGCCCCTTTCGCCCCCGAGGTTCGACATGAGTGAAATGCAACAAGGCCGCGTCATCGCCATCGTAGGTCCTGCCGTGGACGTGGAGTTCGGCACCCATCTGCCGGCGATCTACAACGCCCTCCTCACCGATGTCAAGGACGCCCAGGGACACGTCGCCCAGGTCACCCTGGAGGTGCAGCAGCATCTGGGCGAAAGCCGGGTGCGCTGCGTGGCCATGCAGCCCACCGAGGGCATGGTCCGGGGCCAGCTGGTCAACGACACCGGCGGCCCGATCCAGGTGCCGGTGGGGCCCGAGACCCTGGGCCGGATCATCAACGTGGTCGGCGACCCGGTCGACGAGCGCGGCCCCCTGGGCACCACCCGCACCCTGCCCATGCACCGGGAAGCCCCGGCGTTCGTGGAGCTGAACACCACCGCCGAGATGTTCGAGACCGGCATCAAGGTGATCGACCTGCTGGAACCCTACGCCAAGGGCGGCAAGACCGGCCTGTTCGGCGGCGCCGGCGTGGGCAAGACCGTGCTGATCATGGAACTGATCAACAACCTGGCCAAGGGCCACGGCGGCCTGTCGGTGTTCGCCGGGGTCGGCGAGCGCACCCGCGAGGGCAACGACCTGTGGGTCGAGATGATGGATTCCGGGGTCATCAA
>Ga0316225_1001448_pt1 | contig 22685 bp, 8 predicted proteins | sample TBH18015metaG_FD_206010 | JGI IMG/M metagenome (GOLD analysis project Ga0316225, IMG submission 206010) | Freshwater microbial communities from Trout Bog Lake, Wisconsin, USA - TBH18015 | ecosystem: Environmental > Aquatic > Freshwater > Lake > Hypolimnion/Profundal zone | place: USA: Wisconsin... | reverse complement strand
AACCTAAACGCGGGAATGGATCTCGCGCAAAGGCCGCAAAGCACGCAAAGACAGAGACTTACAACTTTGCTGTGGATCACCGTGAGGGTTAGCCACTTGGGTTACTTAAAACTCTTCCAACCCTTCTTCTTTGCGTGCTTGGCGCCTTTGCGCGAAATTTTCATCGCCGTTTTTAGGTTGAATACGAGCTTCCTGAGAGAAGATGCCTTTGGCGGGGCGCCAAAGGCCGCACGCGAGGGCGCGTGCGCTCCCCAGAGCCCGGTCTCCGACGTTCTCGCAAGAATCGGCGGGCCAAATAATAGAAGAAATTTGTCCTGCGCCCTGGCGGAAATAGAATCTCAACAATTTTCGATCCGGTAAAGCCGGGGTGAGCGGGGTGAGCGGCGGGGGGGGTGATTCGCTTCGGTCTGTTTTCGAGCCCGTTCTTCACGGTCCTACTGCTGGATCACGAACCGGTAAAAACGGCGAGGAACGGCGGCGTCGAAGGGGGCGGGGAAGGTAAGGGTGCCGCCGGTTCCGGCTTGAGCGGTTCCGGTGTTGTGCCAGTCGGCGGTTGCGAGGGTGTCGCTGTATTGCAATTGATAAGTGTGCCCGATGACCGAGTTGGCGAACGTGCAAGTCGAGTTGCTGCCGTTGACGATGAGCCTTGCAGACTGTTCCTGTTCGGCGCTGCCAATGGCCGGCGATTGGGGCATGGCTGCGGCTTGCGGGCTGGCCGAACTGACGCCGTCGGCGCTCACGGCTGTGACGACGTAGTAGTAGGTGGTCCAATTTGTCACCGAGGTATCCGTGTAGGTGAGCGCGGATAGGTTGCCGGCGATGAGAACGTAGCCGGTTCCGCTGGTGGTCGAACGCCAGAGATTATAGCCGGTGGCGCCGGTGGAGACCGCCCATGAGAGGCCTACTTGCTGATTGGAACCTGCGGCTCTCAGGCTTGCGGGAGCTTGCGGAGCCACCGGGGTGACGGTCATGAGAAGGGTGGCGAGGGCGCTGCCTCCGGCGTTGCTGGCGCAGATGGTTAAGCTAGTCGTGCCGACGGTCGCCGGAATGCCGCTGACGATGCCGGTGCCTGGGTCGATCGTCAGGCCGGCGGGCAGCCCCGAAGCGTTGTACCCGCTGGGATTGTTGGTCGCGGCGATCTGATAAACAAAGGCGCTTCCCTTAACGCCGGAAGCGCTCAGCGCGCTTGAGATCGATGGCGCCGCCGGCAGTGTGGTGAAGGTCTGGTCCGCGCCGTAGCTTATGCCTGCCGAACTGCTGCCGTCGACGCGGATGTGGTAGACGGTGGCGGGGGTGAGTCCGGTAACAATGGCGCTGACGGGTGTCCCATTGCTGCCGGACACCGGTGTTGGCGCTCCGGGAACGCTGGCGCCATATGAGGTGTCCATGCCGTAGTCGAACGAGACGGCTGTGCTGTAACCGTTGCCATTGACTGTGCCGTTGAATGTGGCGCTCGTGCCGGTAATCGAACTGGCGGCCTGCGAAGCGACCGTTGGCAATGGACCGGTTTGCTGAAAATTGCTGAGAGTGACAGCGGCGCCAGTGGCCGTGACCACGAACGAGCCGAGGCCATCCGTTGTTGTCAAACGGGAGCCGGACGCCACGTTATTGAACGATCCGGTAACGGCGGCAGCCGTGAGAACGGTGAATGTGCCGCTCGACGGCGGGACGAAGGAATTGATGAGGGTCACGCTGAGGGCGCCGCCCAAAGTCGCCGTTCCCGAGACGCTGACGTTGTCGTATTTCGTAGCGGTATCCTGAAAGACGCTCGCCGGCGTGGTGCCGCTGAGGTCGATCGCCAGAACGGCGGCGCTTGAGGCACTTACGGAATAGTTGCCGGTAATGGTGGTCTTGCCCGGCGTGCCAACGTCTCCGGGAGCCAGCGTGCCGCCGAAATTCGTCAACGTATTGCTCGTGGCCGAGACCCTGATGCCGGTTCCCGACGTGAGATTGGCAGCCGTGTAGGTGCCCGTTGCCAAAATGCCGCCTGTCCAGACGAAAGCCTGGCGCGCTCCTGTAACCTGCGCGCCGGACATGGTGTTGGCGACCACCAGTTTCCCGCCGCTCATGTTGAACGCGGTGATGCTCGTGCCGTTGGTATCCGATCCAAGAATCCAGGAACTGCCGTTGGTAATGCTGAGTATCCCGCTGCCGGACAGGTTGTAGGTGCTCAAATCGCTGCCCGACGAATTGCCGAGGTTGAACGAATAATTGACTCCGCCGGAAATCGAAACGGTTCCGCCCGAGTGGTTGGCAACGAATGTGACGTTGGTATTGCCGCCCGATCCGGCCCCGTTGTCCCCGTTGAGCCGGAAGCCGTACCCGCCGTTGCCGACATAGGTCATTTGACCGCCGGTCATTGTAAAGGTTTGAAGGTTTGTGCCGGTGGAATAGCGATTCGAAGAGCCCGCGCCGCCGATAACCAAAACGCCGCCATCGACTTCGATGTTTGCGGCGGTGTTCCTGCCGGAGAGCAGAACGGCGGTGCCGCTGGTCACCTTGAACATCTGGCCGGCTGTGGTGAGAGTGTTATTGACTGTTAGCGTTCCGAAGCCGCTCATGAGCACCCCGCCGGTGCCGCTGAGAGACGTAAGAGTCGTGTTGCCGGAGCCGGAAATCGTCAGCACATTGCTCCCGGTGGCGATCGCGCCCGAGCCGGTCAGAACGCTGCCCGAGTTGTTGAGCCAGGTCTGGTTGGCGCCGAGCGTGACGGCGGTCGAAAGCGTCACGGTGCCGGAATTGGCCGCCATATTAATGCCGCCCGCGCCGATTGAAAGCGTAGTGCCTGCTATGTTCAAGCCGGCGGTCGAGGTCGTTCCGTCGCCAATCTGCAACCCGCAGATGCTGGTTGTGCCCGCGTTTGGCTGGAAGGCATAGGCGGTCTGGTCGAAAGCCGCTATATTCCCTGTTATACTGTTCGACGGCGCCGCGCCGCCAATCCAATTCGCGCCTGTCGCCCAGGCGCTATTCGAGCCGGAGGCCATCCAATAGACGATCTGCGGCAGGGACGTAAGAACCAGCGTTGCACTGCCAGTGCCGGCTGCGTTGCTCGCGCTAATGATTACACTGCTTGAGCCGAAAACCGTGGTCGTGCCGCTGATAATCCCCGTGACCGGATCCACCTGCAAGCCGGTCGGCAATCCGCTTGCATCGAAAGCAGTTGGGTTGCCGGTGGCGGCGATCTGATAACTAAACGCGCTTCCGACGTTGCAGGAAACGCCCAGGGCGCTCGTGATGACCGGCGCGGAAGGCTGGACCGTAAGCAGGAGTGTTGCACTTCCAGTGCCGCTGGCATTGGCCGCACAGATCGTGACGCTGCTTGTTCCCGCGGTTGCCGGAACGCCGCTAATAAGACCGGTGACCGGGTTCACGGAAAGCCCGGTGGGGAGTCCGATAGAGTTGTAACTTGTGGGAATGTTGGACCCAAGAATCTGATAGCTGAAGGCGCTTCCTGCCGTAGCCGGCGAATTCAGCGCGCCCAGAATAACCGGCGGGCCAACGAGAGTGGTAAAGGTTTGGTCCGAGCTGAAGACGGTTCCAGACGCACTTGCGGCAATCAACTGGTAGTGATACGTCGTGGACGCGGCAAGCCCCGTGAGCGTGCCGGTGACCGCAACAGCGTTTGTTCCGGTGCCGATGTCCTGGCCGTCGGTTTGGTGGCCATAGCCGGTAGTGATTCCATACTGGAAGCAGACCACCGTGTCCGCGCCGTTGGAGTTTACAAACGCCCCAGCGATTGCGGAACTCTGCGTAATGTTCGAAACGGTGGGAAGCGTAGTTATTGAAGGAGGCGGGAAAGCGATGGTGAGATTCAACGTCGTCGATCCAACACCGCCGGCATTGGAAGCACTGATCACCGGCGCAAACGTTCCGCCCACGGCGGGTGTTCCGAAGACGATGCCGGTTATACCATTCAGGCTTAAGCCGGAGGGAAGGCCGCTTGCACTGTAACCGGTGGGATTGTTGCTGGCCGCAATTTGGTAACTGAAAGCGCTCCCGACCGTCCCTGTTGCGGCGAGAGGACTGGAAATGACGGGCGGCTGTGGCAACACCGTCACCGTGAACGACGTTGTCGCGCTTTGAGCCGCGCCATCGGTTGCCACGGCGGTCACGGTTGTCACGCCGACCGGAAAGGTCGATCCCGATGCCGGCGTGCAAAGCGCGGTCAACTGGCCGTTGACGTTGCTCGATCCGGTGACGGTGAAATCGACGATCGTGCCCGCCGTTCCCGTGGCTGCCTGGACGATGTTGGGTGCCGCATTGATCGTCGGCGGCAGGTAAATGCCAAACGAATCGAATGTAGCCGTGCATAGCGAATTGGTGTTTGTCGACATTACTGCAAGGCCGGCGTAAACCGTGCCGGTCATTGCAATACTTGCGGAGCCGGTTTGTACCCACGCTTGCAGGCCGGCGGCGCCGTCGACCGCCTCGTAGCCGATCAGCGACGAACCGCTGCGGACGAGCTTGAACCACTGCGGCAGGCTGGCGTGGGTCTGACCGACAGCGGTCGTGCCGCCCCCGGCGCTGGAGCGATACGAGAAGTCGTATTGCGAGGCATAGTATTGGCACCCCTCATAAGCGTTGGCTGAATTCGAGGCCAGGCTCTGCCGAAACATAATCCCGGCCTACGAACTGTTTGTTGCGTTCTGGAAGCTGAGCATGTGCGCGACGACGACGCCATCGCCCACCCACGGTTGCGAAGCGAAAAACATCGAGTCGCTTGTGTTGCCGATGGCCGTCCCGGCCCCGCTAAGCACCGCGGTGCCCGACGCCGCGAGAACCGCGGAACCGGAGAGCCCGGCGGAACCGATGTTCTGCGCTGTCCAGTTCGACGGAATAAGCGACGGCACAACGCTAACCTGGTTCGACGACGGCCCGGAGCCGGTTCCGTTCACCGCCTGAACTGTGTAGTAATAGGTCGTTCCATTGTTTAGGCTTGTGTCGCAATACTCGGTGCCGGCGACACCACTCGCGATCGTTGCGTAACCGCTGCCGCTGGTGGTCGAGCGCAGGATGTTATAGCCCAATGCAGGCGCGACAGCGCTCCACGAAACCATCGCGCTCTGGTTGCCGCCCTGAGCCGACGCAACAGGCGCCGTCAACGCGTACGAGCCGGAAAGCACCGTCACCGTGAATGAAGTGCCCGAACCGTTGAGGGCGGCATCGACCGCGCTGGCTTGCACAGTCGTCGTGCCGAGCGGGAAGAGCGATCCGCTGGGCGGGTCGCAGGCGACCGGCACCACGCCATCGACCGCATCGGACGCGCTCAGAACAAAGTTGACCACATTTCCAAGCGGCGTAGTCGCCGTCGTCACGATGCTGGAAAACGGAGCGATCGCCGGCGGGAGCGTGTCCGCTGTTGCGCGCGAGAAACTCACGCGGGTGCGTCCGTCGATATTCGGCGCAAACAGCAACCGATCCACCTGTCCGCCCTGCCACTGCACATACACCACGTTGCCGTTCCAGGTCGTGGTTGGCAGCGGCGTGCCATTGACGTAGGGGAGCAGGAGCACCTTAAAATCCGGCGCAACCGAGTTGACCTGGAGGTCGAGCCACGGCCAACTAAAATATGAATATGTGTTATTGGTGAGGAAGGTAGCCGATCCCGAAGAAGCGAGAAGCCGGACCAGCATGCTCACGTTGCCGCCGGTCGAAGACGTGACGACGGCGTCGTTGCCATTCACGGTGACGTTGGTAAGATCGTTCGCGAGCATGATCCGCCACTTGTAGTTGTGAGCGGCGCTGTCCATCTGAATGTCATCGACGATCACCGAGTAGGGCGATGCCGTGCCGCCGCGAACCAGGCAGGCGGTGCGGAAAGCCCGCTGGCAATTGCGCGTATTGGTCCAATAGTTGGTGTCGCTAACCCCTGTTTCCCAATCCGGCGCCCCAGACCACGGCTGGTTCATCCACGGCTCGGGGACCGGGTTGAAAACCTTGCTGGCCGGAGTGTAAGCGGCGAGGATTGAGTTGCCGGTGGGAGATTTGCTATAGCAGTCTCTGGCATCGCCCGCCGCGTAGGTGAAGTTCGTCGAGTCCTGATAATCGACCACCGCCGCCGGCAGGACTGAAGAACCGAAGTCATCCACGCGCACCACGGACGCTGCCATCGAGGCGTCGCCCGCGAGATAGCCGGCTCCCGTGCCGTAGATGTCCCAGGGCACCCATTCACGGCCAAGGCCGCTGAGGACGATGTTATTGCGATCCGGGATCGAGTGGCCGCCTTGTTCGGATCGCGGCTGGAACATGAGTCGCATGGCATTGGCGCTCCAGTCGCTGCGGGTGACAATCAGGCCGCGCAGGTTAAACAACTGCGATAGTGGGGCGTTGGGAGCGATTTGCTGAGCCATGGCCTGATCCCAGGTTTGCCCAGTCGTGTTGTAATCTTGCGCACAAATGGCGGACAGCAGCAGGTTGCTGTAGTAGGACGAAGAGCTGCCGAAATTGGGATTGGCCGTGTAAGTCGGCCCACAGGCGTTGCGATACATGAAGTCGATGATTGGGTCGGAGGGGTAGAGGAACTTCAGCACGGCAACGTCCGGGTATTTAGCCGCCTCGTTGCTGCCGCCGATGGTTTCGTCCCAGGTCCACGCGTAACCGGTCGTCTCCATGCATTGCAGATAAAACTGCCGGAGATGGTTGCGAACCATGTCGGAGGCGATGGCGGTGCTGCCGCGCTTGGCCAGCGCCATAAAGGCTTCTGCGCCGATCCACCCTTTGCCCATGCCCTCGTACAGCGCGCCGTCCGGGGCGCCGTAGGAATCGCACATGCGGTCGTAGCCAGCTTCGTAGCGCAGGGTAAGATCGGGATCCCAGCCTGTTTCGCCTTCGATTGCGAGCGAGTTGTAGAGCAGGCTTTGTCCGGTGAGCGCGATGTGGTTGCTGTCGTTGCATTGGTAGCCCGGTGGCCGGTCGATGCCGACCTCCCACATATTGTTGGTGATGAGAGAAAGGAAGCCGCGCACGGCCGCTTGTTGCGCAGGGGTCATGAAGTTGTAATCGAAGTCATAGCACCACGCGAGGGAGTCGGCGAAGCCAGGCCCTTGAATCGCATATTGCCAGGAGGTCTGGCCTGTAGAACTCAGAAGCGGGGGAATGGTGTTCTGGCTGAGGTAAGATGCGACCGTGGCGATTGCCGTAGCGGCTTTCGCGCCGCCCGAGGCGTCGTTGTCAATCAAGCAGCGAAAGCATTCCTGCTGGATGGCCTGAAGCACGGAACTCTGGCTTGCCGAAGCGTTGAAGAGGACCATGGCGCCTGCCGCAAGGTTATCGTAAATGGAGCGATAGGCTCCGCCGACGAGGGTCGCCTGTGCGGCGGCTGTGCGGATATTGCCCATGATGATCGGACCGCAGACGGTGGTCGTCGTCAGTCGTGCGCGCAGATCTGGCAGATCGTCGGGATTGAACAAAATGCGTGGATGAATATAGGCGGGCGGCGGCGGAGCGATGCGCGCCCAGTTCAGGCTGCCGAAGTCGTAGTGGAGTCCGGGGTCCGACGTAAACCATTGGTTTAACTGCGTGGCGGTGAATCCGAAGTTCTGCGTCGCGCTGTAAACTTCGACAATCACGTCGTCCTGGTTGACAAAGCCGCCGCTGCTGGCGGTCAGCAGCAGGCGATATTTCCCAGCCGCCGCAAACGTGGCGCCGGTCACTAGCGATGTGGAATTTGAGAAGGTGACGGCGCCCGGTCCGCGCGCGACGGACCACTGATAGGTTGCCGGCCCGGCGGCTCCGCAAGAGCCGGTGAGCGTCAACGAGGCGTTTGGCAGCCACAGGCAGCGGCTGCACCCCGCGTAAACCGGGGGATTGCCGGCCGCCCAGACGGTTACCCAGGTCGTGGCGGTGGCCATCAGCGCGCCGTCGGACGCGGTGAATTGAAACACGTATTGCCCGATGGCCGGAAGCGTGACCGGACAAGCGGCTGAAAGGGCGCCGGTGTTGGGGCCGGAACTGGCGGGAGTGGAAAGCAACGCGGTTGCCGGGCCGGAAACCTGGGTCCAGGAGCCGGAGAGCAACCCGGGGGAAAGCGGACGCCCGTCGTCGGTAACGGTTCCGCGCAACGTCGTTGCGGCGCCGGTTCCATTCCAGGCGATCGCCTGGGTGTCGGCAGTGGCGGCGGCTGAGGGCGGCAAGTTGCTGGTTACGACTACCGCCACCGTCGTCGAGGAAGACAATGCGCCGTCGGTGACGTAAAACCGCATGACATAAGTGCCATCGACTGCCGGAATCGTTGCCGAAGTGGCAAGTGCGCCGGGATAAGCAATACCGACTGTCGCCGGTCCGCTAACCTGCGACCATGTTGTTGTAAGCATTCCGGGCGGGTTCGGCAAACCGTCGTCGGTGGCCAGCGCCGTCAGAGTGACGACCTGGGTTCCTCCGGTATCCGAGAGCAGGGCGCTGCTGGTGACGCAGGAATTGATCACGGGAGCCTGGTTCGCCACCACGCCGATCAGCAGTTCCCCGTAGTTCGAGAGCGCGCCCGTCCCCGACGTGTAGCGAAACACGTAATTGCCGGTGCCGCCGGTCAACGAAACCGTCGTCGTCGCGCTCGTGGCGCTGGCGATGGTTGCCGCCGGCCCGCTAATCTTCGTCCAGGTGCCGCCGGCCAGCGGTGTCACTGTTGCGTAGATGCCGGTGGAGGTTGTTCCCGTCGCCGACAGTTGAATCGCGGCATTGTCCGCGCCGACGGCAACCAGCGGGGCCGTCGAAGTAACCGTGCCGGTATTAAATAGTTGCGCGATTTCCGGTCCGATGAGCGCGCGATCAAAAACGACGAACTGGTCGAGCGCGCCGACCCATGAATGGATGCCGTTGTTGAGAGCGCCAATGCCGAGAGCCGTCCCGGGCGAATTGAACGACGCCTTGACTGGCACCGTTGCCGTCGAAAAAGAAAAGTTGTTCGTCCCATCCACCCACAGCGCCATGTTGTTGGTCTGCTTCTGGAAATCGATGGTGGCGAGCACATGATGCCAGTTGCCGTCCAGAATCGACGGGGACAGCGGCGTTGTCAGAGTAACGCTGCTGCTGGCTCCGAAGGAAAATGTCAGCGTCGCGTCGCTCATGTTAGGCGTGTATGCGCCGGCAACGGAACCGAGTCCGAATACCTGTGAATTAATCATGGTCCCGCCGCCCTGATACGGCAGATTCACCCAGAAGCCGACGGTTATCCCTGTCGTTTGCGAAATGTCGCCGAGCTTGTTGAGGAAGCTGTTCGCGGCGACTTGAATGTAGGCGCTGCTCTGCGAGAAATCCCACGCGTTCCCGGTGTACGCCGTAGCCCCGTTAATGAGCAGCGGCGCCGGGGTATTGTACAGCGTGCCTTGCGTCGCGCCGCAGGTGTCGAGGATCGCGCCGGAGCCGTAAACCGGAGTCTGATCCATATCGTACTGAATTTGACCATATCCCGACGATGCGGGATTCACCGTCATTGAAACAGTGTTGGTGGTAGCCGAGCCGAACGCGTTGCCGATAACCGCGTAATACGAAGCCGTATCGTTGCTTCCGGAACTGCCGATGGTAAACCAGGGGAGGGTTCCGGTCGTCACCGCCGTTCCGTTCTTGTACCACTGGTAGGTGAACGGCGCACTGCCTGTGACCGAGACGTTGAAAGTTGCGGAATGACCCGCGAGAACCGTTGTGGATTGCGGTTGCGCGGTGATCGCCGGCGCGTTGCTCAGCCAGAGAAAACTAGTCAACTGAATGGCCGCTCCGTTTTGGCTGACGATGAAGGAACCGAGACCGTCCGCCGTGGTGAGGCGTCCGCCGTTGGCGACATTGGCAAACGAGCCGCTAACGGCGGCGTTGCTGCCGCTGCTGTTAAGAATGGTGTACGTGTCGCCGGGCTGCGGCGTGAAGTTGTTGAGATAGACGGAAAGCGTGCCGCCCAGAATGACGCCGCCGTTGGTGACGCTAATGTTATCGTAGGTGGACGTCCCTCCGGCATACGCAGTCGCCTGCGTGGCGCCGGCGATGTGGATGGCAAGGACGCCGCCGTTCATCACGTAGCCTCCCTTGACTACCGTCCTGCTGCCGCCGGAGCCGCTTCCAGGCGCGAGGGTTCCACCGTTATTGACCAGCGTGCCCGTCGCGGCGGCCGCTGAGCTGCGCAGGTTTGTCATGTCGATCGTGCCTGCCGAAAGGGTTCCGCCGTTGAACTGGAAAACCTGAACCGCGCCGGTTTGGTTGCCGTTGATGGTGTAAGGGTCGATCAGTGTGCCGCTGCCGGCGAGCGTGAACGTCGTTGTTCCCGAGGTGGTTCCGGCGCCGAGGTCGAGATTGCCGGAATTGTTTACCAACTGCCCGCCCGAAAGCGTGTAGCTGCAAATCAACCCGGCCTGATTGGCGCCGATATCGACGTTATAACGGTTGTTGATTAACGCGCCGCCGGTTTGGATGCCCGCGAAATTGCCGCCGCCCCCGCCTGTCGCGCCGTTGTAATTGGCAAACCTGAATCCGTAGGTGCTGTTCACAGTATTGGCAAGCGTTCCGCCCGTGATGACCAGCGACGCGTTGGTTCCGTTCATGCAGAACCGATCCGCGGTCGGCGATGCGGTGAGCACTCCGCCGTCGATCTCGAAGTTGCACTGCTGCGAGCTGGAGTTGAGATTCCAGGCGCCGCCGGTGACTTGCACCAAAAAGCCGTTGGTCGAAATGCTGTTGTTGATCGTCGTGATCGAAGCGGGGTCGCCGCCCAGCACGATAGTCCCGCCTGCGACGCCGTTCAGTGTCGAGATCGCGTGGGTTCCCGCGGATTGATTGAGCGTTATAATACCCGCTGTGTTGCTCACCGTGAGCGTGCCGGCCGCGGCATCGATGTTACCCAGTGTGCCGCTCGTGCTGGTGTTCATCGTCAGCGTCGCCTGGCCGATGTTGAACGGGCTGCCAAATACCGCCGCACCCACCGCGCCGCCTGTACCGATTTGCAGCACGCCGCCGCCGACTGTTGTCGTTCCCGAATACGCTTGCGTCCCGGTCAGGATCAACGTCCCCGCGCCGGACTTCGTCAGTCCGCCTGAGCCCGTAATGGTCCCGGTAATCGTCGTGGTGTTTTGTGAGATGTTGAGCACCGCCTCCTGAGCGCCGAAATTCAACCTCCCGTCGCCGATGGTCATCGCGGAGTTGCCGCTCTGCAACAGGCCCCCGGACGCCAGCGTGAGCGTGCCCCCGCCCAGATCGAGGCTCGTCGAACCGGAGAGCGCCATCGAAAGCGAATTGATCGACCGGGACGCCGAAAGGACTTTTGAGGCCGTCAGCTTGACGTTATCGCTCGACGCCCAGGAACTGTCGGTCGTGCCGGTTTGATAAGTCGTCTGCGGAATCAACCCGGCGGTCGTGTAGGTGCAGAATTGGTTGCTCGTGCTCTCGACAATCCACGGGATGATTCCGTTGATGAGCAGGTTACTGCCGCCCGTGATCGAGACGGCATCGCGCGCGGTTCCGGCATTTGGAAGCGTAAGTGTCAGCGAGCCGCCCGATTGACGTACCAAGCTTCCGATCGACAGCGTGGCCGAGCCGCTAGTTCCGGCAGCGGTCATGGTCAGGACCGAGCCGTCTCCGCTCGCGACGGTCAGCTGCGAAATGCTGCCCGAGTAAACCGCGTTGGCGGCGTCATTGACGAACAGGAACGCGCCGCCGTACAGCGTCACCGGGGTCGCGCCCAACCGATTGCCGTTGATGCCTGTTGTCGAGCTGTTGTTGTAGGTCAACGTCCCGGCGGGATAGACAGCAATGCCGGCGCTTGAGGGAAGAGCGCCGCTGATTCCCGTCAGGTTGAAAACGCCGCCGTTGACCACGACCGAACCGGAGCAGAGGCTGCCGGCGGTCAGGCTCAGCGTGCCGGAATTGACCGTTGTGGTTCCGGTATAGTTGTTGGCGCCGCCGAAAACCAATGCGCCACTGCCGTTCTTCGTCAAAGCTGCGCTTCCGCTCACGACGCCGCCGATGGTCAGGGTGTTCTTGTTGATGTTCAGCGTGCGATCGGACGCCAGCACAACGGGGCCGGCCCCCATATTCAAGTCGTAGGCCGTTCCGCCGGTGCCGTTGAAAGTGAAATCGCCGCTCCAGAGTTGCGGGTTGTTTGTCGTGACGACAACGGCGCTGCCGCTGACGTTCTGCAACGTCGCGCCCGCTCCCAGCGTAATCGTTCCCGTGCTGAGCGCCGCGCCGTTGCCGACATTGAGCACCGAACTCGCCATCGAAATCCCTCCCGTGAAGCTGTTCGCGGGGTTCGCGAAGGTCCAACTCCCGTTGTTGCCGACAAAACCGAGGCTTGACGACGATCCGTTGACGATCGCTCCGTTGAAAATGCCGTTTCCGGCGTTGGCGTCCCCGGTTAACGTGACGGTTGTGACCCCCGTTGCGCCGCCGCTCATGGTGCCGCTGTAAATCAACGTCGAACCGCCGCCGTTGCCGCTCCAGAGCGAGTAACTCGGCCCCTGGAAGATCAGCGGTGAGGAAATGGTTTCAACGACACCGCCGCTGATGTGGTTCTTGATCTGACCGCCGTTCGAGAGAATCAGCGGGTTGCCCGCGGTTGCGCCAATTGAAAACGCCGAAGTGGCGGGCGCATCGAACGTGATATTTCCAATGTTCAACCCCGTCGGCACCACGATGGGCGTCGTCGTTCCGTTGCCATTGGAAACCGTCTGAACGAAATAAGCGGTGTCCGAGTTGTTCGAACCGGAGATCGTGCCGGGAACGATGCCGCCGATCCAGTTCGCCGTGGTGGCCCAGTTGGAGTCGGCGCCGGAGCCGCTCCAGGTAACCGTGGAGGCGTTGATGGTGATGGGGAGACCGACGCATGCGAGCAGGAGTGCCAGCGAACAGAGGAGTTTTCGAAAGCGGAGGGGCATGGGAGGATGGATATTGGTTTTGCAAAGGATTGTACGTTATTTATTGCACAAAAACCAGCAAAATTGCGGCAAGGAATTGAGGTTTTTGTCGTGATTGCGGCTTTCAAAGGACGCTGGCGGCTCTGCCCCTCTGCGAAAATCTGCGTAACCTGCGGACTTTCTTTTTCTTCCGCGGACAAATCTGCTTCCGAATTGAATTCTCCAGCGTTGCCGGTAAGCTCAGGGTCTTCTTTTTATGATGTCCAAGTCTTGCTTTGCCATTCTCGCGTTGTGCGCGGTCGCGGTTTCGAACGCCGTGCCAGCGGAGCCGCCAACGATTACTGTGAGCAAGAGCGACACCATTTCCCTTGCGTTGACCCCGATCGACGGCGCGGATGGTGCTGCTGTTTCCGCTGTGCTCCGCAACGATCTTATGCTTTCCGGGTGCTTCAGTCTAACGGAGGCAGGGAAGGCGGGGACGGTCGCGGGCGGCAGCAGCGATGGCGGTTCGCTTCACGGCAAGGCGACGGATCACTCGGGCGGGACGATCCTGATGCGAACCTACGACGGCGGTCCCCGGGAAAAAGCGCACGCTTTCGCCAATGACCTGGTCGAAACGCTCACCGGCAAGCGCGGTATGGCGGGGAGCAAACTCGGCTTTGTCGCCACGCACACGGGTCATAAGGAGCTGTATATGGCCGACTACGACGGAGCCAACGTCCGGCAGATGACCCGCGACAACGGGATCAGCGTGGCGCCGGCTCTCAGTCGGGACGGACGGGTTCTGGCTTACACCGGCTACCTTAAGGGCTACGCAGACATTTACCGGATCGACCTGGCCGGCGGCGCGCGGCAGCGCATCGTGAAATTTCCCGGCACCAACAGCGGCGCGGCGTTCTCCCCGGACGGCGGCGAAATCGCATGCACCGTCAGCAAGGACGGCAACCCGGAGCTTTACGTCGTCGGCGCCGGCGGGGCGAACGCACGCCGGTTGACCCATACGCCGGGGGTGGAGTCCTCTCCTTCGTGGTCCCCGGACGGACGCGAAATCGTCTACTGCTCCGACAACGACGGCTCTCCGCAGATTTATCGCATCTCCGCAGGGGGCGGGCGAGGGGAGCACCTGACGACGGGATACAGCTACTGCACCAAACCGGACTGGTCTCCGGACGGCAGGCGCATCGCCTTCGACATCCGCGAGGGGGGCGCATTTCAGATTGCCATGCTGGAGCTGGCTGGCGGCCCGGTGCGGCTCCTGACGGGTGCCGACGACGCGCGCGATCCCGCCTGGGGGCCGGATTCGCGGCATCTGGTATATACCGCAAACGGCAGCCTGATAATGCTTGACACCCAAACCGGTCGAAAGGTCAAATTGATCGACGGCCTCGGTTCGATTTCCGAACCGACCTGGTCGCGCTAACACACCACACTTTTCCCATGCCACAGCTTTCTTTTCACCGCGTAACCGGCGCTTTTCTGGTCGCCGCTCTTTTGGTTTCGCTCGATGGTTGCGCCTTGTTCAAGCGCGGCCCGAGATATACGGGCGTCGATGACGATAGGGTCAACGGCACCCCGTTGCCGGAACGCCGCGAGGGCGTGTCGTTCAACGACCCCGGCACCGACAAGAGCCGCTTTGCGCCGATCCGTTTCGGGTACGAAAGTTGCACGATTTCGCCGTCCGAAGCCGGCAAGCTCGATGAGGTTGCCCATTTCATGCGGGGACGCGGTCGGGAGGAGTTGATCATCGCGGGGTTCACCGACGAGCGCGGGACGGCGGAATACAACCGCGGACTGGGCGAGAAGCGGGCCGGTGCGGTTCGCTCGTGGCTGCTCGTTCACGGCGCGGACAAGAGCCGGATTCAAACGACGAGTTTCGGCCTGGAGATGCCGGCGGATCCCGGCCACAACGAGGCGGCCTGGGCGAAGAACCGCCGGGCCGAGTTCGGGGTGACTCAGTAACGCGGAATTAGTCCGTATCCGGCACGGCGACCCATCCCAAATGGACAAGCTCTAATTGTTTTGGAGCGCCACGAAAACGGGGCGTTCGGGAGCGGGAATCCGGGGAGCACACGCGCCCTCGCGTGTTGGCGTCGGCGCCCTCGCCGACGCGAACTTTTTGGCGCTGCCGACGCGATCAGCCGCGAAGATGCCTTTGGCGAGGGCGCCAAAGGCCACACGCGAGGGCGCGTGTGCTCCCCGGAAGCTGGCGCGACGCAGGTTCTTGCCCACCAATCAACGCCGCCGCGCTTTGGCCGCCTGCAAGTCTGCCAATGAACCTGCCGGTTGGGGACAGGCGTTCAGCGCCAACGGCGCGACCACAATGTAGCCTAGTGTTGCGTAACACGATAACTTTCGCCTTACAGGAGTGGCGATGGAGCCGAGTGGGGCTTCCGATAAGCGCGTCAGCGTCTTGGAGTGCGGGCAGTCCTCTGCCGCTTTCGCAAGCCGGACAGTCCTTCGCCTACGGAAGCTTCCCTTTGCCATCAGAGCTTTCCGCATCTCTCCGACAGAGACTGTTGCGCTTAGAATTGACGCCAGACGTAGCCAGGCGCACAGCCAAAGCGGTAGAGGACTACCCGCACTCCAAGACGCTGACGCGACTGCCGAGCCCCTCCCGATTTTTCGCGCTTTGCCATCATCTAGCGATCCGAACTGGTCACTGTTACAGCCTACTAGTGCAACGCCCTAGGTCGCTGAGCCACAACGGCTTAGGGCTGAAAGCCCGCAACAGGTCCCGCTCAATGCATTGTGACAGGCCTACAGCCTGGGCCGCCTCATTTGCAAAAGTCCTAGGGCGTTGCCCTAGGCTACATTGTCGCTGGGCCGTTGGCCCGGAAAGGCGCCACGCGACGCAGGTTCATGCTTAACAATCACCCTCGCGCTTTGGCGAGGTTAGCTCCTCAGGATGACAGCGATCGGGGCGCAGGCCTCGCTCGCGCGCCTGGTCTGCAAACTTGTGGGTAATGGAAAGACAGGACTGCCGCCCTCCACGACGCTGGCGCGAGTACGGGCGTGCCAAGGCTTTCCCCGCCCCTATTTTCCCCCGACCTCCAAACACATCAACCGCGTGAAATCGCGGACGAGCAGACGGGTGCCGCATCGGCCGCCGGGAACCAGCAGACTTCGCCTTTCATTCCTTTAGTCCTTTCCTCTGTTTCGTCGAGGCCCCAAAAAACGGCAGGTTTATTAGCAGCATTGCATTAAGTCGTTTACGTCCGACGTTAGGGACGATTATTCCCAAATGGAACATGGGACCGTAGTGCCCGGGACCTTCTTGTCCCGCATTTAACCGAGCCAATTGCCAAGCACCGCCATTGCCTGACTGCTCTCCGATACTGGGGTTGGTGGCGCATTCAGGCGCACCTTGGCGGATTCAGCGCCATCGACCTCTCGAAGCAAGCACAATGACTCATCTGATGTATGCCTAGAAGATTCAGATCCCGATCTGTCAATGGGTTTACTGTGACCGAGGTGCTTGTAGCGATGATGCTCTCCATCTTGGTCGGCGCCGCCATCGTGCGCGCTCTTCTGGGAAGCGAAGAATTTGCCGGGCGCTCCCGATTGATGACCAATGCCCGCGCGATCGTCCAGAGGAACTGCTCTGCCGCAACGGGGGCGCTATTTATGGGGCCATCATCTGCGCCTGGAATTCTGGCTTACTCGACAACTCAGGGAGGGGATGTTTGCCAGGATACCGGCGGTCCCACGGAAAACATTTCCCTTACGCTTAACTCCGGCACGGTGTTGGTCAGCGGCACGCTCAGGAAAACCGTTGTAGATGAGTCTACGCCGTCAAGTCTAAGCAGTCTCGGGCCTCTCCCGGTTCGTCGAATTACTTTTCGAATCGACTACGATTATAGAGCGAGGCACTACACTTATTCGGAATCTGTTGTGCGATCGCAGGATCAATGAATAGGCGCAATATCGACCGGTTGCACAGGGCATTCACACTGGTGGAACTCACGATCGCCATCGCGGCGGCCTTGGTGGTCGTAACCGGTGTCTACACCCTGTGGCGCTGTTCAATGGTGCTGACCGCGAAGTGCGTGTCGATGAATGTTACGGGGATTGCAGCGCACAACGTGCTGGATCGGATGCAACTTCTTCTGCAGTTGGCATATACCACGCCGGTTGCGCTCGACAGCACCGGCGCCCCTTTGACGGCAGCGTTTCCGCTGCCGCTCTCTGGGACAGCAGCGGTAGCCAGCGGTCTTGCTCCCGTTGTTACAGGCAGCGCCATTATTACCGGAACCGGTAGCGGCATTTCTTTTTATCGACATGTGGGATCGCCGTATCTCATCACCGTGGGAACAGCGGGAATATCGGCAACTGCCACCCAGATCTCCTTCACGGCGGATAACGGAGCCCAGATCCCGCCGCCCGCGCCGAAGCCCAACGACTCTCTGCTGATTTTTACGACAGCCATTCTCTCAGGAACAAGCATTTTTTCGGGAACCGACAACCAGGTCTGCGCCAAACTCGCTGCTATCACCGGCACGTCCACTGCGGGGACCCGTGTTACCTACACGGCAACCGTCACACCGCCCCTGGTTGCCGGCACCATTCCAGTCGGCATTTCCTATCAACCCAACATCTTGGGGGGATCGGTGGACGTATCCGCAGTTCTGATCCGTCCGACGGCGTTTGTCGTTGTTAACCAAACCGACCTTCGCTACTACGATTCTTACGTGAGCGGGACAAACGGGGGTGTGAACGTCAATTCGAACTATGTCACCCTGACTAATCAACTAACTATTTCCGGAACAGCCGCCCCGTTCGACAAAACCCCCACTTGCTTCTCAGTTGTCACTTACGAAAACCGTCCATTTGTCGGTGTCATTCTTCACCTGCGCGCCAGAAACTACGATGCCTATCTCTCCAACAAAGAAGCGAACTCGTTCGCAACGTATATGGGGGTAGAATCGTTGATTTCGCTTAAATCGAACCCATGATCAATTATGCGAACAAAGCAAACTTCTGGCGGCAACGTTCTCGTGATCACTCTTCTCATAATGATGGTGCTTGTCATGACGGTTGCGTTCGTTATGGACTCGACCGCAACAGCGGCACGCAACACGAATCGAAGCAGGAACTTCGTTGCCGCGCAGGCGGCTGCTGAAGGAGCCCTGGATTTTGCCTTTGCAGTCTGGATCAGGGAAACCAACAACGCCCATACTCAGCTTTCTACTGCGCAGTGCAACGCCGGCCTGGTCGGTCCATCCTTCTCGGGCAGCAACGCGCCTCCCGGAACCACAGGGTTCGTCTATTATCCGGGAACCATATTCTCATCTAATGGAACAGTAGTTACCGGTTCGCTAACGATCACCGCCCTCGACAAGTACGGGGTGCCACTGGGATCGGGGGCCACTCTCGATCCGGTCATTGGCAGGGTTCCAGGATACCCGGGTTGGTGGGGGTGGACCTACACCTATGCGGCCACCGCGGTCATGATGCCCGATACCGCAGCCTCCGGATCTGCGGCACCCGTTTTTCAGGCCGGGGCAAGACGGCTTTTCCAGTACTCTGAGGTGCCGTTGTTTCAAGCAATGTATTTTTTCAACGACAATCTGGAGATTTACAACCCAGAGAAAACGACGATCAATGGTCTGGTTCATACCAATGCAAACCTTTACCTGATGGCCCAGCCCGGGTACCTGACTTTTAACGGCCAGGTTAGCTTCTCGGGCGTCTATTCCGCGGGTGCGCCGCCCGGCGGCTCCAACTATGTCACATCAAGCCTGACGTCCACGCTGACGGCCGCGACCTTCAACGCTGGCGCGCCTTCTCTGAGTCCAATCATGCAGCCCATGGGACCAAGCCTTGCATCGGATTTTCCTCCTCCGTTCGGGACCAACACCGCAGCCGGGGCTTCAACCGATCCCAATCTGATGAACGGCTATCACGAACTGGTCGAGCCGCCGAGCACAGCCACCACCGATCCCACTGAACTTTCAAAGCGCCGCCTCTACAATAATGCGGGAATGATCGTCCAGATTGGCGGAGCCAGTATTACTACGTCAAACACAGCGTTTACAACTGTTAATTCCACCACGCATGCGCTCAATCCGGTTGCCGGAGCGACAAACCTTATCGCAGCCCAACAAGGCGCATCCATTCCCACAACCACGGGCCCTGCATATACTACCGCCCTTAACGATGCGGTGGCCTTCCTCTCCAAGCAGGTATCGACCAATACCCAGTCAAGCGGAAAGCAGTTATACGACGCTCGGGTGGGGCAGGCCGTCAACGTTGTTAACGTTGATGTTGGAAAACTCAATACGTTCATTAGTGACAATATGAGCGGAGCGTTCAATGGCGTCCTTTACGTCTATGATACGACCACCTCTTCGGCGCCGAATACAGTGCGGCTCCAGGATGGGGCAGTGCTGCCGTCGTCGGCTTCGATACCCAGCCCAAAAAATCCCCTGACTGTCACCGACGGGCTCACTGTCGCCAGCCAGAACCCGGTGTACATTCGAGGAGACTATAACACTGGGAACAACCCGGCTTCCAGTGGCGCTTCTGTCACGGCGAGCAGTTCGCCCACCGGAACGATTACGGTAGCCGGCAACACTACACCCTACGTCAAAGTTCCATCCGCGGTCATCGGAGATGCCATTATGTTGCTTTCCAACGCATGGAGCGATGCGAATTCAAACACCAGCCAGGGCATTAACAGTCGCGTTGCCAGCAATACAACATTTAACACAGCCATGCTCGGGGGGTGGATGGGCACAACCAACGCCGGCTTTTCCGGCGGCGCCGTGAACTACCCGCGTTTTCTGGAAACCTGGAAAGACCAAAGTTGCACCTATTGGGGTTCCATGGTGGAACTTTTTCCCAGCAAGACGTTCACGCAGTTATGGCAGCCCCCGGGAACTTACTACTATCCGCCCATCCGCTATTATAATTACGATCCGCTATTTTCCCACGCTTCTCCGCCGGGAACCGTCGCGGTGATCGTGTTATCCCGCAGTTTGTGGTCGAGGTACCCGTAAAGCGCAAACCGTCTGGTTAATGGTAGAAACGACTGCCGCAGTCCAAGACATCGGCGCGACGTCGAAGGTCCCAATACAAACAGTGCCGCCCCTATTTTCCCCCGACCTCCAAACACATCAACCGCGTGAAATCGCGGACTAGCAGACGGGTGCCGGCGAGAGTCATGGGGCTCCAGCTTTCGTGACCGTCTTTGAAAACTTGTGCCTGCGCCAGCGGTACGAACCTGGTGCGCGAAGCTTCCATGGCGGTCAGCCGGCCGGAGTCGTTCATTGCGAAAATCAGCTCGCCGGCCATGAGCAGCGGACCGAGGCCGAATTGCGTTCCCGAACCGCTGGCCCAGACGGGTTTCCCGTCGGCGTCGATGCAGGCGAACTGGCCGTCGGGGCGAATCCCAAAGATCAGGCCGTCGCGATACACCGGCGTTTGCTGGGTGGCCCCGAACACTTCGGGGCCGAGCTTGAACAGAGTCCTGGCGGAAATCTTCGAGCCGTCCTGCTTGAGTTGGAGCATCAGGCTGCCGGCGTTGTATCCGCCTGAGAGGAAGATTTTGCCGTTTTCCAGGGGGACTGGCGTTGGCACTGTGGCGAGGCTGATCTTCCAGTCGGTGGTATCGAACAGCAGTTCGCCGGATTCGGCGGCAATTCCCGCAACGCCGCCGCTCCCGCAGTAAATATAGATCTTCCGGCCCCCGAAATCGACGATTGCCACCGAGGAGTGCGTCATCTTCCAGCCGCGCGGATTTGGCGTCTTCCAAATTGGCTTGCCGGTTTCGAGTTCCACCGCCATCAGGAGCGCATCGGGTCCGGCGGGAGCCAGGATCACGGCGGGACCGTCGATGAGCGGGCACTGGCCGGCATACCACGGCGGGATAGTCGTTCCACAATCATGAACGAGATTGAGTGCCCAACGAAGTTGCCCGTTGCCTGAGTCCACGCAAACGACATTGCACTTGGGATCCATGGCGACCGCGAACTTATCCGTGATCGCGGGAACGGTACGCGTCATGCCGTGGTTGCGTTTGACGGAGAGTGGATAAGCATAGCGCCATAAATCCCGGCCGTCGCCCAGCGAAAGGCAGCGCACCGCGCTCTCGCGTTTGTCCCGGTCGAAATCGACGAGATAGACGCAACCGTTGAGCACCGCCGCGCCGCCGTAGCCTTCGCCCACCGCAACGCTCCAAAGCTGCCGCGGCCCTCCCGTCCCCCATGAACGGGCCAGCGGGGGTGTCTCCGGCGCGATCCCGTTCCGGTTTGGCCCTCGAAACCAGGGCCACGCGCCCGGCAGACTGGCCGGTCGGTCCGGATCTTCGGTCGCCGTCACGGTTCCGGCGGCTCCGGGATTGACGGTGGCGCTATCGGAACCGGATGCCTGGTCCGCTCCGGGCAATCGTTCTCGCAGGGGATCTCCCGCGGGCCGGTTGAAAAAGAGCACCAGCGCTACGGCCGCCGCGATGGCTGCCGCCGCGGGAAACAGATACTGGAGAATCTGGCGTTTCATTGCGCGGACGGGAGTTGCGCCAGCACGGCCCGGGCGTTGGCGACATCCCGCTGAATTTGCTCCTTTAACTCCCGCAATCCGCCAAAGTTCTGTTCCGGGCGCAAGAACCGCTGGAAAAAGACCTCGACGTCGGAGCCGTACAGATTGTCGTCAAAGTCGAACAGGTGGAGTTCGAGGAGGCGCTCCCCGGTTCCCCCGGTGACGGTCGGGCGGACGCCGATATTAACGACGCCGGGCCGGCGTCGGGCCTCTCGTTCCCGGCGCAGCACGGCTTCAACCGCGTAGACTCCGTTGGGCGGGAATTGCTCGTTGTGGGCGCTGACGTTTGCCGTGGGGAAGCCCAGCGTGCGCCCGAGGTGATCCCCGTGTTTCACCGTGCCGAGAATGGAGAAATCGCGCCCCAGGAGGCGCGCTGCTTTCAGGAGATCGCCCGCTTCGAGCGTGGCGCGGATCAGCGTGCTGCTGACGATTTCGCCATCGACGATTACCGCCGGGATTCCGACTTCGTCGAACCCGATGCGGTCGCCCATTTCCTTGAGCAGTTCCAGATTCCCCCTGCGCCCCTTTCCAAAACACCAAGTGTGACCGACGCATATCTCCCGAAGCGGACGGCATGCATGCTGCATATCCCTGACGAACGCTTCGGGTTCCATGTCGGCGAATTCGCGCGTGAACGGAATGACGACGAGATGGGAGATGCCGAGCCGTTCGATGAGTTCGGTCTTGTGCTGGGTGGAGGTGAGCAGGCGCGGAGCGCGGTCGGGGCGCATGATTCGCAGAGGGTGCGGATCGAAAGTGACGACGACCGCCGTCCCGCCGGCGGCAGCGGCGTCCTTGCACACGCGGCGAATGAGCGCCTGGTGCCCCACATGCACGCCGTCGAAGACTCCGATCGCCGCAAAGACCGGGCCGGGAACGGAGTCGAGTTCGGCGATGGAATGGAGAAGGCGCATGGGAGGGGAGATTCGCACTTACGAACCGAGAGGCGAGTTCAAGGTGGAAGTCCAACTCGCGCGCGTGTGCCGGGAGCGAAGCGCTTTGGAGTGCGGTAGTCCTCTCTTTCCATTACCCACAAGTTTGAAAACCGGACGCAGAAGCGAGAACGGAGCCCTGAATGCTGTCATCCTGAGACTTGCAGGCGGCCAAAGCGCGGCGTTGATTGTTGGGCATGAACCTGGGATCGCCTCGGGGACCGCTTGGCGCATTTCCGGGCCAACGGCCCAGCCCCATACCAGCCTAGGGCCAATGCCTGTAAGGAAATAACAACGCCCTCTACAGCGGAAAATTCTAACAAGTCCACCCCCGAAAATACAGACGCGCAAGGAGTCGAAGGGGAGCGCGGGCTTCCAGCCCGCTGCC
>Ga0316225_1001421_pt1 | contig 23038 bp, 9 predicted proteins | sample TBH18015metaG_FD_206010 | JGI IMG/M metagenome (GOLD analysis project Ga0316225, IMG submission 206010) | Freshwater microbial communities from Trout Bog Lake, Wisconsin, USA - TBH18015 | ecosystem: Environmental > Aquatic > Freshwater > Lake > Hypolimnion/Profundal zone | place: USA: Wisconsin... | reverse complement strand
GACAACCGGGTTGCGCGGCGACAACTCGATCCGGGTCGCGCGGGCAGATTTCCGATCCAGCGCGGCGCCATTGACAATCCACTGCCGCAGGGTCTGGTAATACGGGCTGTCGGCCGTCATCCGGCGGCCACCTTCGTGCGGCACCTCGGCCAGGGCCTTCAACAACATCAGGCTGTCGTCGGGCGACGCCAGATTGACACGACGCGACGCCAAATCGTCGGTGAGCGCCCGGACGTCGGTTTCGGGATCATAACCCCGCAGGGAGAGTTTGAAGCCATTGCGTCCGTCTTTGGAGCCGTGGCAGGTGCCGGCGTTGCAGCCCGTCTTGGCGAGGATGGCCCCGACATCGCGAATGAAATCCGCGCGATAACCTTGGGCCAGGCCCGCAATTTCGATCGGCGCCTCGGCCTTCAGTTCGCCCCAGGAGGCCACCAGCTTCCCCTTTCCCTCCGCCAAGGGACGGCAAAGGGCGCGCGGCGAAACCGTGACCAACCGACCGGCCTGGTCCACACCGGAACCCAAGTCGAACTTCACCATCCGCGTCACATCCAGCGTCGTTCCGGATTCAAGTCGGGCCGTCACCAAAAGCTGCGCATAATCACTCCGACTGCCAAAATGGATTTGTGCCGGTTGCATCTCCAGTGCAACCGCCCTGGCCCCGGGCGGAAGGGTTTCTACTGGGAGAGCCGGTTCTGGACTCTGGACGCTGATACTCGTCCACGCCGGCGCCGTTTTGGGCGCCGCGTCTTCCGTCAGCGGAACCGACAGGAATTCCCTCACCACTTTCCCCCCCGCGACCTCCATCAGGCGAACTTTACCGTCAGATCCCGCGGTAGCGAGGGTCTGCCCATCCGGCGCAAAGGCGAGCGCATAAACCGCGGAATGCGGCACCGCCACTCGGGCCAGTAGGCGAATGCCGCTGTCGCGGTAATCGCTGAGTTTCCGTTGCTCCTCCGGTTGGCGCGCGCCGGGGACCTTGCCCATGAGGTCTCGCAGCGGTTTGGGAACATCGTTGGTAAAATCGTAGCTGCAAATCATTACTTCGCCCTGGCCATCGAGGCTGCTCCCACAGGCGATGCGTTTGCCGTTCGCGCTGAAACGCGCGGCGAAAACCCGGCCGTTCAAGGGAAACAGATCGCCAATGAATTGAGCGTCGTCCCCAATCTCGCGCTTGGTCTCGCGAAAGATCCGATACACCTTGGGCAGCCCATCGGAACCGGCGGTAACGATATGTTCCAGTGTCGGATGGACCGCCACGGCGAGCACGCCGCCCTTGAGCGCCCCGGGCGTGATCGAGGTGATATTGTCAACAAACCGCTGGGTCGCCACTTCTGTCAACTTCACGCTCATGTCTCGTCCGCCCGAGATGATGTGGTCGCCTTTGAGGGAAAAGGCCGTGCTGAGCGCCCAATCGCTATGGGAGCCCATTTGCAGGACCTGCTGACCGGAGGCTGCCTCGATGGCACGCACGGTGTTGTCCGCGCACCCGAAAGCGATCAGTTTGCTATCCGGCGACCAACTCACTCCGTAGAGCGTGTCAAAGGTGATCAGCGCCGATTGCGCCAGCTTTCGCTTCGAAACCTCCCACACCTGAATCTCCCCCAACCGTCCCGGATCGCCACCCGCCACTGCCAACCACTGGCCGTCGGGCGAAAAACGCAGCGATTGAACCCGCTCCGCCAGGCCCACTAAGCGACCCTGCAATTTCTCCCCCTTTGGATCGTACAACAGCACTTCGTGAAATCCGGCAACCGCCAGCAAGGCGCCATCCGGCGAATAATCCAGCGAAGTCACGACCGGCGGTTGGGAATAGACCGGCGGGTGTTCAGCATCATAGTGCGGTTTCGCGTCCGCAGGCGTGTCGTTTGCGGCCCCCTGTTCAATCCACCGTCGCAGCAGCGCCACTTCCCCGTCGCTGAGCGGCGTCTTGCCCTTGGGCATCCGGATGTCACCGTCCTTGGGGAGCACCATTCTGAGCAGCGCGCTCTGGTCGGGGTGCCCGACTACAATCGCCGCACCTTCGTCATCCCCGCCCGCCAGGAGTTTCTTGAACTCCGTCATGACGAACCCGCCTTTGGGTTTCGCCGGCTGATGGCAGCCCTGGCAATTGGCCTGCAGCACGGGCCGAATCTGACGGTAGTAGCTGACTGTGTCCGGGCCCTTCGCCAGGTCGGATTCGGCGGCCCAAAGTCCCATGACTGTGAAGCCCAAGCTGAGAAACACTCCCGCCATGCCACGCGAGCGTCCGACGGTCGGCCGGAACACATGGCGTAGTGGAGAAACACGGGAACGAAGGACCGTAGCACGTTGCTTCATGACAGCTAATTCTACCTCTTACAGCGGCTTAATCAAGCCGAAAACCCCGCCAACCGAACCCAGTTTTCATTAACTTTGATCTCCGTTCGGGTTTCTGCGAGCCTTCGCCCTTAACGGAAAGTGCGTCGCCAATGAAGCAGCCACATGAGATGGAAACAGGCATCGGTGGATCCCCGCGGACGAAACCGGAACCAGCGCGCGGGGTAATCCCGGCAAAGCCACACGCCACCCGGATGAAAACCCGTGCCTTCGCCGGCCTCCTCGCCCTGACCCTGGGGCTCGGCTCCGCAGTCGCCCAGACGGTCATCTTCAACGAGAACTTCGATGGGGGCTACTCCGGCGCGCTCAGCCTCTCGCATTACTCCGGTGGCAGCCCGGATAACGCGACGAACCGGGTGCTGGCTAGTGGGGGCAACCCGAACGGCTGCTGGCAGGAGCTGATGACGCCGACCTCCGGCAGCGATTATTACGTGGGGCAGGTGCAGTTGATGACCGTGACGGGCAACACGGACACTAATCCGGGAAACTACGTCCTTTCGTTCGACGCCAAGGGCAGCCAGGCCGGCACCGTTGGACTGATCCTGCAGACCTGGCCCGGCAATTATTTCTCGGGCGCCGGGCCGGTGATCAACGCCGGGGTCAACGAACAACTCTCCGCCGCCAACACCTGGCAGAGCTTCAGCGTGAACCTCGGCACGCTTACCACCGCCAGCGCGGGCGGCGCGACCTGGCAGCTCAATTTCAGCATCAGCGCCGCCCAATGGGGCGGCATCGGGCCGACGGACGTGTTAGCCGTGGACAACCTCGCACTGACGCATCTGAACCAAGGTCTGTCCATCACTTCCTCGGCCAACCCCTCGGCCTACCACAGCGCGGTGACCTTCACAGCAGCGGTAGTGACCAATGGCGTCACCCTGGGCAACGCGACGGGCACGGTGGTGTTCGCGACCGCAGCGGGGCCGTTCAGCACCAACGCGGTGTCCGGCGGCGTTGCGATGAGCGGCACACTTACCAATTTGCCGGTCGGCCCCAACTCCGTGACGGCGGTCTATGCCGGCGGCAACTACCCCGCCGCGACCAACACGCTGACGGAGATGGTGCAGGCGCCTACCTCACCAGGGGTGCCACAGGCGGGACTGGCGCTTTACACGGACAACCTCGTGAACGGGTTCCAGAACTGGAGCTGGGCCACGGTGAATCTGCTGGGGAACGCGCCGGTGCATTCCGGCAATTACGCCATCGCCGTGACCGACGGCGGCAACCAGGCGCTGGCCTTCGGACGGGCACCGTTTAATTCCAGCCCCTACGCGAATCTCACGTTTTGGGTCAGCGGCGGCAGCGCGGGGGGCCAACTCTTGCAGGTTCGCGGTTTGCTCAATTACCAAACGCAGACGACCCTCGCGGTGGCCCCGCTGCCGGGGAGCAACACGTGGCGGCAGATGACGATTCCCCTCTCGGCGCTCGGGGTGGCGGGCAAATCCAACCTGACGGGTTTCTGGATTCAGGGCCGGTCGGGCAACGCGCAGCCGACGTTTTATGTGGATGACGTGCAACTGACCCCGGCCGCCACGCCGGCGATGGTGCATCTGGGCGTGGACGCAGGACAGACGCTACGCCCGGTGGACGCGCGGCAGTTCGGCCTCAACACGGCGACCTGGGACGGCAGCCTGGGTGCGGCCCAGACGCTGCCGTCGCTCCAGCAGATCGGCTGCCGGGCGCTGCGCTGGCCGGGCGGCTCGACCTCGGACGGCTACCATTGGGCCAGCGACCCGGCGGGCAACGCCACCTTCCAGAGCCTGGCGACCAACCTCGGCGCACAAGTGTTCACCACCATCAATTACGGCTCGGGCACCCCCGCCGAGGCGGCGGCGTGGGTGCTGATGGCGAACCGGACCAACCACTGCGGCTTTCAGTACTGGGAAATCGGCAACGAATGTTACGGCACGTGGGAGACCGACACGCACGCCATCCCGCACGACCCCTACACTTACGCCACCAACGCGGTGGCCTGCATCCAGCAAATGAAGGCGGCGTGGCCGGCGGTGCCCATCAAGATCGGCATCGTGGTCGCGCCCGGGGAAGGCAGTTATTCCAACAACGCCACCCATTTTGCCGTTAACCCGCGCACCGGCACTACTAATTACGGCTGGACCCCCATCGTCCTGTCGGTGATGAAAAGCCTCGGCGTCACTCCGGATTTTCTCATTCACCATTGCTACCCGCAATACACGTCGTCCGGCTGGACCTATTACGCGGGTTCTCCAGACAGCGATCCGCTGCTGCTGCAGGTGGCCGGCAACCCGTCTCCCTCAAACTGGAACGACTGGGCCAGCGCCGCCAACGACCTGCGGCAGCAGATCACGGATTATATCGGCGCCAGCGGCAGCAACCTCGAGTTGTGCGTGACGGAGAACAACAGCGACGCCGGCGCGATGGGCCGGCAGTCCACCAGCCTGGTCAATGCGCTCTACCTCGCCGACAGCACCGGCGCGCTGATGCAGACGGAGTTCCGCTCCTACCTCTGGTGGGATTTGCACAATGGCGCAGAGACGGACGGCGCTTTTGACCCCACCCTCTACGGCTGGAGGCTCAACGGCGACTACGGGATTCTCAGCGGAGCCAACTCGCCGTACCCGACGTTCTACGCCGAGAAGTTGCTGCAACATTTCGCGCGGCCGGGCGACACGGTCCTGGCCGCGTCCAGTGACAACCTGCTGCTCTCGGCCTATGCCGTCCGCCGCACCAACGGCGCGCTCACCCTGCTCGTTATCAACAAGGACCTGACCACGAACCTCACCGCGCAGGTGGCGCTCACGAATTTCACGCCCTGGCCCACCGCCACCTGGATCTCCTATGGCATACCGCAGGATCAGGCGGCCCAGACCAACGGTCCGGCGGCGGCACAGGACCTGGCGACGGGGACCTGCCCGGCCGCGGCGACAAACTTGAACTACACCTTCGCGCCGCTTTCGCTGACGCTGTTCACCTTCGCGCCCGAACCGGCGACTCTCTCGGTACAGACGGTGCAACCCGGCCAGGCGCATCTGTTGGTGCAGGGCCAACCCGGCGCCCCCTATGTCATCCAGAGCTCGACCAACCTGGCGAACTGGACTTCCTTGGCCACGAATCTGCTGACGAATGCCAGCGCAAGCCTGCCCCTGGCGGTTCCGCCGGGGGCGACCACGCTCTTTTTCCGCGCCGTGTGGCAGCCCTGACGGGCCGGAGGTGGTTCATCGGGTTGGCCAACCTCTCAGTTTTCCGTTGCTGCCAGGACGGCCTTCGACTGGCAAATCCCAGGATGAGCGGCCGGCGCTTGGGGGATGACTCGTTGCCACCACACATACAGGACAAACGCCGCGCCACTGGCAACGAACAGGGCCAACATGCCGCCGGAAAGGCTGCGGGCCGTGCCCCACACCATCGGGGCGATGACGGCGGTGACCACGGCGTTACCCGCAGTCTGCACAAACCCCTGGCACGACGAGGCCAGACCGCGGCGGTGAGGAAAGAGGTCCAGCGCCATCAGGGTGAGGCTGGGCATCGCCAGCGAGCTGCCCAGCACATACAGCGCGAGCGGCAAGACGCTTCCGGGCAAGGCCGGCGTATGGAAGGCATGCCACCAGGCATTGCTCCCCGCAGCCAGCCCCATGATGCCATAGGCCAGCGCCAACGTCCGCACGTTGCTCCAGTGCCCAGCCACTCGGCCGGCCAACCACGTGCCCATCAACATGCCAATCGCGATCGGGCCGAACAGCCAGTAGAATTCCGTCTCTTTGCGATGGAGGAGGTTGAACAGAAACGCCGGGGCGGAGACGATATAAACAAACACCGCGGAAAAACTGAGCGTGAGGGCCAGCACGAGCGCCACAAAGCGCGCGGAACTCAGCGCCTGCCAGTAGCCGCGCAACAGCGACCCGGCGTGCAACGGGTGACGACGGTCCGGCGGCAAGGTCTCCGGTAGCGCCTTCCAGCAGGCCACCCAAAGTCCCCCGGCGAACACCACCAGAAAAGCGAACACCGACCGCCACCCGAACCATACTTGAAGCCAGCCGCCGAGAATCGGGCCGACCGCGGGCGCGATCGCAAACACGGCCGCAATCCGGCTCATCAGCCGTCGAGCTTCGGCGCCGTCTAACAAATCACGGACAATGGCGCGGCCGATAATCATGCCGGCACCGGCGCTGAGGCCTTGCACCGCGCGGAAACCGATCAGCACACCGATACTCCCGGCGCACATGCACCCCAGCGAAGCGAACAAAAAGGTCGCGAGCATCACCAGCGTGATCCGGCGCCGCCCGAAGGCGTCGGACAGGGCCCCTTGCCAGAGTGTCATCGCGGCAAACGGCAACATGTAGGCCGTCAGGGTCTGCTGCACGATCACCGGCGAAGCGCGGAAGTGCAGCCCGATCTCGCGAAACGACGGGAGGTAGGCATCAATGGTGAACGGCCCGACCGCCGAAAGTGCCGCCAGCAGAAACGCCAGACCGTGGTGGTGCCGGGCCGTTAGCACGGCCGCCGGTGGCGAGGTTTTGATGGTCGACATGATCGGTCAACCCGTGGCTCGGTGTGGGTGGGGGCCTGATCCCGGAGGGGCGTGCCCAGGGACGCCGGGCCAAGCCACAGGGACTCCAGCCGTTCGTGACGCCCAGTCCAACCCGCCGACCGGGAGCACCAGGCAGAAAACGACCGGCAACCACAGGAATCCCGATTCCATACTTCTCGTACGTGACGTGCGGCGCATCATCTGCTCAGGCCCGGAGCTTACCAGACCCTTTCGCAGGACGCCATGCTCAACGGGTTAAACGACACCGGGAATACGAGCAGGCCCGGTCCAACCCGCCGGCGCGCTCTACGGCGCCGTCCGGGCCGGCTACACGATGGCGATCACCCCCGAAGGCGGAGGCTGCGACCGAGGGAGAGTCGACGACTTCCGTCACCTGCCTCCACCAAAGCGGGGCGGCTTGGGTCTGACCCACCACGGACGCACTAAGGCCATTTGCCCAGAGCGGATTTGAATAATCCCGCGATCCCCACGGCGGCGGCTCTCGGCGTCTTCGGGCGACGGGCGGCATGATCAAGGACCTGCTGGATATGGACGTCGACTTGCCTGCGGAAGGACGGTGCCACCGCGTAGCCATCACTCTCGTAGGTGAGGATGGGCATGCCTCGCTGGATGCTCAGCGGTTTGAGAATGGCCTCGGAAATGCGGTAGGGCAGACAGTTGAACGGCCCGATGACGATGATCCCATCATAACCCTCGCTGGCCGCGCCCAAGCCCTTTGCCACCGTCGGAATCACTTCCCCATGGAGTGCCGGCGACACGTGGTCGCAGGCTTGCTCGAAGCCGGCGGAGATCCCGTTGGCTCCGGCCACCAGCAACCCGGTCTTGCGAAATAGGCTGCGGTAATGCTCGTCACATTTCTGCTCCGCCTGGTAACTGAACCACTCCTGCAAGTATTGCTTCCCGTCGGGTTGAAACGCTCGCGCGCAGGCCTTGGCGAAGGCCCGGCCGCCCGGTTTCAACCCCCAACTGTGGGCCGTCCCGGCCACGTCGTGATAGGCGGCAGACAGGATCAGGTGGCTCACGTCCACGGGTTTGAGAATAATGCCCTGTTGCGTATAAAGCTCGGCGATGCCTTTCATGAAAAACGGACTGAACCGCGTGAAAAAATCTCCGGTAACCGCGACTCTCGGGCAGGCCAAGGGGTCGCAGCTTTTTGGCAAAGCCGATAACTGGTCAATGAAGGCCGGCAGTTGGGCTTGGAACTGGGCCAGTGAAGTGGCCCTGGCCGCCAGTCCTTCCCATAGCCCGCCGAGTCGCTCCAGGCTGGCCGCAGTGCCCACGACCCCGAGGACGTGTTCCATCTCCACCAGGATGTCCGCGACGGGTATGGCCGCCGATAGGTCCCGCGTCAGCTCAGCGACATCCAATCCGCCGTAATTATTTTCCCGCCGCAGATCGAACATGAAAACGTCGGCCAACTGCTGCTCGGCGATGAACCGTTCGAAGTAGCCCATGTACGAATCCACCGCGCAAGGCGCGCCCCCGCGCACCATGAAGAAACCGGTGATTTCACCGGACTTCCGATTTTCCAGCGCTTGCAGTAATTGTCCGATACAGATCGGCAATGGGAGACATTCTCGGCCCGAAGTGTGTTGGAGGCCGCGCTCGAGTTGAGAACGATCCAGGGGAACGACCTCACCGGGGTGCAATCCGAGCCAGCGGGATACCATGGCCAGCGACTGCGCGTGAATCTGGGAGAAATTCGGGAACACGATTCTCACTCGGGGATCGGCCAGAGCGACCCGATCGCCATTGGGACGCAGGATGTGACCGGAGGCGACGAGCCGGCAGGGAACAAAGGGCCGGGGACGGGCCGTGGCTCCGGCCTGGTAATTCCGGACAATCTCCAGAAACGCCTCCAGCCGGGTCTGAACGCCGGCGTCTGCCGTGTGCGCGTCAATTTCCAGGATCAGGTAAGGCTTGCCGCCGGTATCCGAATCCAGCGTGGCGTGCGTAAAGGCATCAATGGTGCAACTGAAGTTGCTCACGCACAGCAGGAACAGGTTGGGGTGTTGTCGTACGAGGGCCATCGCGTTCAGGACCTGGTTGGCGAAATGCCACGCGGTTGGTCCCTGACCAATGGGGGCGAGGCAGTCAGCGGGGATGACCGGGATGCCCATGCTGGAGAGTTTCTTGCTCACCGATTGCGAAGCCTCCGGCGCGAAGGCGTTGTAGCTGTGGCCGGCGAGCAGCACCGCCGGTTTCCCGTCCGCAACGGCCCGGGCCAAGGCCTCCTGCCCCAATTCCCGGAGGGCGTTGTCAGCGTCGGTTTGGGCCCGCACCGCTTCCATCCAGGCCTGGTCGGCCAACCCACGCGGCTGCCCCAAATCTCGCACGGCCATTTCCAGGAGTGCCGTTTCGGCCGCGTAGCCGTGGGTAAAGTCCAACAACGGCGACAGGAAGCGGATGCCAGGGAAGGCCTTGGTCAGGAAATAGGGACCCGCCTGCGTGACCGGACACAGGTAAGAGTCGCGGCAGGCGCTGGCCCGCGGCATGCGCACGAGGTGCGGCAGAAACACCAGGTTGAGCCGGCGCTGGGCGAGATCCAGCACCGCGCCATGGGCGATTTGCGCCGGGAAACAGAAGCCGGAATGAGATTTCAAATCGCCCCGCGGATCCACCCCGGACAGGACTACGTCCAGGCCCAGGCCGGAAAGAAAAGTCGAGTAGAGCGGGTGGAGGGAGTGGGTCGTGAGCGCCCTGGGAATCCCGATCCGCAGGGCGCCGCCAGCGGGAGTGTGCGGCGCGCCACCGAAGAGCACCTGTGCCCTGCGCTCCACCAGGTCGGGGCCGGCCGCCGCGCGGCCGCTTCGCTTCCACACGTGCTCGTACAAACTGCAACGGCCACCGAAAGGGAATCGTCGGCCGGCCACCTCGAAACGGTCAATGGGGCAACACAGCTTGCAGGCCCTGCAGGTGAACCGGCTAACCAGTTTCATCTCTGGCGCGGCCAAAGTCAGCAATCCCGCGGCCTCGCTCGGGGCCGACCCGGGCGAGGTTACCCGGGGTTCGAGGGTTTCGATCTCCGGAGCTCTTGGCGGGGGAGGTGCGGAGCGTTCGAGCGCCAGCAAGGCCACGCCGATGGCGCCGAGCAACTCCGGATGCGGAGGAATCACCACCGGTTTCCCCACACTGTGAGCGAAGGCCAGTCCTACCGCCCGGTTCAACGCCACCCCACCTTGCAAAAACACTTTCTTGCCGACCGATCGCTGTCCTTTGACTTTGGCGAGGTAATTCTCGGCAATGGCATAGACCAGGCCGGCGGCGATGTTTTCGCGCGAATGCCCCTCCTGCTGGGCCAGGCGGATATCCGAGTTGATGAAGGCCGCGCACGTGGCCTTGAAGGACACAGGGGCGGGCGCCGCCAATGCCATGGCGGCAATATCCACTACCGCGATCCCCAGGTCGCCCTGAGCACTCTCTTCGAGAAATGAGCCGGTGCCTGCGGAACAGGCGTTGTTCATGGCGTAGTCGATCGGAACGCCGTTGCGCAGGCCGATGTATTTCGAATCCTGGCCGCCGATCTCGAAAATGGTGTCCACACCCGCATCGAAGTGGCTCGCCCCGGCGGCGTGAGCCGAGATTTCGTTGAAGACGTGTTCGGTGCCCAGGTAGGCGCCGGCGAGCTCTCTGGCCGAGCCAGTAGTCCCGATGGGCCACGCGGGCCGGTCGCCCACCTCTTGGGCCAAGCTCTGAAGACATTCGCGCGTGGCCGAGATGGGATCGCCCCGAGTCCGCGCGTAATGCGAGGCCACGACGGCGCGCGTGGCGGGATCGAGCAACACCGCCTTGGTGGTGGTGGATCCCGAGTCCACTCCCAGCACCAGCGGTCCCGCGGCCGGCGGGGCTCGGGCCGGCGCGGCGATAACCTGGACGCGAGCCGCATAGCGAGCCAGTGGCGGGAGTTCACCCAGGCTCGCCGAACGCGCAATCCACGGCGAGTGGTGAACCGGTTGGTCGCGCGTCAGCAGCGCGGTCCCCCAAGCCTCAAACCAGGGACTCTCCGCCACCACGCGGACCTCGACCGCCGGCAGTTTGTCCCGCAAAGCCGCCAGCATGGCCGCGTTGCCGCTCACGCCACCAATCAGCAAAACGCGCGACAACTCCCGCTGTCCTTTCTCGAGCAGCGCCGCCACCTTGCTAGCCAGGCTGTCGTGCAGCGTGCGCAGAATATCCGCCGGAGTGGCTTCGTGGCGATTGAGCTTGTGGGTGATGTCCGATTTGCAGTGAACCGAGCAGCGCGTTGCCAGCGGCACGACTTTGCCGGCGAAGGATTGCCGGATCGCTGCCTCGAGGCTGAGGCCCAGCCGCCCGATCTGCTGCGCCAAGAACTCCCCGCTGCCGGCCGCGCATTTGTTGTCCGACAGCACGTTGGTGATCCTCCCGCCAGTGATCAGGTAGACCAGAATCGACTCTCCTCCCAGCGAAACGACCGCGTCAAAAGTTCCCCCCAACTCGACCAGCGCCCGCTGAGTGGCGGTGACTTCTGAACAGTGGCCCAAATGGCCGGAGACACCGAAGAACTCCGCCCCAGCGAAGGGGGCTTCCGCGAGCATTTCGGTGAGCACCTCCAACGCTCGGCCTCGATGGGGCCTGACCTCGGCCGCCCGTTCAGGTCCTCGCAGGACCACTCCTTTCACGGTCAGGGCACCGATGTTCACGCCCACACAAGCCAACGTGTTTGCTTTGGGCAGCCTCTCCTCCTGAACAGAATCGTGGTGAGTGGTAATAAGCCAACCTACGCCTCCAAACCCACCTTGTCCAAAACTTTACCGGTCCCCGGCCAGCGCTACGCCCGTAGCGCAAACATTCTCGTCTGCCGTCTCGCGGGCATTCCTGCCCGCTAGCCGTTCAAACTCCTTCGCCGCCCGCCCGTTGCCGGACCCGCCGACTCGAAGGTCTGCTGGGCCGCGCCAGGCCGTTGGTTTGGCAGGTCAGACCGTCTCCGGCGTGGGATGGAGCCAAGGCGCGCGGTAGGGGCGCGCCAGCAGCCGGTTGGCTTCGTCATCACCCACCACCTGGCCTTTGGCTTCATCCCAGACCAGGCTGCGCTTCAATTGCTGCGACAGGTTCGCCAGCACGCACATGCTCGTGGACGTGCTCCCCTCGGCAATGTCCGCCCGGGGACGGCCCCGGCTGACGGTGCATTGGAGGAGATCCTTCATGTGTTCACGGATGGCCGGGGCGACATGATACTCGATGCCTTTCTCCGTTTTGTCCGCCGGATACTGGTCGCTATCGACCGGATATTTCGCTTTGGGGTCATTCCACTCGCGATGCAGCGGCGCCCCCCCGTCCAGCGGGATAAAATCAAACATGAACACGCTCGCTTTGAGGGTCGCCTTTTCGCCATAGAAGTTGGCTCCCCACCAGTATTGGGGGTCCGGGTTCGCCCCGAAGTGGCGATGCTGCCAGGTGACCTGGAGGTCGCCGTAATCAAAGGTGGCGTTCTGCATGTCCGCGATATTCGGTTTGCCCTCCTTGTGGAAATAGTTGCCGCCGGTCGAGGAAATCCGTTTGGCCCAGCCCAGGCCCATCATCCAGCGCACCATGTCCACCATGTGAATGCCCATATCCCCGATCGTGCCGTTGCCGTATTCCATATAATTGCGCCAGCTCCGGGGATGGATCCCGGGGTTGAAGGGGCGCATCGGCGCCGGGCCGGTCCACATCTCGTAATCCAGCGTCTCCGGCGGCGCCTGGTCGGGCGGATTGGTGATGCCGCGGCGGCCGTAGCAATAGGTTTCCACGAGCCCAATCCGGCCCAAACGACCTTCCTGGATCAGCTCGCGCGCCTCGAACAAATGCGGCGTGCTGCGGCGTTGCGTCCCCACCTGGACCACGCGGCCGTGCTTCCGCGCCGCCGCCAGCATGGCCTGGCATTCCGCCACGTCCACCCCGATCGGCTTCTGCACATAAATATCGGCGCCCGCCTGCGCCGCCGCGATCATCGGCAGCGCATGCCAGTGATCGGGCGTGGCGATGAGCACCACGTCCAGGTCCTTCTCCTTGAGCATTTCCCGGTAATCGCCGTAGGTGCGCGGCTTCTTCTTCGACAACTGCCGCTCGGCCACGATGTCCGCCGCCTCCGCCACCATCCGTTTGTCCACGTCGCATAACGAAACCACCTCCACGGGGGCAACCTGGATCAGCCGCAGCAAATCCACTTTGCCATACCAACCGCTGCCGATCAGCCCGACCCGTTTCTTCTGGTCGGCCAGTTCGGCGGCAAAGGCTGGGAATTTTGTCAAGGCGAGCGCGGCGCAGCCGAGGCCGCTCGTTCGGAGGAATGTTCGGCGGTTCATATTTTGTTGGGCGAATCTTCGCTACTTCCGAGGATCGCCGCCAGTCAAATCTGACGCTCGGGAGAGCAACCGCTGTTCCGGTACGCCGTACTACCCCGTCAGTGCTCCGATTCGCCAGGGTTTTCCGGAACGCCCGGATCATCGAGGATTTGTACGGCGGTGGCGTCGGCCAGATGTTTCCAATCATGCAACACCCAGACGACTTTTTTGGCGGGAGTGACTTCGATGAGCTGGGGCCCTTTGCCACTCTTTCCGCGCGAGGTTAAGATGGTGTTGCCGTTGGCCAAACGGGTGCAGGTCTGCGGCGCCGAGGTGAACCGGTATTCCTCCGGCAGATCGGTATTGCAATTGAACTCCCAAACCGTTTCGCCCTTGGAATTGACCTCACGCGTGAGACTGTCTCGTTCGTCGGTGATCAGGGTGTTGCCGTTCTTAAGCCGGAGGGCGGCCCAAGGCGAATTGATGGTGTATCTCCAAATTTCTTTGAACTCTTTGTCGAATTCGGCAACGTACCCCAGATTGAGAAAGGAAACCAGGTAGGTGCCTTGGGCGGTGACGCGAGCTCGCCGGAACTGGCCATGAACCCCGGCGGGCGCGTTGAAAGGGAGTTCGTGATTGACCTCGATGGCCCCAGTCTTGAGGTTGACGATCATGAGTTTGGGCGGCAGACCGTTGACGACGAACATGACTCGGTCCCGTCCAAGGGGTTGGCAAGCGTGGATTTCAGTGTGATTCGTGTCTTTGCCAAGGTGGGCATCATAGCGCCACACCACTTTCTTGTCGGGTGTGATTTCGGCGACGTATTCCATCCGGGAGAAGAGAATGTTGCCGTTGGAAAGCATCCAGACATCGTCAAACTCGGGGCGGGGGCCGGTGGAATAGGTCCAGATCACCTTGCCCTCTCGCACGAGGAACATCTTGTTGCAGTTCTCACCCACGTAGAGCATCGGATGTTGTGCCAAACCGTTGCCGGGGAGGTTGGCCAGCGTGATCCCATTGGTCCAATTGTCCGAGCACGCGATTTCGCTCGGGGCAAACTCAGGCACATCCGCGGCGGTGAACCGATCTAGCACCGCCAGGCACGGCCTCGAGGAGGATTTGGCTGCGGGCGTATGACAACCGGTGACGGCGGGGATCAGGCCAATGGCCGAAAACACGATCAGCCAGGTACGAGCTTTTGCGTTCATAATTTATGATAGCAACGGGTGGTTTAGATCGGCCAGTCCTAAATCACTGTGGCTCCCCGTTGTCCCCGTTGGGGCGTGCTCAGCCGAGTTTCTCCGGGACCTCTTTCATGGGCCCCATCCAGCGCAATTCACGTTCGAGGTCGGAGTGCATTTGGTATTTCCGCGCCACGTCCGCCAGCTTGGCCCCGCGAATATCGATATGGGCCAGGTCCATCTGGCCCAGGCCGGCGCGAGCGCAGAAGGCCAGGTATCCCACCCATTCCGGATTGAGGCCCATGAGTTCGATGCCCACCCGGTCCGCCGCGACGTAGTCGGTGGAAGCGATGGCGACGCGCGACGGCACCAGGCTGCCCTCAGTCGGACCGGCGCCTTCCATCCCCTCCCAGCCATCGAGCACGGCCGCGCCCCAGAAGGGTTGGAGTCGTTGGGCGGTCAGCGCGATGTCCACATGGGTTTGGCGCACCCCGCCGTGATAGAGGCGCTTGTCGTTCCAGGCCCGGCTATCCTTGCGTGAGTGGTGCAAGGGCGCACCCAAGGCCATGTTCTTGAGGGAAAGCGTGGCCACCACCGTATTGTGGGTCTTGAGCATGGCCGAGCAGATGATAAAGGCCTCCGGATCCAGCAACCGCGCCGCCAACCGGACGGGCACCAGATGCAGATCGCCATTCAGGATGGTGTGGGTCTGGTACTTACCCTCCTCGTTCAGATCAACCAGACTCAGGTCGAGCGGCTTGTGTTCGCCGGCCAGCCGGGTGTAACCGAAGTGATCAAATCCCTCCGTGGTGTAGCCCGCGGAGGATTCGGCGATGGTGACGGGCCCCTTGAAGCGCGGCGCCAGGAAATCCAGGATGCCATGCAACGCGTCCACGTGGGTCGAGGCGAGCTGGTTCGAGGTGCTGACAATGTTGGGCTTGATCACCACGCACTTCTTGGTCCGGAGCACCGGGAGGATCTGGTCTTCGATCGCCACCAGGGCGTCGCAAATGTTCTTCCGCCGGCCCGCGCCGTGGGCCACCGCCACCGTCGACCGGCGGCCGGCGGGGCCGCCTGCGGGGACGACGTCAGCGGGTGGCTCTTGCGAGCGCAACAGGGTGCTGGAGGCGGTGAAGGCTGCCGTAGTCCAGAGGAAGTTTCGGCGGGACAATTTTTGGCCGTGCGTGTTCATCGCCGGGAAAGGTAACGGGACGGTAGCCGGTGTCAACTGGATCTGCTGACACATCCGGGGCGGGAACGGATCGGTCCCGGCCTCGCCGGCTCGATTTGGTCTCAGCCCGTAGGTCTCGGGTTTTCCGCAGGTGCGGTCTATGGCTGGTCTTCCTTCTTTTTCTCCAGAAGCTGCTTGCGCAGATCCATGACCTCCTGCTGCTTGCTGGTCGCCTCCCGCCGCAAACGCAGGATTTCCGCCTGCATGGAATTCACGTCCGCAGGCATAGCGGGCGGATCGGCGCCGACAACCAGCAACTCACCGTTCGCTGGCGCTTTCGAGGCGGCGGCAAAAGCCGGGTCGTATCCGAGCGCCAGCGGCGGCGGCACCGAGGCCAGATAGGCTTCCCCGTAAGAGAGTCCGGCGGCGTAGGCCTTGACCTTGATAGTCCCGGCCACCGTCTTCGCCCGCAATAACGCAGTCGCCGTGCCGAAGTCGGTTTTCACCGGGTTGGCCTGGTTCAGTGTGCCGCCGATGATCTCGGCGGGACCTTCAACCACGAAATAGACATATTCCGAGGCCAGCACCTTCAGCACGCCCTTGCCGTCCACGACGGTCGCCCGCACGGGCACGAAGTCTGAGCCATCCGCTGACAGTCCGATGCCGGCGTCGTCCACGGTGACTTGCAGCGCCGTGGTGCGTTCGGGGTACTTCTTGATCACCCGCGTCACTACCTGGCCGCCGATCAGGCCTTCGGCCACCATCTCGATTTGGCCGGTGCGGTCGCGCCACTGGCTGTTGATCCTATGAAAATCGAACACCTTGGTGAAGGTGAAGGGCGGGTGCGGCAGGTGCCGGTAGCGCGCGTCCGGTTTCTGTGTGCCGGCCCCCTTGCCGAGCCAAGTCAGCCGAACCTCCTCGCAGTTGCTGTAGATCACCACGTCCGCGGGGGACACCTGGGTCAGTTCATGGGCGATGAAGAGCATGGGCCCGGTGGCGATGCCCGCCAGTTTGTAATCCGGAGCGTACTGGCTTTGGAACAAGTAATACGCGTAACGGGGGACGCGAACCCCATCTAGCAGGCCGCCCCAGAACGGATCCGGATGGTAGCCGCGCTGGTGATCGATGCCACACCAGAGCGCCGCCCCCAACCGAATCGGGGGTGTGCCATAAGTGTCGTCCAGGTCCTTGGCCCGGATGAAGGCCTGCTGGACCAAGGGCCCTTCGCCCCACTCGCGCTTCACGCGCGTCGTGGCGTTATGCGAGAAGAAGTTATCCACCTCGCCACCGTCGCCGTACTCGCGGGTGAAGGAATTCTTCGGTTCGTTATACCCGCCGTGGTAGTAGCAATCCAACCCGCCGATCTTGGCCTTGTCGATATCGGCCACGGTGAACATCCCCGGGAAGGGATACTCGGCGTGGGCCACGCGGTGCATTTCTTTGAGGATGCGGGCCGGCTGATTATCCGTCTCGTTGAGGGCCGTTTCCCAGAGCAGCATCGCAGGATGGTTACGATCCCGGCGGACCAGGTTGCGAGTGTCTTCATACAACCGGCGCTCGAACACCGGGTCGCGATCATTGAAGAACTGCCACCCGGGATTCGCCGTGGTGACCAGCATGCCCAGTTCGTCGCAGGCGTCATAAAACGCCGGGTCCTGGGGATAGTGCGCGGCGCGAATCACATTCACCCCGCCCTCGCGCAGCAGCTTCACGTCCCGCCACTGGCCCGAGTTCGGCAGCGCGTTTCCGACATGGGTGTAATCCTGGTGACGGTTCACGCCGCTGAGTTTGGCCCCAACGAACTTCTGGTTCACAAACAGGCCGTCTTTGACCCGCATCTCCAAGAGACGAATCCCGAACCGGGTGCGAAGGCTGTCGCTGATCTTCCCCTCGGCCACCACCTCGGTGCGGATGAAATGCAGGTAAGGATCATCCGGATGCCAAAGGCGCACGCCCTTAGGTTCCAAGGACTGCACCACCGGGAGGCTGGAGTGGGCAGCAAGTTCGGCGCGCTCCTCGCGGCGCAAGAGTTCACGCCCGGCGGCATCTTCCAGCACCGTTCGCAGGGTCACGGACTTGGCCGCGGCGGTGTCGTTGGCGATTTCCGTGCGGACCTCCAACGAGGCATCATTGCCGTTCACCGCCTTCACCCCGACCATCACCCCGCCATCGGGCGTCGAGGGACTCAGTTCCGGCAGGGTCACATGGACCGGAGCGGTGCGGATCAAATAGGCATCGCGGTAAATCCCCCCGAGATAGGTAAAGTCCAGGTCCGTCTGGGGTTTGCCGGGCGGGTAGGTTGGATCATCGGAATTGTCGGCTCGGACCGCCACCAGGTTATCCTGCTCGTTGAGGTACGGGCTGATCTCCGCCGCAAACGGCAGGTAACCGCCAAAGTGCTCGGCCACCGGATGGCCGTTGACCCAGACGGCGCATTTGCCCATCACCGCCTCGAAATACAGAAAGAGCTTCTGGCCGCCGCTCAAACGAGCTGCCTCGAAGCGTTTCCGATACCACGCGGGTCCTTGGTAATTCCGGCAACCGCTGGCGTTTTCGCCAAGGATTTCCAGGCTGTGGGGCAGGTTGGCGGCTGCCCAGCTTGAATCGTCGAAACTGGGGCTTTCCGCCCCCGGCGCGTTGGCCTTGAGGAACCGCCAGCCCGGGTTGAAGTTAATCACCGTCCGCGGGCTGTTGGTCAGGGTCAAGAAACCGGCCGTGGAAAACTGGGGCACCGGCTTTGGCAAAACCACGTCGTCCACCACCGCGTCCACCCAATCCGCGTGGTCACCCTGGGGACCGTCCCCTCCATCCGTAACCACCAACCGCAGCTCCGCCACGCCCGCGACATCCAGGTCAGCCGGTTTGGCCGCCTGACCGGTGCGCATCAGACCGCTGTCAAACGCGGTCTTGCCGTCCAGGAGGACCTTGAAGACCACCGAGCCCGTTGGGCCCCCGGCATCGTCCACGCCGACCTGGGCCATGAACCGATGATGCTTGCCCTCCAACTTGAACACCATCTCGCCGTTAGGATGGGTCCCCAGCCCCTTCGCGTACTTTTTTCCGGCGATGCGCAACGGCCCGCCGCCGATGCTGCCATCGGTGCGGGTCTTCAGCCAGCCCTGGGTGATCGAGGCAGCCATCTCGGTGGTCAAGTTGCGCCAGATGGCCGGACTGGAGTCGGCCGCCGCGGGTTGCCGGGCCGCGGCAGTGTGCAGCCCGCACAGGATTCCCACCGCAAGAAATGAGCACGGCCGGATCGTTCTGAAATAGGTGGTCATAGTCTGATGAACCCGAACCTTAAAACCGGTCGCGCCGGCGTCCGGAACACCGCGCCGGGGACAGAAAAAAGAGCCACACCCAGCCGCGCGGCGATCAACCGCTCGCTCCACACCGAACGCACACCCTGACGTGGTTTTGTCATGCCCCATCTTAGGGCCGAAGGGCGGTCGAGGTCATCGATTTCTTGCGCAAATCTCTTGGGCTCCGAGATGTGCCTTTGACAGCCCAGACGCGAGGAAGCCAAGTTGCCCTGACAAACGGAGTTGGACCGACGCGGGATTCGCGCTCTCTTGGCAATCCAGCGTTGAGCGCCCACCGCCTCTCTTCCGGCCTGTCCTCGATCTCGTCGTTGATCCACGTCTCACCCACTACCGCCCGTAGCGGCGTCTCGTCAGAATGCTGCCATATTCTCCCGGCGTTTACCGGCTGCCCGGCAAAACCCAGCTTGAGACCAAGCCCGCGAGGGCGGGCGAAACCTTTCGGAATTCACTGCCAGTGCAGGAGGGCGACGTTGCACCGCCACGGTAGAATAACGAAGCGGCACCAGTGGTGCTGCTGCTTCAGTCAAACCACCAGATTCGTATCAAAGGAAAGCATGGTGGAGTGGCTCAGGGTTCATGCGCCAACTCCGTCCATTGGTCCTGCGGGGCGAGGAACGGCCCGCAGGCTTTGGCGGGCGGCAGTTCCCAGGGAACGGTTGGGGTGCGACCGGGGGGATTGACCTGGGTGACCTACTCCAAACCCCGCCGCACCACCTCCGCGAACGACCACTCCTTTTCGGCGGCAACTTGCTTGGCTCGACGATACGATTCATCGGGGATTTGAACTTGCGTCTTAATCACGATGGCAATTTACCGTGATGGTGTTTTGATGGCAAATTCGCATTCTGCCCCGGGTTCACCAGAATCCAGGGCGGAGGTGGACCTCAGCGTGGCCAAGCCACCACGCCCCTTGCCCCTCCTCGGTCAATCTTCCACCTCAAGCACCAGCGCGCCAGGCTCGACGTGCAGACTCTTGATGCCACGAAACACCGGCTTGCCGTTGCGCCGGCCCATGGCCCGGTCAAGCAGGTTTTCTCCTTTCACCCCAGCCAGCCAGGCCTTGGGGAAGCTCAAGCCGAAGATGGTAACATCCTCGAGGATCGCATACGGCGTCGCATCCTGGTCCACCGATAAACTGAACCGGCCGCGCGCGCGGAACATCTTGCCGCCGAGGACGGGAAAGTCCGCTGGAATGGGGACGGCCAGGTAAGCGTTGATGGCATCCCGTGCGAACTCGATCCGCACGGATTTTCCCAAGTCGGTGTTGGCGTTTAACAACCCGTTGATTTCCCGCTCGGTCAGCTTGAGCACCTTGGATCCCGGCACATAGGGCCGATCCGGTTCCGGTATGGCGCCGACGCCCGCCTTGGCCACGGTAGGCGAAGTCCCGCCGGATGCCGGGCGGTTGCGGCCGGCGGCCGAGCTAGGGTCGCCGCCGACCCGTTGGAGTTTTTCCTCCACCGCGGCCTTTTCCTGGGCGGAGAGCACGACCGGCTTGATCGGGCGCTGGATCCACCAAAGCGTGAGCCAGACCGTGGCGACCATCAGCAGCACCAGGGCGATGACCGTGCCGCAGCCGTAGAGCAGCCAGCGGCCTTTCCTGGCCGCCGGGGCGCTGGAGGCTGGGATGGGAGGAGGGACCGGAGTGGAGCTGGAGTTTGGCGGCATGGGCAGAAAGAAATAGACTCGAACGAGAATGGCTTTGCTCGGCGGTTGCCCGCCCACAACGAGGGCGCGGGCCCGTCAACCAACATAGCCTAAGCCATCCAATCAGTTATCGGAGCACAAACTGGCGGTGCTTCTTGAACACCTTGAGCAGGGCGCCGGAAAGATCATCCTGCACGGCTTGCAGCTCGCGGTAAACGGCGACATTGGCCGGGTCGGGTTGCACAGTTTCAACGGCATTGATCTCGACGAACTGGTCGGTCAATTCGCTGATGGAGAGTTTCTCGCCCTGGTGGAGACGCCAGCACCAGAGGGCCTGCAAGGCGGCGCCGTAGGCGGCGCCCTCGCCCACTTTTAGGGTGACCACCTCCGTGTCGAAGATGTCGGCCATGATCTGGCGCCACACTTTGGAGCGCGCACCACCGCCGGTAGCGCGGATCTGGGTGGGCTTGACCCCCAGGCCCACCAGGCGCCGCAGCCCGTAGTTCATCCCCAAAGTCACGCCCTCCATCGCCGCGCGGGCGAAATGGCCGGCCTCGAAGGTCCGCTGGTTCACGCCGAACCACACGCCGGTCCCCTCGGGCACGTTGGGCGTCCGCTCCCCCTCGAAATAGGGCAAGAGGACCAGGCCATCGGACCCCGCCGGGATGCGCCCGGCCTCGGAAGCGAATTTTTCGTGGGACCAGACAAAGTCCTCGCGCACCATTTCGGTGGCCACGGTGACGTTCATAGTGCAGAGCAAGGGGAGCCACCGGTTGGTCGAGTCGCAAAAGGCGGCAATTTCGCCGCGCGGGTCCACCACCGGCTTCTCGGCGCAGGCATAAATCGTGCCGCTGGTGCCAAAACTGGCGGTGATCACCCCGGGCCGCGTGTTGCCGGTGCCGATGGCGCCCATCATGTTGTCGCCGCCGCCGGCACTGACCAGGATGCCCGGGCTCAGGTCCAGCGATTTCGCGGTTGCGGTCTGCAAGGTCCCCGCCGGTTTGTCACTGCCGATGAGCAGAGGCAACCGGCCCGCCAAATCCGGGTCAATCGCCTCGATGACCTCGGTCGACCAGACTCGGCGGCGGACATCCAGCAGCGCGGTTCCGCTGGCGTCGCCGTATTCCATGCAGCGCTCGCCGGTGAGCCAGAAATTCAGGTAGTCGTGCGGCAGGAGCACGGTGGCGAGGCGCTCGTAATTCCGCGGTTCGTGTTTCTTGAGCCAGAGGATCTTCGAGGCGGTAAACCCGGGCAGCACGGCATTGCCCAGGGCCTTGATGGTCGGCTTGAGACCGCCCAATCGGGCCATGATCTCGTCGCATTCCGGCGCGGTCGAGGTGTCACACCACAGCTTGGCCGGCCGGATGACCTCGCCGGCCTTGTCGAGGGGGACGAACCCATGCTGCTGGCCGCTGACGCCGATGGCTTTGATGTCCGACCCGGCGGCTTTAGCCTGCCGCAAGGCGCGGCGGATGGCGCTGGCAGCGGCCTCCCGCCAGGTATGCGGGTGTTGTTCCTTGGCGCCCGGCGGCAAATGGGGGATCAATTCGTAATCCTGCGACGCCGACGCCACTACTTTCCCGTCCCGAGCGTCCACCACCAGCACTTTGGTGGATTGAGTGCCGCTGTCGATACCGAGCAACAAAGTTCGCAACATATTACTTTGGGTTAATCGCTAACTCCCTCAGCAATGCCAAATTCCGGCCCGGCTGTCCATCAGTTTTCCTTGGCGCCGAGCCCGCCACGCCACGGCATAGCCGAGGCCGCGCTTGCGCGGCGCGGCGCCATCTGCCATGTTCAGCGCCACAATATGAATCCTCGAAGTGTTCTTTCGCGCGCGCTTCTGCTCAGCATCGGCGCCGTTGGCCTGTGGTCACTCTCTGCCGCCGGGTCCGCCTCCCCGCCCGCCCCCTTCGGGCCGCTCCCCACGGAGCGACAGTTGCGCTGGCACGACATGGAGTTCTACGGCTTCCTGCATTTCACCGTCAACACCTTCACCGATCGCGAATGGGGCGAAGGCGACGAGGCCGAGACGGTGTTTAACCCGACCGATTTCGACGCCGACCAGATTGTGCGGACGGCCAAGGCAGCGGGGATGACGGGACTCATTTTGACGGCCAAGCACCATGACGGGTTTTGTCTCTGGCCCAGCCAGTACACCGAACACTCGGTGAAAAACAGCCCGTGGAAGGGCGGGAAAGGCGATGTGGTGAAGGAGATCTCCAGCGCCTGCCACCGGCAGGGGCTCAAGTTCGGAGTGTATCTCTCGCCCTGGGATCGCAACCACAAAGACTACGCCCGGCCGGAGTACATCGTCTATTACCGCAATCAACTGCGCGAACTGCTCTCGCATTACGGCGACATCTTCACGGTGTGGTTCGACGGCGCCAACGGTGGCACCGGCTATTACGGCGGCGCGCGGGAGAAACGCCAGATCGACAACCGCGTCTATTACGACTGGGACAACACCTGGAAGATCGTCCGCCAACTGATGCCCAACGCGGTGATGTTCAGCGACGGCGGTCCGGACTTCCGCTGGGTGGGCAACGAGCGCG
>Ga0316225_1001416_pt1 | contig 23104 bp, 24 predicted proteins | sample TBH18015metaG_FD_206010 | JGI IMG/M metagenome (GOLD analysis project Ga0316225, IMG submission 206010) | Freshwater microbial communities from Trout Bog Lake, Wisconsin, USA - TBH18015 | ecosystem: Environmental > Aquatic > Freshwater > Lake > Hypolimnion/Profundal zone | place: USA: Wisconsin... | reverse complement strand
AAATACATCCACTACTACAACCACGACCGAATTAAACAAAAACTAAAGGGACTAAGCCCGGTTCAATACCGAACTCAATCCCTTCTGGTAACCTAATAAAACTGTCCAACTTTTGTGGGTCAGTTCAGAAAGTATCCCTTTGTTCTATAAAGCATATTTGGTTGCGGGGGCAGGATTTGAACCTACGACCTTCGGGTTATGAGTCAGGAAAAGTAAGCATTTCGGTAAGTTGATTTTGATTCCCAGAGCCTTACGAATACAGGGTAAAGCCAATAAATACGGGGCTTTAAAGAATTTCAATAAATACCCCAAAATTCCCCTGAATTGAAATAAAATCACGACATGACCACGATTTTTTATTTCAAGGGGAAAAGTGACTAATTCCAAGCTAAACCTCACAGTAAGCCGAATAGTAGGATTGCAATGCGATCTTGATAGCAAAGGTCAGCCAAAAATTACCTATTACTGGGATGCCAAAACCCCCAATCTAGGTATCTTGGTAACGCCTAAGGGCACTAAGTCCTTTATCTTTGAAACATGGTTCAACGGCAAGAATTTACGGATCACGATTGGCAAGACTGATTCTTGGTCTATCCCCAACGCCCAAGCTGAAGCAAGACGCTTAAAAGTTCTAACCGATAAAGGTGTCGATCCGAGGGACGAGCGAGCACAAATTGATGAGAAAGCTAAAGCGAAACGAATTAAGGGGACAGCGGCACTTTTAGTGTGGGATGAATATATCCTCGCCCGCAAACCAAACTGGGGTGATCGCCACTTGGCTGACCATATCGACATGGCAAGAGAAGGCGGTCAAAAGATCACCCGTGGACTAAAGAAGAACCAAGCCAAAGTCAAAGAAGCCGGAATCCTTCGCCCATTGCTGGCATTGCCGTTAAATGAACTCTCCCGTGAAAAGGTTGAGGCGTGGTTAAAAGGCGAAGTAACCAAGCGCCCAGCAAGAACCCGTCTAGCATTATCTGCCCTCAAAGCCTTCATTACTTGGTGCGGGGATCATCCAACTTATCAAAAGGTGGTTCACCTAGATGCGTGTGACAGGCTGACAAGAGAGCTACCCGCCAAGAAAGCCAAAGATGATTGCTTGCAAAAAGAGCAGATCAAGACTTGGTTTGATGCCGTTATTAAGATTCAAAATCCAGTCATTAAAGCCTACTTGCAAATGCTCCTTTTGACCGGTGCAAGGCGTAACGAATTGGCTGGCATGAAGTGGGAGGATGTGGACTTAGTGTGGAACACAGCACTCATTCGGGATAAGGTTGAAGGTACTCGCCAAATACCGGTCACGCCCTACGTGGCATTACTTTTGGGTAATCTAAAGAGGGTTAATGGTTATGTATTCCCGAGCCCCACAGCTAAGAGCGGACGCATTACAGAACCTCGCATTGCTCACAATCTAGCACTTGAAGGCACTAGCTTGCCGGATATATCCATCCACGGATTGCGTAGGTCATTCGGTACTTTAGCTGAATGGGTTGAGTGTCCTGCTGGCATATCAGCGCAGATCATGGGGCATAAGCCGTCAGCTATTGCCGAGAAGCACTATCGCAGAAGACCCATCGACCTATTGCGTCAATGGCACTCCAAGATTGAGAAATTCATTCTTGATGAAGCCGGCATCCCCCAGCCCCAAGAAGGGACAACTGGCTTACGGGTGGTTGCATGAAGCTTACGGACTTTCAGCTAAAGCAAAAGGTTGGGTTCTTAGCGGAGCACCAACCACCTGAGGGCTTATCGTCAGTTGCTAAAGCCAAATACCTAAAAGCTGTTAGCAAGGTTACTTTCACGCCCACTAATGAAGGCGGCTTAGCTATTGGCTATGAGCAGTTATCTAAAGAAGAGCTCTTTGCCATTCAAGAGCCGTGGGGTGTCTTCACGCCCGATAGTGTTAATTCAAAGATGAAAGCGACATTACCGAGGGATTCGCTTGGTGGCATCCACCCAGCGGATGAGGCGACCCAAGTCATGCAAGGGCGCTTAATCACCGAATTGCGTAAAGATGTTTTGGTACTGGCTCATGGCGAAACATTCAAAGCGCCAAAAGAGAAGGGCGAGAAGGCTGAGAAAACGATTCTTCAGGATGAATATATCAAGGCGCAATTTCTCGGTAATCCCGATGCTAAAGCGTTCACCCTTCATCAAGAAGCGGATAAAAATATCATCGGCGATATGTCATTTAAGACTTACGAAGGTCGGCTGACTGAAGTAAAAAAGCAAATGAAAGCCGCATCACAAGGCTAAAAACCTGATTCACCGTTACTGAGGTTTTCATTGCTGGATATTCAATTCCATCGATGGGAAAGTTGCTTGTCCAATACAGGAAAGCAACGACATGAACACCCATCAAGAACAAAATATTCCAAACGGTTTAGCTGAAACCGCTAAGTCCCGTGACTTCATTACTACGGCTGAATTCAGTCAGGTAATTTCTAAAGCAATCCAAACCATTCGCAAGGAAAACTCCCTCAAAGGAGAAGCCTTTGGTATCAAACCATTAAAAATTGGTAATCGTCTTTTGTGGTCTGTGGATCGAATTGCGGCATTACTCAATCAAGAGCAAACCTAAAAGCAAAGGGCTAGTGAGTTGCACCTCACCAGCCCTTTAAATCCATATTCAGTAGCCACCTAAACAAAGATTTACACCATGACGAATTTTACTAATTGCTTAGTCAATGAGCAACAAAATAATGAGCAACAGCACCGCCTACTTTGGAGTTTTGGCGCAGACATATTCGATGTGCGCCCTGTTAATTATGAAGGCAATAAAGCCGACCTAATAGCGTTCATCAATGAATATCGTGCCCCCTATAAGGGTAAGAATTACATCACTTCGGCAATGCTGCCTGAGAGTCACCGGATCAGGGGCAAGCGTTGTAAAGACAATGCACTCCCTCGATTATGGTTAGCGTTTGATATGGATGGCGATTTAGCTGAGCCTGAGTTTGTCAGGGCGGTGAACTGGTTTGAGCAATTTGATTGCATCATTTATGAAACGGCATCAAGCAAGAAAGATGCAAGGCGATTTCGGGTAATCCTATTGCTTTCACGACCAGTGGTGGAGTCTGAGGCAAAGACTATTGGTGATTTAGTTCAAAAGAGTTCAGCGTTTGCAGGCTGGGATTCATCAACACATCGGGCGGCTCAACCGGTATTTCTGCCGCCTACTCAAGTGCACCTGATTACCTTTTACGGTCAGCCGTTAGATGTCAGCTATTGGCTATCAAAAGCACCGCTAAAGCCAAAGCCACAGATCAAGCGGTATGCACCTATGACTACCGAAAATATCTTCGGATGGTTTGCAAATCACGACATGGTTCTTGAAGTCGGTAGCACCATGCACAAGGTCATTTGCCCGTGGGCTCACTTACATAGTGATGGACGCTTAGAGGCGGGATTATTTGAACCTAGTGCTGAGAACAATTTGTCTTGGGGGTATAAATGCCTACATTCTCATTGTGCCGATAAATCCATTAAAGATATTTATCGCTTGATGAGAGGTGTTGCATGAAACCTCTATCCAATACAGAAGCAATGAAGCTTCATGGTGAGTTAGCGCAACCACTTGAGCAGTGGCAACCACCGCAAGAAATTGCCTTAATAAAAGAGTTAAAAGCCGTTGATTGGGTAATCCCAGACAACATCCCTGAGGGCGTGGGTCTACTAGCTGGCTACGCTGGTGTTGGCAAGACAGTGGTGGTATCGGTGCTTGCTTGCACTGTGGCGGGATTTAACGAGTTACAGAGCGATGTAATAGCCAAAGTTCACAGGAAGGTAGTTTTCTTTACGGAAGATGATGCACAGCTAAACCGCAATCTATATGGCATGAGGCAAAAGCTAGGGCAAGAAGATCAAAAGATTGACTTTGGGCAGTTTGCTCAATGGGTGCATATATTCCCATCTCAGCGCATCACGCCCGTAGAAATGAGGGCAAAGATTGAATGGACAGTTAAAGAATTCACCGTTAATCACCCAGTCTTAGGTGATGTGCCACCACTCATCGTCTTTGATACGGCTTCGGCTAACTTCGACCTAGAAGATGAGAACTCTAGTGCTCAAGTAGGCAAGGCGATGTCCTGTCTAAAAGAATTGCATTTAGTAACAAAAGCACCCATTTGGATCCTTGCCCACCTTGCTAAATCAACTAAAGGTTTAACCATTGACGAGCTAATCAACACAAGCGCCCGAGGTAGTGGTGCATGGGAAGCAGATTGCTCATGGACAGCAGTTATAGGGCGTGAAAGCGAATCTAGTAGAAAAACCATCCTCAAGTTAGATAAGGAAAGGACTGGCGATCTAAGGGGGCATGAGATTCATTTTGATGTGGAGTTCTGTGAGGAATACCTAACAGATGCATTGGGTGAGTGCGTGATTCAAAAATATCCGACTGTCAGCATACGGCAGGGGGATAAGAAGGCGAGATCCATGATGGCGAAAGAGCGCATTTTGCAAGATGTCATCAATGAGATGAGTTACCTCTTAGAGACGCAAAAGTATCTTTTTAAGAAAGAAATTACCGACTTAATGAAGGTAAAAGCAGACAAAAAAGGAAAGCTATTTAATGAATTACTCATTCAAAAACGCTTAAAAGAAGTGCCAATCCCAGCCCATCAAATTACGCACCATACAAGAAAAATTGGGTATGTATTACCAACTATGGGCGAGTTATTAAGCGAGAGATTTTCGGGAATTGCACAGAATGGGTTACATCAAAACAGCCTAAAAACAGAAGTTTTACTAAATGGAAGTCATACCCATGAAACCCCCTAAAAAACGGATTTCTTATCAACTCCCCTTAGGACGGGAATTTGGGAATGGGTGTATATACCCCCCCTTTAGGGTGGGGGTATATGAACAACCATTTCTTATTCCACCCTTTCCCATAGTTGCGGAAGTGATGGGAATTAGTGGAGTGGATGACATTGAAAAACAGGACATTTAAAAGAGTAAGCGCTTTAGAAATAACCCCCCCGAATAACCCCAAAAGGAGTAATACATCATGGCAATAACCTATATCCCGATCAATGTCGAAAGACTGGCTCTAGTAGCAATCTACCAAGGCTTAGATAAAGATGGCAACCCACAATTCGAGCAAATCGAAGAACCAGTAATTGCATGGCGGGCTGAAGTTGATGGTGAGGAAACCACGATCACCCCCGTAATTGCTGGGTATCAGCACACAGAATTGGGTACGATCCGAATTGCTATCTACAACTACGATGGCACGATCACTTGGAATGGTCGGCAGTTTGAAAACCTAGACAGTTTTATGAACGACTTTAGGGCTTTTGTTTTGTATCTCGAAGAAACATCCATGTCTGCAACTTTGACAGTTAATCCGTAAACCCCCAAAATGGTTAAGTCTGGAGTGATGCACAGACTTAATCAAAGTGAGTGCATCGTTATGAATAAAGACCAAAAGCCCGAAGCCCAAATAGAGATGGGCAAAAAAAGGACTTCAAAAGATACCCAATTCAAAAAGGGGCAAGTCCCTAACCCCAAAGGCAGACCTGTAGGAAGTGGTATTCAGGGCGAGCTTAGGAAAAAGCTAAATCAAAACCTACCCGCCATTCTTGATCTATTGATCCAGCAGGCTTTAACCGGTGATCTAGTAGCTATCAAGCTATTGATGGAAAAGGGCTTCCCCAATAAGAGAGCCGAATCTTATATTGACCTTGATATTCCTGAAGACCTAAGCATTGCCGATAAGGTTGAATACGCTCTTAATGCCGTAATCCGTGGCGAACTATCAACGGAGCTAGCGAATGACTTGGCTAAGACTGCCGTTCTTTCTAATACATTGAAAGACACCTCGATAGGTGGCACGAAGGTTATTGAGCTCAATATGGGCTCATTAGTTGATCCAGATATGACCTTGGAAGTTAAAGATCCAAAAGAAGAACAAGACAATGGCTAATCCAAGAGTAAACCTGCCAAGCCTGCATCCTGCACAAAGAAGAATTGCAGATCACCCAGCACGCTTTAAGGCAGTTTGCTTAGGTAGACGAGCAGGTAAGAGCGCACTAATCACTAACCTTGTTTGCAGGGGCGCAGTCAATGGGAAAAGCATTGGGGTATTCGTGCCCCAATATCGAATGATTAGCGAAATATGGCAAACCATCGTCTTACTTTTGAATGAGATCAAGATCGAAGCTAATAAGACTGAAGGCATTATTCGACTGCCCGATACGGGCGGGCGCATTAAGTTCTTTAGTTTAGAAAACGAAACAGCAGGGCGGGGCGAGAAGTTTCACGAAATCTATCTAGATGAGATCGCTTTTGCCAAGGACAACTTCGAATTTCAATGGAGTACAGCCATAAGACCAACCCTCACTGATTATGCGGGTAGTGCTATGGCTTGCTCTACGCCTAACGGCATTAGTGATGAGAATTTCTTTAATCGGATCTGCAACGATGCAGATACCTACTGGACAGTCTTTAAAGCCCCAAGCAGTAGTAACCCATTTTTACCAAAAGATGAGCTAGACCTAATTAAAAGGCGTACCTTACCGCTGATATGGTTGCAGGAATATCAAGCGGAATTCATAAATATGAATTCAGCAACCTTTTTCCCGTTAGAGTTTTTTCTTGGGGAGGGCGGCATCCCTGAACCATTGCCTGAAATGTTTGGCGGGATTTTTGCGGTAGTTGATACAGCACTTAAGGCGGGGGCAACCCATGATTCGACAGCAGTACTCTATTGTGCCTACCAACCACCTGCACACCTGCAAGCGCAGAAGATATTCATTGTCGATTGGGATTTGCGTCAGATTCATGGCTCACTATTAATCGATTATTTGCCTGAGATTCAGCAAAGAATTGAAGAGCTTATCCGTGAACATAAGGCAAAGTGGGGGAGCTTAGGGATCTTTATCGAAGACAAAGGATCTGGCACTGTATTGCTAGGGCAATCTATTAGGACTGGAGTTCATACCAAAGCCATTCCAAGCAATCTCACTTCTATTGGCAAAGATGAGCGAGCCATTGCTTCATCACCCTATGTAGCGGGGCGACAAATAAAAATAAGCCAATATGCCTATAACAAGATGATAGATAGTAAGGGTAGCTACAAAAATCACCTGCTATCGCAAATTATGAATTACCGAATTGCAGATAAGGAAAGCTATAAGAGAGCCGATGATCTCTTTGACTGTTTAACCTATGCGTCAATATTGGCTTGCGGTAATGGTTATGGTTTTTAGAGTTACCCAAGCGTAGAATGATTCCGATACATATAAATAATTGGGCTAGTTATGTTTAAGAAATTAAGTATTGAGGTATGTCTGTTGTTTTTGATGATAGTGTGCCAACATGTATATGCTGATGTCCTACTAAGCCCGACTATTATCGTAACAAGAAATGGTATAAAAGAAAGCGATTTTACTTATGAGTTCACTGACGAACATTCAGATGAATGCGAAGAAAATTGGTTTGTGCTTAATCGCATTTCTAAGAAAGAAAATAATAAAGAGGTTACTTGCTGGACGAATAATGGTGAATATTTTGAAATAAAGGCAAGCGGCTTGTTTTCTAGAAATGAAAGATTTAAAAAACCTCCAGAAATTGGCATGAAGGACTTGACTAAGGAAACTGCTCAACTGGTTATTGATAAGAAAAGGCGGGATAAGGAAGTCGAAGAGGCTAGGGAGGCTAAGCAGATTAGCCAAGCTAACGAAAAGTTGATTGAAAAAATTAATGTTTCGGGATACCCGTCGCAGAATATATCTCAAATACTTAGTCAACTACCTCCTGCACAGTTTATAAGATTTTGCACTTTTCCTCAGGTACTTGCAGAGATAAAGGAGCGGCTTAATAAAGCTAAAAAATTAAATATTGTTGAGGTGATTAGTAATGGAAAAACATATCAAGCATCCGGTGGTTTGGATAGTGGTGCTTTAGATGATGAGTATGCCTGTGATGTTGATCTTATTACTCAAAGCAATGTGAAATTGCATGGTATGGCAACCGTTAAATATAGTCGCAAATCTAAAAATTATTCTGTTGGCTGGACTGAGAATGGCAAACCACTTGATGTTAATGACATTAGATATGGCATTGAACCCCTTAAAAAAATCGACCCCAATCTTCAACAGTACTGCTGGGATCAACAAACATTTGCAAATGTAGTTGATGCATCAAAGAGAGGGGGCATGCCCTATGAGCTTATGAGGCAACAGGCAGCTAGTTATGATCAAAATAATTTGCGTAGAGTGAATCTAGATTCATTGCAAGCTAGAACGCATGTTTACAGAACGGTTGATCCGTTAACGGCTATTGATTTAGCGAATTCTAGAGTGGCAGTTGTAGATCTTGCATATAAAAACCCCGAAATTTATAAGAGCTATATCGCTAAAAATTTTAATCCTGGAGGGGGGCTTCCTAGGGGGTTGCCAGGATTTGTTTATGACAAGTGTATGGATGGGAAATCGATGCTTGAGTCAAAAAATACAACCAACGAACCTGAAGCTAGAATGGAAAATGCAAAAGAAAAGTGTATTAGCTTAGGCTTTAAAGCTGGTACAGAGTCATTTGGACAATGCATACTGAGGCTGGCGAAATGATTGTCAATTTTAAATTAATTAGAGGAAAAATTATTTCTGGGTTGCTTATATCGGTTTTAGTCCTCGACTCAAATTTAGTATTTAGTGAAACTATTGATGAATCTACATCTTTTATTTCTGGTACTAAAAGCCATAAAATTCTCAACATATATTTTGTTTCAAATACTAATGGCAATTTGATAATTGAATCAGAAGTAATTGAGGATAACAAATCTATAGTTCCTGAAGTGGATAGCAGTCTATATTCAATTTCAAGACAAAAAATTGCAATTCTCTGTGATAGTCAGAATCTTAATAGTCAGTACAAAATATTAAGTTCATCTGGGCATTCAGTTTTTAGGCTTGATGGAAGGGACAATAAAAACGACTATTCCCATGATTATTCAAATGACAAATCTTTAAAATTTAAAAGAGATCCTCGCTCAATGTCGGGGACTAGCTATAACGATGTTATAGACACAGCTTGCCTTCTGTACGCTAAATAACTTGGTTCAATTTCAGCTAATAAATTACACAGGAAGCCCCTAATGCTCTACGCAATCTTCTTTCTTCTGCTTATCGTCTTTTTCCCGATTCTTTCTCTTGTTTTAGGGATTGGGGTTTTGGCATTGGTGGCAACATACTGGTGGGTAATACTTATTATCGTTGCGTTACCGGTGGTAATAAAAGTTTTGGATAAACCTTATCAATCAAGTAACGCTAATACCAAACCTAATAATTCTACCCCTAATAGTGAGATTGATAGAAAAGCAATCAGAAAGCCTTATGTGGGCGATGCTAGTCTGAGTAATGATTCTTACATCATCTTTTTAACCAAGAAATATGCCATAGAGAAGAATAATGTTTTAGATCAATACATATGTAGAGATAAGTTATTTCCTAGCTTAGATGATGTTCTGCACTTTGCAAATGACTTAGAAATTAAACAGAGCGCAATGAGTGATGCAGAAATCAAAGCACAAGCCTTATCTTTGGAAGCTCAGAAGTATGGTGTTACCTTTGATGGCGAGAGGTATCGCTATCAAACTTATTCCTACGATAAGCTAGAGGATGCAATCCGTTACGCAAAATTACAAAGAAAGTAGGACATGCTTTACGCAATCTTCTTTCTATTGCTAATAGTCTTTTTTCCTCTTCTATCCCTATTTCTAGGGGTTGGAATTATGGCAATTTTTTATGCTATTGGATCATTCATTTTTGCATGGTGGTGGTTGATATGTCTTTTGTTCGCAGTGATTTTTATTTTTAAATATGGAAGCGGAATTAATAAAGGGCAAAATGAGGGACTTCGATACAGTACAGATGATAGTGAATCGGCAAAAAATTCATTTACTTACCTAGGTGATCCCGAGTTAACCAATGATTCATACATCATCTTTTTAACCAAAAGGTTTGGTATCGAGAAAAGTGAAGTTCTTGGAAAATATATTGTTAGTAACAAATTATTCGCCACCCTTCAAGAGGCGCTAGAGGCTGGAGATCAACTATATAAAGAATGGTCAGTACAGCAAGTTGATCAAAATAATATAGCTCTCCAAAACTTGGCAATTCGAAAGACTAACTTTCAAAGATTTCTGATATTTTGTGCTGTTGTTCTGGCGATATTGTTTATTTATAAGTCACCCATTGGGCATGTAATTACAACGGATATTTTTAGCCCTGAAGATAAAAGACCTGGAATAATGGCTCCGGCACTACCTTTGGTAACCATAGAAAATAGCAAAGTGAGCCCAGCAATTACTCCCAGTTTTGATTGCTCTAAAGCGAAGTCCATTTCTGAAAAATTAATCTGCTCAGATAAAGAGTTAGCTAATGAGGATAATGAACTTTTTGTGCTGTACTCAAAAGCAAAAGCTAATACTTATGATCCAGTCGGATTTAAGACTGAAGCCGCTGAAGCGTGGAAAGTTAGAGAAAAAAATTGTCTTGATAAACAGTGCTTATTGGACTGGTTTGAGACAAGAAAATCCTACTACCAGGGGGTAATTAGCCAAGAAATTGAGTACTCAAAATTTTCTGAAGAGGATAGGGCGTTAATCAAAAAATGGAGTGATGGTTTACGGAAAGGTACTGGGGACTATTGGGATGCTGATATTAGAAAAAAATTAAATCAAGACGGCATCTGTTGGGGAATAAGCGGTCAATCTAGGGCGGAATACGATTGGCACAAATGCACCTCAAAATCTTTTAAAGACTATTAAATGTCTGATATTGAATTCTTTGCCAATCTAAAGCCACAACGGCTAACTAGCCTTGAGGAAGACCATAAGGCTGAGCGAAAAGAAATCCTAGAAGACCAAGCGTATTGGGCTAAATACGGCACTAATCGCCCAAGAAAGGGATCGCCCAGCAAGACCGAACTCATGGAGCAATTAAGCCGTGAACGATTCCCTGAGGACGACTGCTGATGCTTTTAAATAAATATGCAAAAGTCGTTTACAAAGACTTACCCGCTAAACTCCAAGAAACTTACAACTTCCAAAAGGCTTCAGCCATTCTTGCTGATTACGGCTTCATTACCAACCTATTAAAATATGACTGGCTCGGCGCTGACTTTTTGGCTCAGCATAAGGATGGGGATTGGCTGAAGGTGCAGTTAAAGGGTAGACTGACCACTAGCCCCGAATACGAAGGCAAAGATCTTTACATTATGTTTGAGGACAAGGAGGCGGGCGAGTGGTATCTATATCCCCATGATGAATTAACCGCTTTTTATCGTGAGAACTTCTCTGACAAAGCATTTAGCCAGAATGGTCACTCAAGAGGCAAGCCCTCGAAGCCCCAAAAGGATTGGCTTGAGAAATACCGTATTGCTAAATGATTGCCACAAACAAACCTAAGCCATTGTTAGAGAGCCTATTAGCCACTTGCCAAGTAGTCACGGGTAAGCAGGTGATTGAGAAGCAAAAGGCTAAAGCCAAACAGCTAGAGGAGTTTGCTCGGGCGATGGAGTTTGAAGAGCGCAACAATAGAGGAAGAACTAAATGAAGAAAATTATTTTTTTGGTGTCGATACTATTTGTTGTGTCTGCTTATGCGCAAGATAGCAGTGTGGTAAATACCAAAGAAATTATCGACAGAATGAATAAGATGCTCTCTACCGAAACTACTGATGGCAAGCCTGTAGAGAAGCCGATATCGTCTGATCCCTCTAAGATGGTGGTAACAGAGCCAGCTAAAACATATACGTCTGAAGAAATTGATGCCGGTTTGGAAGCCTGCCAAAGGCATGGCATATACAAGCTCATGGCAAAGGCTATGTATGACTGCGACAGCATTCAAAATGCCGATCAGGAAAGAAAGCTTGCTCAACAGCGTGAAGCTGAGAGGAGTCGGCAAAATGCGGCGGTAACGCCACCAGTTACAAGAAGCTCTATAGACCCTGACCGCATTCAGGGTTTGAAGTCGGGGTCTATTCACCCTGCCAATACTCGGGAGGCGGCAATCAAATATGATGCAGCCCTTGCCAATAATCTAGTTACAAGCCCAAAGCTCAAGCCCGATGGAAAAAATTACCATGTTGGTGGGTATATAGAGAAATTTGCCAATGGGTCTTTTATTGGCAGTTTTGTGCCATTACAGGCTATTGGGTCTATGCCAATGAATACAAGGTTTATGGTGATAGTTCCCTCAGGCTTCCAAGCCAAGTATCAAAACACCGCTCGAATTGGCGGAGAGCAGAAGCCCAAGATAGACCCATATAAGCAGTGGCTCTGCGGTTGGTCAGCGTCGGTGTGTAAGTAAGTGTGTAAGCAAATTCACAGATCTAAAGGAAGTGCTGACTCACTCTTTGGTTTTGAAAACCAAAGAAATTTTGGAACAACCATTTAGCACTACATTGCTCCCAGGTACTTTTTGGAATGAGCATGGGAAGCTCGCCTGCGTAAATTACGCCCTAACCCTTCTTTAGAAGGGGTGAGAGTTTTACAGCTTATTGGGCCGAAGGTGAGAAGCAGAAATGCTTTCTTTTGATGCACCAAAAAGAGGCTTGCAAGAGAAACTACAGGGCTTATGGGCTATTACTGTATTAGCTATAAAGCTAATAATCATTAAAATAGAGATAACACTTCAATACCTTAGGCTCAATTATCTGGGCATCTTGTCTGAGATTTGTTATTCGCAACAATTTTCTTTCCAAGGCAAGTATGTCATTAATCCCATTAAAGATATTAATTGTCTGTGGGACACGTCCCGAGATTATTAAATTAGCTCCTGTTTACCATTTTTTATGCGCCCAGAATTGGTGCGAGGTGACATGGCTACATACTGGTCAGCATCAAGAAATGGCTGAGCAAATTTTGGATTGCTTTGATATTGTTCCCGACATAGTTTTGACGAGATCTGGCAGTTCGCTTTCGGAATTTAGTATTGGGTGTCGTCAGCAATTAGATGCGGTGATGGAGTCTGCAAAATGGAGTACGGTCATTGTTCAAGGCGATACTGAAAGTGCTTTTCTTGGGGGCTTGGCTGCTTTCTACCAGCGCATACCAGTAGCGCATGTCGAGGCAGGATTAAGAACTTATGACTTAACGAGACCATTTCCTGAGGAAGGTCTACGTCAAATGCTATCGCGTATTACCCAATTTCATTTTCCACCCACTGAGGGTGGACGGCTTGCATTAATCCGTGAGGCCATTCCGGAGAAAAATATTGTCATCACAGGGAACACTGTAGTGGATGCGCAAAAGTGGGTGATAGAAAAATATCAAATCCATAAGGAAGAGTCTCCTTATCAAAATATCCTAGTGACAATGCATCGACGTGAGAACTGGGGAAGTGATATTGAAGAGGCTTGCACAGCAATTGCTAGTCTAGCTAAGAAGTATCCCAATCTCCATGTACTGTTTCCAGTGCACCTAAATCCAGTGGTAAAGAAATCAGTAGATCCCATCCTGGGTGATCTGCCCAACGTTTCCTTAGTGAATCCTCTGGGTTACCTAGAGATGCAGCAAGCCATCGCTAATGCATGGCTAATTCTTACTGATTCAGGCGGTATACAGGAAGAGGCGCCAACCTTTCAAGTGCCAGTATTGGTGCTGAGAAAAGAAACTGAAAGGCCTGAAGCAGTTCAGGCTGGTTGTGCCAAGATTATTGGCACTAGTGGCGAGGCCATTATTCATGAAGTTGAGTCGCTCTTGAGTAATGCTTCTTTATATGAAGCTATGAAACCGCTCAGTAATCCCTTTGGGGATGGTCGCGCAAGCGAGCGCATTGCACAAACTCTTCAGGCACATCTAAGTCACTAGTTATGTATTGGATTGATATAGTAGCCAGCTATCTTTTTGTACTGAAATACATTGCTATTGTAGTTGCTATCATCATCTCTATTAGTAGTATCGACGATCTCATTATTGACTTTGTATATTGGGGGCGTCGCCTGATTCGTGCGCTCACAATCTATCGTCAGCATCCACGTATGCTGTACTCCGCTTTATTTAATGTTCCAGAAAAACCTCTAGCAATCATGGTGCCAGCTTGGCAGGAGACGGGCGTCATTGGCAAGATGGCTGAGTTAGCAGCCATCACACTAGATTATGAGAATTACCATATCTTTGTGGGAACCTACCCAAATGATCCAGATACACAATTGGATGTAGATAAGGTCTGCGCTGTGTTTCCCAATGTACATAAGGTGGTATGTGCACGAGCAGGGCCTACAAGTAAGGCGGATTGCTTAAATAATGTATTGGATGCCATTCTGCAGTTCGAATTGCAAGCAAGTTTAGAGTTCTCTGGCTTTATTTTGCATGACTCTGAAGATGTCGTTTCCCCATTGGAGCTACGCTTATTTAACTATCTTCTCCCGAAGAAGGATTTGATTCAAATTCCAGTGTATCCATTTGAAAGAAGCTGGGAAAACTTTACCTGTATGCACTATCTAGATGAATTTGCAGAGTTGCATGGCAAAGACGTAGTCGTGAGAGAGGCCTTAGCAGGACAAGTACCAAGCGCAGGGGTAGGTACTTGTTTTAGTCGTAAGGCAGTGCTGACATTGTTAGAGGATGGTGATGGTATTGCATTTGATGCGCAAAGCTTGACGGAAGACTATGACATCGGCTTTCGCTTGAAGGCCAAAGGCTTGAATGAAATCTTTGTTCGCTTTCCAGTGATCTTAGATGCTTCAGAAGCAGCTCGAAAAAAGCTTCTAGTCGGGCAAAGTATTCGAGAGTCGAATGTGATCTGTGTTCGAGAATATTTTCCAGATACCATCGCTACTGCTATTCGACAAAAGTCACGATGGATTACAGGCATTGTTTTTCAGGGCTATAAAACCCATCACTGGACAGCTAATCCCATCTTGAATTATTTCTTGTGGCGAGATCGAAAAGGTGCCATTACAAATTTCATTAGCTTTATTGCTACTATCATTTTGATTCAATTGGTTTTGCTTTGGCTATATCAAAATTTTTGGCCCGGTGCATACCATTTCCTATCCATTTTTGAATCGAGTGAATGGTTGATGGGCTTTTTGTGGTTGAATTTATTTTTGATGATGAATCGTATCGCCCAAAGAATATTTTTTGTGACGTCCTATTACGGATTATTTGAGGGTTTACTTTCAGTTCCTCGATTATTTTGGGGTAACTACATCAATTTCATGGCCAATTGGAAGGCCGTGAAACAGGTTATTGCACATGGGGATGTTCGTCGGATTGCCTGGGATAAGACCACACATGACTTTCCAACCATTGGCCTAGAGAATGCTGAACGTAAGAAATTAGGGCAGATTTTGATAGATCGAGGTGTGATTACTAGTGATCAGCTCAATACAGTCTTAATGCACAAGCAGACTGGTATGAAGATTGGTAGTGCATTGGTGCATGAAGGTATTTTGACTTCAAGTGAATTGGCTGATGCACTGGCAATCCAGGCAGGTGTCTCCGCTGAATCAATCGATCCTTATGCCATTCCCAAAGATCTGATCGATATGATTCCCCCTGCAATTGCCTTGCATTACGCAATACTACCTTTTAGATTAGAAGACTCTGGCTTGGTTGTTGCTAGCGAGTCTGCCTTAGACCCTATATCGCTTGCAGCCATTAGTCGAAAATTGCATCATCAAATTTTGTACGTCATTGTGCCTAAGGGGCAAGTCACCATTGGCCTGAGAAAATGGTACGCACGCAATAAATCTACTGACCCTCGTCAAGTGTTAGACGACGCCTTAAGTTCAAGAAAGATTGAGTCTAATCAAGCAGAAGAAATTTGGCAATTTTATGTATCAAGGCAGCTATTGTTAGCGGAGATCTTGCTATCTCTGGGGCATATTAATGAGGCTGCATTGAGAGCATTACTATTACAACATTCAGTCACCAATTTATATTTGGGTGATTTTTTAGTTGATAAAAATATTATCTCTAGAGAGACTTTAGATAAGGCACTCGAGCTCCAACGCAAGCTTCAACCTGATATGTCGCAATTAATTGCATCTGGTCTTCCATTGAAGGATGCAAGATCATGAGATGGATTTGGATATTCAGCCTTCTCTTTTTTATAAATCATGCTTATGCGCAGAAGCAGAATAAAATTGGTTTTGGCCCCGATGTCAGTTCATATCAAAAATTTTTGATTTATCCCCATATTGATAAAGGATTGAGCTCCTTAGAGGATGGGAATATGAGTAGGGCGATTGATGAGTTCTTATGGGCTCGCAAAAAGGCGCCTAAGAGTCCAGTCACGGCCTTATACCTCGCTAATGCTTATATTCAAGATGAAGACTTTCCTAAGGCTAAGGATGTTTTGGAGCAGCAGTTAACTATAACTCCAGCAAATCAGCAAATTCGGATTAGGCTATCTAATACCCTGATTTTGGAAAAAGACTATTTAGCCGCCGCAGAATCTCTGAAGGAGGAGCTGCGTGTTAATGAAAACAATCTCATCGCCAAACAAAAACTTAAGATTGTGAACCAAGAGCTTGCCAATGCAGAGATGCTGCGCTTAAAGGCACTTCAAGAGGAAGATCCAGCTCAATTTTTAGAAGAGTTAAAGGATAAAAGATATCGCTTTGAAAATGCTTTTGATGAGAGAAACTGGATTAATCTTTTAATCACAGATCTTGTAAAGCAGCCCGAATTACTACTTAGCTATCAGCCAGAATTTGAATCGAATCGGATCTATCAAGCAGAGAAGGTATTACAAAAGCTGCTCATGTCCGGACGACAAGCGGAGGCGGATACCTATGTTGGATCTTTACCAAGCTCCATTAAGTATAACCCGATCTTTATAGACCACTTAAGCTATCAATTGCTCAATGAGAATGGAGAGCATCAGGCAGTTGAATTGCTGGTGCATAGTTTCCCATTTAGAGGTGCTAGTGAATCTCTAAAAATAGAGTTGATGAATCGCTTGATAACGCTAGTAGAGCGTCACAATGATGCAATTAATGGAATTCCTGCAAAGTTCAGCGTACCTCTTGATACACCGGCATTGCGATCACTTCAGGTTCGCTTACTCTCAGTCCTGAAGGATTGTCCAGATATTCGTAAGGTACTAGGAGATCATTCCGCTTTTTATAAAGCTGAAGATTGGTCTCGCCTTGGATATTGTTATGGCGATAAGATTCCGGGCTTAGGGGTATATGCCTTTGAGCGGGCTGAGGAGCTTGCGCCAGGGCCCGATAAAGAGCGGGCAGTAGCGTATCAATCTTTTACTGCTAAGAATTATCTGCGGGCAATAACCGCCTGGAACTCCATACCGCTAGCTTCTATTACAGATACCGATGCTCTCAGTGCTGCAACTACAGCGCAATCCCTTGGAGATCTTGGAGAGTTAAATAAGTGGCTGCAAATTTATGTCGATAAAAAAGGTTCAAAAACGGACCGCTACTGGTGGCTATTAGCACAAACGAAACTGAAATCCGATCCAAAAGCAGCTCTTGGGGATTTGAATCGGGCTGCCAGTCTTCAGCCTTCTGTGACCTACTATTCCCAGATTGCTTCAGTATTAATGGAGCAGGGCAAGGTTGACGAAGCTATCGTTTACTTTGACAAAGCCCTATTACTCAACCCCTATGACAGTGTGACCCAAGCATCCTTAGGGTATGCCTATTATCGGCAAGGAAAATACCAACGTGCAAAGCAGTTTCTGACAGCTTCTCTCAAAACTCGACCCGATGATGAGGAGTTGGTAAAACAGCTAGCCTATACAAATCAAAAGCTAGGAAATAATCAACAAGCCATACGTTATGCTGAAGAAGCAATCGATAGCTTTAATCGCTATATCCCAGCAGAGAAGACTGCAGAGATAAAAAGTCAGCAATTTGGTATGAGAAGGATGCATGAGGATTTAGAGCGTCGCTGGTCTTTTACTGCCGATGCAATGAGTAGCAACCAAGTGACTGCAGCTCCCAACGTAGGGCAGCCCGGCAGTAATTATCGTAGTTACTCTCAGGCAGAAGCTGCTTATCGTCTGGGTGATCCTGCTGTAGATAATGGCAAAACACTGTCTGCTTACACCCGTATTTTTGCTGGGGGAGGACTTAATAACTCTGCAGCCCCTATCTATGCCCCCATGATTGCGGGCGGTTTACGATGGAAGCCCTTATCTGATTATGTGATTAATTTAGCAGTCGAAGAGCAAACCCCTTTGGATCGGGGCCAATATACCCAGACATCGATGATGCTACGTGCGAGTGCTTCCTTTCTGAATTCGGGTAAATATAGTGATGATTGGCATCCAAATGGTCCTGGTTGGATAGCGCAAAATTTGTATTTAGATGCTGCCCACTATCTTTCAACATCAGTCACATCTCTGGTCTCGGATTACCGTGTCAGCTATCACCACAAGATTGAAGAGGGGCAAACAATTGAGCCCTATGTGCATGTGCAGTGGAGTAGCCTGAATCAAACCAATGGAGTGGATGAGCGTGTTGGGGTAGGTGCTCGTTGGAATATTTGGCAGGGTCAAAGCAAATACAACGCTTATCCAAGCAAAATATTAGTAGGATTAGAGTATCAATATGCCTTCAAGACTTACTTAAATGATAAGAGCGCTGTCTTGTTGAGTCTGGGAGGTCGTTGGTGATGCGCATTGTGATTGCACTTCTGTTCTGTTTTTTATCTAGCCTAAGCCATGCAAGTGAGATAGACGGCATCATCTTTCAACCACGAGAGGCTGATCTGACTATTCCAGTGGAGAACTGGCCAAAGATTTTTAAGCTGGCTAAAGCGCGAGGGTTCAATACGCTAGTGATTCAATGGACTCGTTTTGATAATGTATTTGCGTCTGCTCAAAATCAAATGTGGTTACAAGATCGTATGTTAGAAGCAGTAGAAGCAAATCTAAAACTAGTCATCGGTCTTAGTAGTGATCCAGATATATTTGAACGTTTAAAGCAGCCAGCACCCATCTTAGGTAGCTATTTCCGAAAGCTTAATGAGTTAAATTTAAATCTGGCTCAGCAATGGGTAAAAGTGATTCCAGCAAAATCAATCATCGGGTGGTATCTACCCTTGGAGGTAGATGATCGGCAATGGAGGGATTTAGCTGCACGTGCAGAGTTAACACGCTACTTAAAGCGTCAAGTTAGTGAGTTAGGTGATGTTCTTCCTGTTCCTGTTTATATATCTAGCTTCTTCTCAGGGAATATGACGCCTGAGCGTTATGCAGTCATGCTCGAGAATGTTGAAGCGCAATCTAAGGTCCATTTTTGGGTGCAAAATGGTAGTGGTACCGATAAATTGATTCAGGCTGAGCGGGATCTTTATCTGGATGCAATCGCTAAATGCTCAGGGTATGCTGCAACTGGACTCATTTATGAAATATTTATTCAGACTCAGACCGATCGTGTGTTTGCAGCTAAACCTCTCAGCGCACCCGAAATGAGTAAAGCACTGCAGCAACGAAGTCCCTGTAATGGGGATAGAGTATTTTTTGCTCTTAATTATTTGATTGATTTCAGCAATCCAAAATAATATAGAGAAAAGTCTTTTATTGGATTAACTATTGTGAATACCAATCTACCCCAAACTATCTTAGTTTTCTTTAGCCTTTTTTCATTTGCTAGCGCTGCTCTATTGAGCTTCTATCACATGAAAGAGCAACGTAACTACGTTATGTATTGGATAGCGGCAAGTGTATTAATTGGTATTGGCGGATTAACTACGGCATTCATTCCGTATTTGAATCAGGCTCTCGCATATCAAGCTAGTGTGGTCTGTGCTTTTGTAGCATCACTCTTATTTAATCATTCGATATCCATTCTGCTTGGGTGGGAGCGTCCTTTTAAACGCTCGATCATTTACTATGTAACCACTACAGCCATATTGCTTTCCTGTCTATGGTTAGTACGTAAATACATTGGCTCAAACTATCAACCGGCAGTGGTAGCCATATTTTTAGCTGCTGTGAATTTGTATGGGTTCTTGCTTGCTCTAAGGTTCTATCGAAAGAATCAACTAGGTCTTGCGGCAGCCCTCAGCATTACCTTCTTAATATCGGCTTTAGTTTGGTTCATTCGTTTTATTGTAGTTATTCAGCTCAAAGCAGGATTTGCGTATGAAGGTGGGGCAATCAATATTGTAACTTTTGTGACTCTCTTAATTGTTTCTATTTTAAGGTTTATGATTTTTGGTGGTCTTGCAATTGAATTATTAGAGATTAAAAGAATAGTCGTTGCTGAAGAGCTAAATCAATTGAAATTAGATTTGGCGGAGCAAAAAATTGCCAAATCAGAGCAGCAGTTACGCCATGTATTAGATATCACTGGCGATGGAATTTGGGATTGGGATATCGCTACTGGTGAGGTTAAGCATAATGATCGCTGGTATGACATTGTTGGACATAATGCCCTCGAAAGACAAATGTCCCACAATGAATTCAAGATGTATGTGCATCCTGATGATCTGGGTATGGTCTTAAATCACCTTGAGCTTACGGTACTCAATAATGTGCCTTATCAACTGCAATACCGCATGGTGCGAGGCGATGGCCACATTATTTGGGTGCAAGATCGAGGGCAAGTAGTTGAAAGAAAGGAGAATGGTGAGCCATCAAGAATGATTGGAGCGATTACTGATATTAGTAGTCGCAAGAAAGATCAGGATCAAATTAATGAACTAGCATTTTTTGATCAACTGACTAAGCTACCCAATCGTAATTACATCAAAGATCGTATCTATCGAGCAATCAATGAATCAATTCGAAATAAGACGTATTCAGGTTTGATTTATCTTGATTTAGATGATTTTAAGAATGTCAATGATCGCTATCGTCATCACATCGGAGATGTATTATTAACTGCGTTTGGTAAACGAATTCAGCATGCCATCAGGCCAAAGGATATTATTGCCAGAATTGGAGGCGACGAGTTTTTAATACTGCTAGAGCAGGTAAGTTCGACAAAATTGGATGCTACTAATATGCTCGAACAAATTATTGAGCGGATAGAAACTAGTCTACTAGAGCCCATACATTTAGGGGGCGGTATTCATGTCAACATTAAAGTTAGTAGCGGTATAGTTATTTTTGGCGAGAAAGTCGCTCAATTTGATGACATTCTGAAGTTTGCAGATCTTGCAATGTACTCTGCCAAGAAGGATCGTGGAGTAAGTTACCGTTTCTTCGATGATCATATGCAGGCAGATTTTGACCGAGCTATTAGTTTGGCTGATGAGCTAAGCGAGGCATCCAATGCAGAGCAGTTTTTCGCAGTGTATCAACCCATTGTCGGACGAGAAGGTGAGTGCTTTGCCTATGAGGCTTTGGCTAGATGGAATCATCCAGACCGAGGCATAGTAATGCCTGATGACTTCATTCCCTTTGCCAAGGAAGGAGGGCAAATTGTCCAGATTGGTAATGCCATTTTCAAATATATCTTGAGTCATCGTGAGATATGGGTTAACTCCGGCGACCACTCCATCATGGTGAATGTCAGTGCGCATCAATTACTCAATCCTGGATTTGTTGACCAGTTGATTAATATGTGTGAAACGCATCATATACCGATTAATCGTCTCACTCTTGAGTTAACGGAGAACGTCTTTTTATCTAACGTTGATTTAGCAAGAGAGGTCATGCTTCATCTCCAAAAACATGGCATTCAATTTGCTCTAGATGATTTTGGAACAGGTTATGCCTCACTTAAATATCTCGGGGATCTTCCATTCCAATACCTGAAGATTGATAAGAATTTTGTTTCAGGTCTGGGTGAGTTAAATGCTAGCGAAGTTATCGTAGATGCAATCTTAGATCTTGCTAGGGGCCTTCATATGAAGGTTATTGCAGAGGGTGTCGAGACACGAGAGCAATATGAGATCCTTTTCCAAAAAGGGTGTGGTTATTTCCAGGGTTGGTACTTCGGCAAGCCAAGCGAAAATCTGCAAGAGCCACTCAAAGATCTTTCATAAGAATTGCTTGGCAATAAACGTATACAGAGGAATGCCCAAAATACCGCTGGCACTGTGATTATTGATTGGTAGTTAGTTTAAGGGTATCTAACGTCTAACGATGGCCTCTACTCAGCCCGAGTGACGCACTTAATAGCCTCGCCTTTGCAATGCTCAAGACTATTCCAGTAACCATTAAGAAGCTTGGATCTTTTTTACATGATTTTGAATATATACCAGACCAGTGGATCCCTAAGCGTTCCTTAAAGTAACGCTCAAAAAAATACCAACCCGAAGATTGGCATTTTCATTTCTGGTGGGCCCACCAGGACTTGAACCTGGGACCAAAGGATTCCGGTTTGTGTAGCTTTCACTACTCCCTGGACTATGCCTTCATCATATTGATTGCTCAACTTAGATGGGTGCCGTCTAGTCTCTACACCTTCAACAGCACTTTCATGCTGAAGCTTGGCTCGGCGTTAGCGTATTCATTGCTGAACTTAGCTTTCTCCGAATTTGACACCATCCCTTATGCAGTTTCCACGCATAAGGCACAACTTTCGCTATGAGTCCTCTGCTCTAACCAACTGAGCTATGGGCCCTAAATCGTTACATTTACCGCACACCTTACTGCTGGTGTTTTTTACTGCAAAACCACACTAAAACCGCATTTACTACACACCTCGGTTTTTGCTCCGGTGTGTAAGCGGTGTGTAAGCAATTTTAACTACCTAATCGACCACTAAGCTCTTGAAATCATTGAGGTCTTTGTTACAAGACCCCTAGGGCTTCTTTCTTATGAGGTGTTGAGGTCATAGGAAGGTATGTGGGCAACAGAAACTTAGAGCTAGTTATGGGAAATTCAGTGACTGTTCCGGTATTCGAGATGATTTACATGGAGTAAATGTCTTTTGACCACGACATAGCCACGATTTTTGATTTTCCAAGTAAAAAGGCTTTCAAGCCGATTGACCTGAAAGCCTTATACATACTGGTTGCGGGGGCAGGATTTGAACCTACGACCTTCGGGTTATGAGCCCGACGAGCTGCCAGACTGCTCCACCCCGCGTCTGTGTCTATCATTCTAGCATTTTTTTGACCCATCTGTCGAGATATCCTTTGAAATAAATCAAAATAGGGGGTTTGAAAGGGGGAAAAGGAGCGCTAAGGCAGTCTGTATAGGGAGTAATATATTGCCACGCAACAT
>Ga0316225_1001401_pt1 | contig 23254 bp, 4 predicted proteins | sample TBH18015metaG_FD_206010 | JGI IMG/M metagenome (GOLD analysis project Ga0316225, IMG submission 206010) | Freshwater microbial communities from Trout Bog Lake, Wisconsin, USA - TBH18015 | ecosystem: Environmental > Aquatic > Freshwater > Lake > Hypolimnion/Profundal zone | place: USA: Wisconsin... | reverse complement strand
CGGCCGCTGCTCCTGGCTTATAAGTACACGGGTGGGGACTACCAGCACTCGGTGCCGGTGGCCCGGTTCGAGGAGGTAAGGGTATTGGACGCCGTGGCCGACCGGACCGAACTGACCACCGTGCTCACCGAGGCTGGGCAGTTGCTGACGCAGTCGTCATTCATGGTCAAGAACACGGAAAAGCAGTTCCAGAGATTCATGCTGCCCAAGGACGCCGAGTTCTGGTCCAGTTTCGTCAACGGCCAGCCAGCCAAGCCAGAAAGAGATGGCGCCTGGTTGTTAGTGCCGCTGCCGCGGGATGTGGGCCGGGACCAGGCCTTCGCCGTGGACATTGTGTATGCCCAAACCAACGACCTGGCGTCGTCCCTATTCCCGCGCCATTTCGAACTCGCTGCCCCCCTCACCGACATTCCGAGCACCTATGCAGAGTGGCAGCTGTTCGTGCCGGTGACCCAGCGCCTCAGCCTTTTCGGCGGGAACATGACCGTGGCCAGCGGCACCACCTATGAATTCCGGGACGCGTGGCAGGCCTTTGTCCAGTTCTACGGCAACCTCATCGAGCAAAACGGAGGCATGGTTGGGTTCGGGTTCGCCGGTCTGATCGTGGCTGTGGTGGTTTGGGCGCTTCAGCGTCGGGGGGTGCGCGGGGCCGTCACCGTCCTTTTGCTGTTTGGCATTCTGGCCATCCTGGCCGCGATGATGCTCCCCGCGCTGAGCCGCGCGAAAGCGAAAGCCCAGCGCATCAGCGCCGTGAGCAATCTCAGGCAAGTGGGCTTTGCCGCCAAGACCTGGGCGGCGGACAATAACGGAGTGCTCCCACCGAATTTCGAGGCCATGAAAACCGAGTTGGGATCGGACAAGGTTACCGTCGATCCCAACACGGGCCAGCCGTTCATCTACGTTGGGGCTGGGAAGAGGGAAGCCGATCCCCAGGCAGTGGTGGCATATTCGCCTTCCGACCTCAATGGCCGTGCCGTGCTCCTGGCCGACGGAAGCGTCCAGGTGCTCTCGGCGGAGAGATTTCAGGAGGCCTTGCAGCGCGACGCCATGTCACAAGCCGCGCCACCGATGAACGCGCCGGTGCCGTTGTCTCAGCCAGCCAGGGTGCCACAGCCCGAGGCGACGCCGCAGGCGGCGCAGGTTCAAGTCCAACGGCCGACTGCGGGCGCATTTCTGGGATTGGGCGGGGCAGGGGGGCAAAGTGGGGACGGGCGAGTGCAGATTTCGGGTCAAGTTGCCGGCGGTGGTCTAGGCGGCCTGGCTCAACCCCGGGTGGCGGGGGTGCGCCCCATTCGGATCGAAGTTCCCCGCACTGGCCAGGCTTTCAGTTTTACCAAAGTCCTCAATGCCAACCGCGAGTCGCTGACCATCACCGCGTGGACCATGCGGGTGAAGGTGTACCGTACCGAGCAGATGGTCTTGCAGGTGACCGGTTTCCTGGCGGGTCTGCTACTGCTGTGGTGGCTGGCATCCCGTCCGGCCCCCAGTAGCCTGTGGATGACGGTGGCCTCCATGCTCGTGCTTTGGTCGGTGGCTCGGTTGCTGGCCATGTGGCGCCTATTACACCTCGGCCTCATCGTCGCCGCCCCGGTGCTGGTGTTTGGCCTGACGGGCTGGATCGGATGGCAGCTCTGGCAGCGCCGAAAGGCGGCCCGGAGCTCGGGGTCTCCCACTGACCCTCCCCCCGCCGGCCCGTTCGAAGGATCGTTGCCCGGTGGGGGGGCGGTGGCCTCCATTGTTTTCTTGGCCCTGGTCGCTGCCTCCACTGCCTTCGCGCAGGAAGCCGTCCCGGCGGCGGGGTCCAACACGGTTTCCATCCTCTCCGCCAGCTATTCGGGGACGGTGTTCGACAAGGTCGCGCGGTTTGACGCCGCGATCCAAATTGCCACGGTTGCCACCAACCAGTTCGTACCGTTGTTCGGGGCCGAGGTTGCGGTTCAGTCGTTTTCAGGGGAGGGCGAGGCGCAACTCGAACTGCAAGGTTCCTCGGTTGGGGTGCGTTTGCCGAAAAGGGCAACGGTCAGTCTCCAGCTCAAGCTCGTCACCAAACTGAGCGGCGACGTCACTCGGCGGCAGCTTGCCTTCGGCATCCCTCCCGCCCTCGCCAGTCGCGTCAACCTCGTCATTGACGAAGTCGAGGCGGAGGTCGAATTTCCAACCGCGGTGGCCTTTGAGCGGGTGAGCACCAACCAGCAGACGCGCGTCCGGGCGGTGCTCGGGGCTGCGGAACGGATCGAGTTGAATTGGACGCCGCGGGTGAAACGGGCCGCTGAGATCGCGGCTACTGTGTTCGTTCAAAACAACGCAGTCATCGTGGTGGGCGGCGGGGTCATCAACACCCACGCCACGCTCGATTACCAGGTTAGCCAGGGGGAGCTGAAGCAGGCTCGACTCCAGATCCCCGCCGGTCATCGGCTGCTGCGGGTAGAAGGTGAGTCCATCCGCACTTGGGAAGTTACCGGCGGCGTCCTGCTGGTCGAGTTGTTAAAAGGGGTTTCCCCTGCCTACCGGCTCCAGATCGAGACCGAAGGGCCGCTCGGCCAACTGCCCGCGTCCGTCCAGGTCCAGATTCCTCGTGCGCTCGACGTGAAACGGGAAACCGGACTAGTGGCCCTGCGCGGGACGGAGGAGGTGGCGCTGACCATCGAGGGCTCAGGTGAGCTCCAGCGGGTCGATGCGGAAGAGTTCCATCGTGCGGCGCCCAGCCAGGCAGAGGGCGCGGCCAATGCGTTCCGGTATCTGAAACCGGAATTCGTCCTCCATTTCCGCGCCGAGGCAGTCGAGGCGCGCCTCGAGGCCATCGCGCGGAACAGCATCCGGATTGCTGCCGAATCGGTGCGGCTTACGAGCCGCCTCGACTACACAATCAAGGGCGCGGGGATTTTTGGGTTGCGCCTGGTGCTGCCGGCGGACTACCGCCTGGAGGAGGTAACCGGCCCGAACCTCTCGCAATGGGTGGAACGAAATGAAGGGGCCACCCGCCTCCTCGACATTACTCTTAAGGAGCGCACCTTGGGCGCTTACACCCTCAGCGTAAGCCTCAGCCGGAATTACGCCGAGCCGCCCAAGACATTGGGCGTTGCCTTCGTACATCCGCTTGACGTGCGCAAACTCAGCGGGTTCGTCACCGTCGCTTCCGAGCCAGGGGTCGCGGCGAAGACGGAGTCCATTCAGGGCATGGCGGAGATTCCCTCGGCGAGCGTGCCGGGCCAGGGAGTCGCGGGCGCTGCTGGCATGCTCGCCTACAAATTCATTTCCACGGCGCCGGGACGGGAGCCGGCCTGGCGGCTGAGTCTGAGCATCGAGGCCGTGGAACCCTGGGTGCGGGCTGAAATTATGAATACCGTCACCCTCACCGAAACCCTGACCAGCGGTCGCGCGTTGGTGAAATATTCGATTGCCAACGCGCCGACCAGAGAGTTCCGGCTGCGGGTCCCGGCCGCGTTCAAGAATGTGGAGATTACCGGTCCCCAGATCCGCCGGCGCGACGAGACCAACGGGGAATGGCGGGTGGAACTGCAAGGCAAAGTGAGGGGGGATTATATTCTGGCGGTGACGTGGGAAATACCCAGAGACGCCAGTGCCAAGGGGGTCGAGTTGGAAGGTGTGCAGGCCCTGGGCGTGGAGCGGGAGGCCGGCTTCGTGGGGGTGATTGTGCGGCCGCCGCTGCAGGTGACCGATCGCTCGCGCGCCGAATTTCTGAGCCGCATCGATGTTCACGAATTGCCCGAATGGCCCGGCCAGCCGGATGCGGCGACGGTGTTGGCCTTCCGTTATCTGCGTCCGGGTTATAGGCTCTTGCTGGAGGCCCAACGGTTCGAGCAGGCCGAGGTCCTGCAGGCCCTGATTGACAGCGCTCGCTTCACCACGGTGGTGGCCGATGATGGACAGATGATGACCGAGGCTTCGCTCAGTGTGCGGAACAACGGACGGCAGCATCTCGAGGTCCAGTTACCTCCAGGTGCCGTCGTTTGGTCTGCCTTCGTGTCCGGCGAACCAGTTCGACCCAGCACGAACAGAGCCCGGTTACTCCTGCCGTTGGCGCGAGATCTCGCCTCCGGCGCCGCGACCTTGGTCGAGTTGACCTACATCGACGCCGCTGCCTTCCCTGAGTCCCGCGGACGTTTCGCCTTGGTCTCGCCCAGCTTTGATATGCCGCTCAAGAACGCTCATTGGGACCTTTACCTGCCTCCGGATTACGACTATCGCCAATTTGAAGGTTCGATGATTCGAGCCGGCGATGCTGGCCTCCCGATCCTCCAGGCCTTCTCCGTTTCCGAGTATAACGTCCAACAGCAGGCCCAGGCAGCCCAACAGAAATCCGAACAACAGGCCGACCTCCAATCGGCCCGCACGAATTTGACGCAGAACAACTTGCGCCAGGCTCTGAGCAGTTTCAACCGTTCCAAGTCTCGCGGCCAGCAGTTCAAGGCCGTCGCGGACGATGAGCGCGACCTCAAGGCGGTCGAACAGGAACTGCGGCGCGCCCAGGGCAGCAATCTCATCGGCGCCCAGAATAGTTACTACCTTAATAACGCCGCCAGCGTGGGTGGCGAAGTGGGCTTCCTTCAACAAGTCGACGTTAATCCCAACGCCCAAACCCCAGCCGTCCAGAACCGCCAAGCAGGGAATCTCTTTTTGAACTATGATGCCGAGGTGGCCGGCCAGCAGTGGGAAAAGCTCGAGAAAGCCCAACAGGTCGCCGTTACTAAGGTCGCCCCCCTGCGCGTCAACCTCCCTACCCGCGGCATCCGCTACCGCTTCAACCAGGTCCTGCAGACCGAAATTCGCAAGCCGATGACCATCGGGTTGCTGGTGGATAACACGAAAACCCCGAGTTGGACCCACCGGTTGGGTTTTTGTCTCCTAGGTTTCATCGTTCTTTGGGTGTGCTTCGCCGTCGTTACCCCTCGAAGAACCTGAACCCAGAGTGGCGCCTCAGGGCGGTATCGGGGGAAATCGGGGATAACGAGATGACTCCGCCAACATTTGACCAGGCCGGCGCTTGGGGCCCCGCTTCCGGAGCCAGAAGCCGGCGTGGGCTCACTTTCGCCGGATGCTTGCTGTTGCCTCTGGGGTCAGGCCGGGTGGGTTAGTCTGTAACTCAATTGGCGGCGTTTCCCGGCGTCATCGTTGCTGGGGTGAATCGAGGACAGTCGGGCAGCGCGACCTCGAAGGTGGTGCCGCTTTGAGCAGTCGAACTGAAGCCGACACGCCCTTGGAGGTACTTCTCGGTGAGCAGCTTAACACTGTAAGTACCGACGCCGCGGCCGCGACCCTTCGTGGAAAAAGAGCGCTGGAACATCTGCAACTGAACTTCTGCCCGCATGCAGCCGGAGTTGTGGCAGGTGAAGACCCCGCCGGAGGTCGACCGGTGGCAGTTGAGGGTGACCCTGCCTCCCGCGGGGGAGGCTTCCAGTGCGTTCTTGGCTAGATTGCCCAGCACCCGGCTGAGAATGGTGCGGTCGGTAAGCAGGGTAAAGGTCTCCGCGTCCCCAGCCACGATCAGGTCCCGGTTGGTGGCGGCGGGGTGGCGGGCGTAGGCCTGCCGGATATCCCGGAGGAGGTCGTGGGAGTTAAGCCGGCACATTTCAAGCTCCAGCAGGCCTTTCTCTGCCTCCAGCAAGGCTTGCTGGCTGTGGATCTCGCACACCAGGGACGAAGTCGACGAGTGAAGATCGTCCTTCACTTCCTCGATGGTCAACAAGTTGTCCACCAGCAAACTGACGAATCCTTGGACTACGCCGGCGAGGTTGAGGATGTCGTGGAAGAAGATCCGTTCGAGCACATCACGCCGTTTCTCGGCGCTGATGTCCGTCGCGACAAACACCGTAAAGCTCTCTGCCTGGGCGGTGAGCGCACGGCACGCGACCCGCAGATCCAGCGACTCAAAGCCTTTGGCCGTACGCCGTGAAACCCGGCATTCCCGGATCGAGGGGCGGCCCTGTTGGGATTCGAGGATAGCGAATACGGCGCCACAAGTCCGGCACGCCTCGCTGGTGCCACAACCGCAGGGAGCCTTTCTGACCTGCTCGCACTCAACCAGTTCGCCGGGCCTCTTCCCCAGCATTTCCGGCACGGTTCGGCCGAGTGCCCGGCACGCCACCTCGTTCGCCAGCACCACCTCCCGGTTTTGGTTGAGGACCAAGACCAACTCCGGAAAAGCGTCCAACGTCTGGGTGAGCACGCCGTCGTCCGCCAGGGTTCTATGGGAGTGGGCGATTTCCTCGGGGCTGGATCGGGCTGTCGGGGCAAAATGTGTGTTCATAGTGCTCATAGTAGATCACTTCATCTCATCGTCTGACATGGTGGGGGGGGAGGTAACAACACTGAGGTTGTAGCAATCAAGAGGCCGAAAGTCAAGCGGAACTTGTTGGGGCAAACGGCGAACCGGTCCAACCCCCAATCCAGGGCTTGGCATCGGGTACCATAAAGTGGGGGGCCGCCCGGAAGGGATGCGCTCCGCGAGGGTCCAGGCCCGGGAAAGTGGAATCCACCACGGCCGCCCGGATTCCCCTTGTTTTTTTGTTCATGGTGTGCAACAACCGAATTGCGGTGAGAAAACTCATTCGACACAAACCGACCAAAGCATTTTTCCGCCAGGGAAAGTGGGTGGACGATGTTCGCCAGGCCCAGGAATTCCCGGATTTTAGCGCGGTCCTCAAAGCGCAGGCCCAATATCACTTGAGAGACATTGAACTCTATTATGTTGCCGGCGATGTGGTGGATACTGCCTTCGATGTGGTGGTTCCCTTGAGATGACGGCGAGGGGCGCGGGAATGAACCCGCGGTGGCGTGGGCAGCGATCCACGCAGAATCGGCCGGCCTGGCCCGGTGGTCGATAGCTCGGCAATGCTGATTGGCTCAGGTTGTGCGAATGCCTGCAGGCGGATCCCGTGCGGACGGGGTGGATTCCGCCTGAGGAGCGGTTGGTGCCCGGACTCGCCTTCTTCGATCTTCATGTCCAAAAGGTGTTGTTTCATGTCCAAACAATTGCGCAAATAACGATGGACTGTCTGTTTGATGAATAGTAAAACGTAATACCATATAAGTGATATGGCTTGTGTTGAACGAATCAGTTGTTTTTCCGGGCTGGCGGTAGGGTACAAGAATAACTGTTGTAGGCTAAGTATGTTGCCGAAGCAGTAGATGATCTTGGAAAGGTGGGATAGGTGATTGGCGTGGGAAGTTGGCGGCTCTGGGGTGTTTCCATGGAATAAGGGGGAAAGCTAGGGAAAGTGTGAACTTATGACTAGAGAATTTGATGGACTTCGTGGGTTCCGGTTGATGCTGGTCTTGGGCCGAGTAGCTCGCACCTGCTGGGATGTTGTGCCGTTCGCGACGAGGCTCGGCCTGCTCCTGCTCGGTTTGGGGTTGGGCGTGGCCGAGGCGCAGTTGATTGTCAACTCCATAACGCCGCCCGCAGTGACCAACGCACCGGGCACCGCGACCACCTATACGGTGAACTATACCTGGGCGAGCCTCACGCTGAGCGCCACCAATGCGACGCTGACCATCACCGTGCCGGACCCGGTGCTCAACGGCGCCGCGGGCAACATCAGCCTGGTGGGTAACCCCCAGATCACCAACTCTTTTTACACGCCCGCCACGAAGACGATCACCTTCCAATTCGCAAGCCCACTGCCCGCCGGTTCGGCCGGAAGCGTGCAGTTTACCGCCCAGATGCGCAACGACGGAACGGTAACCAACGGCAGCAGCGCCACCTTCAACGCGACCCTTTCGGCGACCGGCCAGCCCTCCGCCACTGGCTCCGCCACGCTGACGGCTAGCGGCGTGACCCACAATGCGACGCTGAGCAAAGCTATCCTCGGCAGCACCTACATCACCACCAACTCGGTCTTTACCTACCAGATTTCCCCTCGAGACAATAACCCCAGCCTGAACATCACCAATTGGAACCTGGTGGACACCCTGCCCCCCGGCGTGGTCTATTTAAGTTCTTCGCCATCCGGCACTTACAATGCGACGGCGGGCACCGTCACCTGGACCAGCAACTCGCCGGCGGCTCCGTTTAACGTCGGCACGGCGCCCAGTTTCACCGTGACCGTGTATGCCCCCGCGTCGGCCTTCAGCGGTGCCGCTTTGACCACTTACACGCTCACCAACCGCGTGACGACCACCAACGTCTTCCTCGATGGCGTCACGAACGTCGTCAGTTACACGAACAAGACGGCGCTGAGCCTTCCCTACATTTCGTTCGACACGATCAGCAAGACTGCGAACAGTTGGAACGGGCAATTCAACTCCCCGTTCACCTGGACGATCAATGCCCGAGCTCGTGGCAATGACACTGCCAACACCTTCACCCTTACCGACCTGATCCCCGCGGCGTTTGTCCTCACCGCCATCAATCCCGGCTGGGGTGATCTCAATCCCACGGTAGTTTATGTCGCCTACCAACTCAGCACTGGGGCCGCTTGGCTCAGCCTGCCCGGCTCGCCTTTTACCAACCCGAGCTCGGCCTACGCCACCAATTACTACATCACTAACCTCCACCTCGGCAGCGGCGTGTTCGTCACCAACGTGCAATGGACCTACACCAACGTCACTCCGCTCTTCACTTTCCAGAACGGCGGCGACGTCAAACCGACGCTGACCGGCACGATCACCAACCTCGATCGCAACGGGAACGTCGTACCGCCGACCGCCTCGATTACCAACTTTGCGTCCTTGAGCGCTACGCACGGCGTTACCAACCTGAATTTGGGCACCGTGAGCAACTATGTCACCCTGACTGTGGCCGCGCCTCTGGTCTCGCTCAGCAAGTCCACCAGCGCCGGCAACCCCGCCCAACCGGGCCAGACCAACACCTGGACCTTGAAGCTCTCGAATGCGGCCACCGCCTCCCAAAGTCTGACCAACCCCGTGGTGGCCGACCTCTTGCCCCTGAGCCTGCAATACGTGCCCGGCAGCGCCACCGGCGCAGGCGGCAACCTGACCCTGACCAACACCGTCGTGACCACCAACTACAACGGCACCGGGCGCACGCTGGTCAAGTTGCAGTACTCGGGGTACCTGGGGCTGAACAACTCGGCCTCCACGACCGTCAAGACCTACATCAGCCCGGGCGTTCAAGCCGGCACCATCACCAACGCGATTTCCCTGGTTGGCTGGGCCAATTCCGTGATCGTCAGTAGCAGCCCGTGGGTGGCGGACACCAACAATCTAAGCGGCACGGGGAACACCAACCTGCTCGTCCCGACGGTCAGCGGCACGACTGTAGTCACCGCCGCCACGGTGGCGAGTTCGATCAAGAGCGTTAAGGGGCAGCTCGACACGGCCTTTTTGAACTATCCCACCAACGGCAGCAGCTATGCCGGCGGCCCGATGGCCTACCAGGAGACGATTTCCAATCCGGGCAACGTGCCGCTCACGAATATCGTCGTGATCGACATCCTCCCGTGGGTGGGGGATTTCGGCGTGCTCGGGACCACTCAGGCGCGGAATAGCGCCTTCCAGCCGTTCCTCACCGGCCCGGTCTCTGGACCCTCGGGAGTTACGGTGTATTACAGCACCTCGAACAACCCCTATCGGCCGGAGATCCTGGGGGCGAATACGCCGGGGTCGCCCAGCGATTGGAGCAGCGTCCCTCCGAGCGATATCACCACCGTGCGGTCGCTTAAGTTCGCCTTTGGTCCCACGAACGTCCTCAACCCGCTGGATGCGGTCCAATTGACCTGGCCCCTGCAAGTCCCGGCCACCGCGACGACCAATACGGTGGCCTACAACTCGTTTGCCTTCTCAGCCACGCCCGCGGTGACCGGCGCCACCCCGCTCATCAGCGAGCCGAATAAGGTCGGGATCGCGACGCTGCCGACCCAGCCCGCGTTCCTGGGTGACTACGTCTGGAGCGACGCCAACAACGACGGCATTCAAAACGACGGCGCAACGGCGGGCCTCAATGGCGTGCGGGTGGAACTCTACAATGCGAGTCATGTGTTCCAGCAGTTCGTCCTGAGCGGCAACGGGCCAACGGGCCAGCCCGGGTTTTATGAGTTTCCGTTCCTCCCCGCCGGGAGCTATTACGTGAAAGTCATTCCGCCGGCCAACTATGTGTTTTCTCCCAAGGGCGTGGGTTCCGACCCCACCGTGAACTCCCAATTCAACCCGGCCACCGGCTACTCCGACTTGATTACCCTAACCGCCGGAACTACCAACCTGAACGTGGATGCCGGGCTGTATAACAGCGGCACCTTGGCCGCAGTGGGGGATTATGTGTGGATTGATCGCAATGGCAACGGCATCCAGGACGAGGCCACCATTGACGGCCTCAACGGCGTGACCGTTAACCTCTACAGCATTGCCGGGGGTAAGACCAACCTCTACGGCACCCAGGTGACCACTTTTAGCAGCGCCGGGAATCCTGGCTATTACAATTTCTATGGCGTGCCGCCGGGCCAATATCAAATCCAGTTCGTGCCGCCCGTCGGCGATACCTTCACCACCCAGAACGCGTCCGGCTCCAACACCGCTAATGATTCCGATGCCAACAGCGCCGGCTACACCCCCGTGTTCTCGTTGACGGGGGGCCAGGTGGACAATACCCGGGATGCGGGCATCATCCTTCCTACCGGGCCGCTCAGCGTCGGCAATATGGTCTGGTACGATCCCAACGCCGACGGTCGTTATGACTTTTTCGGGGGCGAGCGCGGGATCAACAACGTGATCGTCTCCCTGTACTACGATACTGATAATAGCGGTCTGTTTACCCCGGGAACCGACCAGTTATTCGAGTCCACGCTGACCATTACGCTGGCGGGAGAGCCGGGCAACTACTTGTTTAACAATTTGCCGCCGGGCAAGTTCATCGTGGTGCTCGAGGCCATCAACTTTCAGCCGAGTGGTGTGCTCTACGGCTTGACCAATGATCCGAGCGCGGTGCCCGATGCGCCGGGCTATGTGGATAATGTGAACAAGGGCTATCCGGTGGCGGGGAGTTACGTCGCCTCGACCGCGTTCTCGCTGGCCGTGGGGACGGAGCCAACTACGCCGAATTCGAACATGACGTTGGATTTCGGCCTTACCTACCTCACCAACCTCTGTTCCGTCGGCAGCACGGTTTTCCTGGACATCAACCAGAACGGAAAACAGGATGCGGGTGAATCTGGGATCGCCAGTTTGGGGATCCAACTTTGGCGGCTCGGCGCCAGCGGCGTGGTCGGCGGCAGCGACGCGGTGCTGATCGCCACTACCAATACCGATGGCAGCGGCAATTACATTTTCACGAATCTTCCGCCCACGAATTACTTCATCGAGATCCCGACTCCGCCGGCTACGGCCCGCGCGGCCAGCCCGGTAGTTTATACGGGCAACCAGAAGGACGGCTATAACCACGGGAAGCAACCGGGCGGCTACAACACCGCCGTTTCCGGACCGAGTTTTACTCTGGCCCCCGGCACCGAACCGACCGACACCACCGAAACCGCCCAAGGCGGCGCTTTGGATGATTCGCTCCCCGGCGGTGATGCGAACGGGGACATGACGGAGGACTTTGGGTTTTTCGACTCCAGCGGCTTGGTCGCCATCGGCAACACGGTCTTCAATGATTTGAATGCCAACGGAATACAGGACGCAGGCGAGCCGGGGGTCGCGGGCGTTGGGCTGGCATTGGCCATCACCGTTCCCGGCTACAGCAATGTCCTGGCTTATACGACCACGGACGCCAACGGCCACTATTTCTTCGACGAATTGGCTCCGAGCAATTACACCGTGCTGGTCCTGGCCACCAACTTCCAGGCGGGGGGGCCCTTGGCGAACTTCCTCAGCACTCCTGGTGCGGTCGCGACCAACCTGTACAACAATGTGGCCAATGACCAATCCGACCATGGCATTGATGCTTCCAATCCGGCCTTGAACGGCATCCATTCCGCCGCCTTTTACTACGGGGTGGGGCAGGGGCCGATCGGCGAGAGTCCGACCAGCCCGACCGGGGTGCCAGATGCCAACGCGAACTTGACCATAGACTTCGGGTTCACCCCCACCTACAGCATCGGCAACCGGGTGTTCCTGGACAATGGAGCCGGGACGGGCGGCGTGGCCAACGACGGCATTCAGAACGGGACTGAGCCGGGCATCGCCAACGTCGTGCTCAAGCTCTTCGCCGCAGATGGCTCGGGCAACCCCATCGGCACGGTTCTGGCCACCATCACCACCGACGCGTCGGGCTACTACCGGTTTGACGGCTTAATGACCGGCAGCTACGTCGTGGTCGTGGACATGAACAGCTCGGGCAGCGCGTTGGCCGGCCTAGTCAGCAGCACGGGCTGGGACACGGGGCTGGCGCTGGCGGACGATCAGAACGACCACGGCATTGACACCCCGCTGCGCACTGGGTCCGTGTTGCCGGGCGGGATCGCGGGTGTGGCGGTCACGTTGGGCGCGGGTTTGGAGCCCACGGGTGAGACCGACCTGGGCGGAACCAGCCCCAACCCGCCGCGCGGCAATGGACCCGCCGGCGACGCCAACGACAACCTGGTCATGGACTTTGGCTTTACCCCGACCTACAGCATCGGCAACCGGGTCTTTGCAGACAACGGGGCCGGCAGCGGCGTGGCCAACGACGGCATCCAGAACGGCAGTGAACCGGGCATTCAGGGGGTGATCCTCAAGTTGTTCGCCGCCGACGCGTTGGGCAATCCGATTGGCACGGCGCTGGCGACGACGACCACGGACTCCTCTGGTTACTACCGGTTTGACGGCCTGGGCGCGGGCACGTACGTCGTGGTGGTGGATGTGGCTGGTTCGGGTAGCGCGCTCACGGGCCTGGTGCCCAGCACCGCAGTCAGTTCCGACAATACCCTTGCCGGCGACCTGCACAGTCATGGCAAAACCACCGCATTGGGCTCCGGCTCGGTCTTGCCCGGCGGCATTACGGGCGACGCCCTGACGCTCGGCGTGGGTTTACAGCCCACGATCGAGACCGACCTGGGCGGGAACAGCCCTAATCCGCCGCGGGGACACGATCCCGCCGGCGATGCCTGGGACAACCTCGTCATGGACTTTGGCTTCACTCCCACCTTCAGCCTGGGCAACTGGGTCTTTGCCGACAACGGCGCGGGCGGAGGCACATGGAACAACGGTGTGCGGGACGGCAGCGAACCGGGGGTTGCCAACGTCACGGTCAGGCTCTTCGCCGCCAACGCAGGCAACCCGATCGGCACGGCCCTGGCGACCCAGATCACCGACGCCAATGGGTATTATCGCTTTGATGGTCTGACGGCGGGTGCCTACGTGCCGGTGGTGGACGTGGCGGCTTCGGGCGCCGCGCTGAGTGGCATGATCAGCAGCACCGGGGCGAGCACGGACACGACGGCGACCGGCGACTCAAAGGATCATGGCGAGGACACGCCGGTGACCATTGACGTCGTGACGAGCGGGATTGCGGGTGCGGCGGTGACGCTGGGCGTCGGTTTGCAACCGACGGGTGAAGCGACTTACGGCACCGGCCAGGGTGCCCACGGCCCCAATGGCGATGCCAGCGACAACCTCACCGACGACTTTGGGTTCGCCCCCACGTTCAGCATCGGCAACAACGTGTTCGCCGACTGGAACAACAATGGCAGCCGGGACGTGGGCGAGAATGGGATCAGCGGAGTGCGAATGCTCCTGTTCACCAACCTCGCGGGGGCCCCGTCCGGCAGCGTTTTGCAGTCCGCAATCACCGATATCTACGGCAATTACCGTTTCGACTACCTCGTGGCCGGCTCGTACGTCGTGGTGGTGGACCAGGTCAATTCGCCGATTCTTACCGGGTGGGTGAGCAGCACGGGTTGGAGCACGAATCCGATGGGCGACCAGTTCAAGGACCACGGCAAGGACACGACCGTGACGGTCGCGGGCGGGGTCACCGGTGGCATTGCCGGCGTACCTGTCACCGTCGGGCCTGGGCTCCAGCCGACGGGCGAAATCACCGGCAATGCGCCCGGCGCGGGCCGGAATGGCCCGGCTGGCGACCTTTACGACAACCTGGACATGACCTTCAGTTTTACGCCGGCCACCTACAGCATCGGCAATCGGGTTTTCCTGGATAACGGCGCCGGTGGTGGCGTGGAGAATGACGGTATTCAAAACGGCTTCGAGCCGGGCATTTCCGGCGTGGCAGTGGAGCTCTTTGCGGCGGACGCTTCGGGCAATCCAACCGGCAGCGTTCTGGCCAGCAGCAGTACTGATACCAGCGGTTATTACCGCTTTGACGGCCTGATCACCGGCACCTACGTGGTGGTCGTGGACCAGGCAAATTCCTCGAACCTGGCCGGCTTGGTGAGCAGCACCGGCGTGAGCACGGACATGACGGCGAGTGGCGACCTGAAAGATCACGGCGTAGACACGCCGGTGACCGTGGGCGGCGTGGTCAACGGCATCGCCAGCACGCCGGTCACTGTCGGCGTGGGCTTGCAGCCGCAGCATGAGGCGACGTTCGCCAGCAGCGCCGGCGGCAACGGACCATACGGCGACACCAACGACAATCTGGTGGTGGAGTTTGGCTTCGCGCCAACCTATAGCGTGGGCAACCGAGTGTTTCTGGATGATGGAGCTGGCACCGGCGGGAACGCTAACAACGGCATTCTGGACGGCACCGAGGCCGGGATCGCGAACGTCAGCCTCAACCTGTATGCCGCGGACGGGTCGGGCGATCCGACCGGAACGGCGCTGACGACAACGAACACGGATAGCAATGGCTATTACCGTTTTGACGGCATCCCTGCCGGGTCTTATGTCGTGGTGGTGAATGCGCTGGGGTCCGGCAGCGCGCTCAATGGTCTCCAGAGCAGCGCGGTGGTTAGCTCGGACAATACCCTCGCCGGCGACAATCACAATCACGGTGAGAACACCCCGTTGGGAAGCAGTTCCGTGCTTCCGGGCGGCATTGCCAGCGACGCCTTCAAATTGGGAGCCAACTTGCAGCCGACTGGCGAGGCGACGACCGGCTCCGGTGCGGGCGCGCATGGCCCCAGCGGCGACACCAGCGACAACCTGGTGATCGACTTCGGTTTCGCGCCGAACTCTGCGTTTTACAGCGTCGGCAACCGTGTTTTCCGAGATGATGGCTCCGGCAGCGGCCGGGCCAACAACGGCATCCAGGATGGCACGGAGCCGGGCATCGCTGGTGTGGTGATGGATCTGTTCCACGCGGACAGTAATGGCAATCCCACTGGCGCTCTGGTGGCTGCCACCACCACCGATACCCTTGGTTATTATCGTTTTGATAACCAGCCACCCGGGAATTACGTGGTGGTTGTGGATGTGCAGGGGTCAGGCAACGCCCTGTCCGGTTTGCAGAGCAGCCACGGGGCCAACACGGACTTTACCATCACTGGCGACTTGAAGGATCACGGCAAAGACACGCTGGTCACCGTGGGCGGCGTGGTCAACGGCATTGCCAGCGGCGCCTTCACCCTGGGACTTGGCTTGCAGCCGACCGGCGAAGCGACCAGCGGTTCGGGCGCGGGCGCCCACGGCCCTACCGGCGACGCCAACGATAACCTGGTGGTTGACTTTGGCTTCGCGCCGAGCACGGCCTTCTTCAGCATCGGCCACCGCGTGTTCAATGACAACGGCGTGGGGCACGGCGTGGAAAACAACGGTCTTCAGGACGGCACCGAATCGGGCATCTCCAATGTGGTGGTGGACTTGTTCTATGCGGATAATAACGGCGCTCCGACTGGCGCTATCCTGGCGACTACCACCACCGACAGCAACGGCTACTACCGTTTTGACGGCGTTGGACCGGCGACTTACGTGGTGGTGGTGGACGCGACCAATTCGCCAACCCTGGCCGGGTATGTGAGCAGCACCGGCTACACCAACACGACCACCACGGACGGTCAGTTCTATGATCACGGCAAGGATACGCCGGTAACCCTGATGGGTGCGGTGACCAACGGCATTGCGAGTGTGCCCGTGACCGTGGGCACAGGCTTGCAGCCGGCGGGTGAAGCCACCGCCAGCGGGGCTGGAGCCAACGGACCGACCGGCGACGCCTACGACAATTTAACCATTAATTTTGGCTTCACGCCCACCTACAGCATCGGCAACAAAGTTTATAAAGATCCGGACGACGACGGCCAGCCTGACTTGGATTCCCCTGATGAACCGGGATGGCCTAATGTGGTTTTGTATGTCTTTGCCGCCGACAGCACGGGTAAGATTGTCAATACCACCCCGCTGGCGACCACGACCACCGACGCCAATGGCTACTACCGCTTCGACGGTCTCGTAGCCGGCATTTACGTCGTGGTGGTGGATCAGGCGAACTCGCCGGTTTTGAGCAACGCGCACCTTGACGAGCCCAACTTCCCCGGTGCCCCTGACTATTACAACAAAGGCATTGGCTATGTGACGGTTGGCAGCATTGTCAATGGTGCGGTCAGCCCTCCGGTGACCCTCGGTTACGGTTTACAACCGCTGGACGAAGCTCTCGCCTCGGGTCAGGGCGGCAACGGCCCTCTCGGCGACGCCTACGACAACCTGACCGTTGACTTTGGTTTCTATCCGCTTTACAGCATCGGCAACCGCGTCTTCCTCGATGCCAACAACAACGGCTACCAGGACAGCGGCGAGTCGGGCATTGCCAACGTGAGGCTGAAACTGCTCAGGGTGGCGGACGGTTTAGGCAATCCCGTCAACACTCTGGTGGCGACCACCAACACCGACGCCCATGGCTATTACCGCTTCGATCATCTGCTGGCCGGAACGTACGTCGTGATTGTGGACCAGCCAAATTCGCCGAGCTTGTTTGGCCTGGTGAGCAGCACCGGCGCCAGCACGGACACATCCATTACGGGCGATCTTCATGATCATGGCCTGGATGCGCCGCTGGGCAGCGGCTCGGTTGTGCCGGGCGGCATCGCCAGCACGCCGTTGGTCATCGGGGACGGATACTTTTGGCCAACCGGCGAAGCCACCGAAGGCACCGGCGCTGGCGCGCATGGTCCCAACGGCGATTTCGCTGACTTTCTGATCATGGATTTCGGGTTTACGCCCACCTACAGCATCGGCAACCGCGTGTTCGCCGACAATGGCGCATTCGGGGGCACGGCCAATGATGGCATCCAGAACGGGGGCGAGCCGGGCGTTGCAAACGTAATCCTCTACCTCTTCGCCGGGGATGGGGTCGGCAATCCGACGGGCAGCGCCTTGGCGACGACCAACACGGATGCCGAAGGCTACTACCGCTTTGACGGGTTGGTGACCGGCGCTTACGTCGTCGTGGTGGACAAACTCAATTCGAGCGCGCTCAACGGCTATCTGAGCAGTGCGGGCGCGAGCAGCGACGTGACCATCACCGGAGACCTCAAAGACCACGGCCGGGACACACCCGTGAGCGTTGGCGCGGTGGTCAACGGAATCGCCAGCACGGCGGTGACGGTCGGGCCCAACCTGCAGCCAACCGGCGAAGCGACCGCCGCTGCGGGTGCGGGCGCCAACGGCCCCAACGGCGACGCCAGCGACAACCTCGTGGTGGAGTTCGGCTTTGCCCCGACGGCCAGCGCCGCGGGCCGCGTGCTCGTGGACGTGAACGGGAACGGAGTGCAGGACGCCGGGGAGAATACCGGCATCCCGGGGGTGACCGTGATGTTGTGGACCAACGGGGTGACAACGGTGGCGACGACCACGACCGGGAGCGATGGGAGTTACAGCTTCTCGAACTTGCCGCCGGGTAATTACACGGTGGTGGAGACGGATCTGCCCGGTTGGGTTAGCACGGGGGACACCGAAGGGCCGAACGACAACCAGATTCTGTTGACGCTGGCCAGCGGGCAGAACTCGACGGAGAACAACTTCCTGGACGCGCAGCCCGGAAGCGTGAGCGGTACGGTGGTGCTCGATGTGAACGGGAACGGGGTGCGGGACGCCGGTGAGAACACCGGTATCTCGGGGGTGACGGTGACGTTGCAAACCAACGGGGTGACGGTGGCGACGACCACGACCGGGAGCGATGGGAGTTACAGCTTCCCGGGCGTGCTGCCAGGCAGCTACACCATTGTGGAGACGGTGCCGGGCGGTTATCTGGGCACGAGCCCGGTGACCCTGTCGGCAACGGTAGCCAGTGGGCAGAGTGTGACGGGCAAGGACTACCTCAATACGAAGCCGGCGACGATCGGGGACTTCGTGTGGCACGACGTCAACGGCAACGGGGTGCAGGACGCCGGCGAGGGGGGCATCACCGACGTGGGATTGACGCTCACCGGGAGCAGCGCGACCGGCGTGGCGTTGACCATCTACACCACGACAGATGCGACCGGCACCTACCTGTTCACAGCGCCGCCGGGAACTTACACGGTGAGCGTCGACGCGACCAACTTCGACGCGCAGGCGCCGCTGGCCGGTTACGTGGCGACCTCGGTAGGCAAGGGCGGCGACCCTGCCAAGGACAGCAACGCCAGTCCGAGCGGGACGACGCCGGCGGCACTGGTCGAGGGCGGCAGCGACGAGACGTTGGACTTCGGCTTCGTGAAGCCGGTGACCATCGGGGACTTCGTGTGGATTGACTTGAACGGCAACGGTGTCCAAGACGCCATCGAGCCGGGGCTGGCGGGGGTGACGTTGACGTTGACGGGAACGGACGTGGCGGGCGACGCCGTGACGGACACGACAACGTCGGATGTCAACGGGCATTACCAGTTTACGGAATTGCCGGGCACTTATCAGGTCGCGGTGACGACGGCAACCGGCTACACGCCGACGCTTACGGGTCAGGGCACGACTGGCATGGGCAGCAAGCCAAGTCCCAGCGGGACCACACCGGGAACGCTGGCCGAAGGCGGCAGCGACCAGACGCTGGATTTTGGGTTCAATGCCCACGTGTGTGTCGCTGGCGATATCACCGTGGCGCCGCCGTGGTATATTGATGGCCAAAACCGAATCGTGATTACCTTCCAGGATAGCTATGGACTGGGAACGCTTCGGGCTTTGCGACTGGTGCATTGCACGATGGAAGGTCTGGCTTACGATGCGAATGGTACCCTGCTGGGAGATTTCCCGGCCCTGAGCGACATCGCACGCACGACATTGCCCTCAGGGACCGTCAAGGTGGTCTGCCTGGCGTCTTTGAGTTCCGGTTTTACGACCGGTTCCTGCAATGCCGAGGTGCAGGATCTGTGTGCCGAGTTTGCCAAGACGGTGGACCCGCTGACCACCCGGCTCCAGATTACCAGTGGCGGGCAAACACAGCAGGTGCTGACGGGTATGCCGTCGGTGGAGCGGCTCGTCAGCGTTCGAAATGGCAGCCCCGGCTTGACCAACCTGACCCTCGTGGTGAACGGTCGGAGCTACGTCCTGGCTCCGCTCAGCGACGGCGCCTCCGTGTCGGTGGATGTGGGCGCGGCGATGGTTCCCGGCGACGGCAACACGATAATCCTGATCGGCGAGGGCCTCGTCGGCGCCACTGCCACGATCACCATCGGCGATGCTCCTGCGGGCGATCCGAAGATCGTGGTCCAATCGGTGGTATTACAAATCGCGCTCTCGGCGCAGGGCGTGCAGTTGTCCTGGCCAGGCTCTGTCTCGGGCTACCTGTTGCAGAGCCGGTCGAGCCTGGCGCCGTCGGACGGATGGGTGAACTGGCCCGCCAGCCCCCCGTCCATAAACGGGCGCTGGGTCGTGGCGATGCCGGCAAAGGACGGCGGGCAGTTCTTCCGCCTGCTCAAACCATGAGGTCACGCTGCCTGACCTTTGGAAAACCGCTAAAGAGCGATCCACAAAGAAGAACGTGCGTATGAAGGCCAAACCACCAGGAATTGCCACCGCCCCCGGTCAGGCGACCCCGCTGGGCAGCGGGGAGCCAGGCCACTCGAAGCGTTCCAAAGCGGTTTACCGCAAGCCGGTCCTCAAGCGACTGGGCGTGCTGAGGTCCATAGCCGGCAGCGATCCGGCATGGAAATGGGTTCATCATTGAGGTGCCCCGCTAGGCCGTCCATGGTTGGCCTCCACGGATAAACTCCTGGTGCAGCCGGGCATAGACGCCGCCGGCCCTTAGAAGGGTTTCGTGAGTGCCGCGCTCCACGATTCGGCCTTGATCCAACACCAGCACGAGATCCGCCTTGCGGATGGTGCTGAGTCGGTGCGCCACCACGAAGGCGGTGCGTCCGCGCAACAGCACTTCGAGCGCTCGTTGCAGCCGCGCTTCCGTCACCGTGTCAATGGCGCTGGTGGCCTCGTCGAGGACGACGATGCGGGGGTTGGCCAGCAAGGCGCGCGCAAAGCAGATCAGTTGACGCTGGCCGAGCGAAAGCGCCGCGCTCTTTTCACCGACCCGAGTTTCCAGCCCCTCCGGCAGGGCCTGGATCAGGTCCAGGCAATCCAGTGCCCGAAGCGTGTTCCGAACCTCTTCGTCGGCGGCTTCGGGCAAGGCGAAACGGATGTTGTCGCTGATGGAACCCGCGAAGAGGAAGTTGTTCTGCTGCACGCTTCCCATCTGGGCGTGCAGGGAGGCGCTGGTGATATCGTTGAGGTTAACGCCGTCCACCAGTACGCATCCGTGAGTCGGGAGGTAGAACTTCTGAAGCAGGCTCACGATGGTGGTCTTGCCGCTGCCGGTGTGGCCGACGAGGGCGACGGTCTGGCCCGGCTGCGCGACGAACGAGAGGTCGTTGAGCACCGGCCGCCCGGGGGCGTATTCGAAGCCGACGTCCACGAAGCGTACTTCGCCCCGGATGGGGGGCAAGGTCTTGGCGGTGGGTGGCTCCGTCCATTCGGGTTGGAGGTCGATGAGCCGGAAAAACCGCTCGGCCCCCGCCATGGCGCTCATGGCTTGGTTGTATTGGTTGCCAATGATCTGGACCGGATCGAAGAAGAAGTTGGCCAGGAAGAAGAACATGATCAGGTCCCCGGCTTCCATATGCAGCCAACCCTGCCAGCGGAGCGCGCCGTAACCGCTCAGGAACGCCGTGGCGGCCAGGAAAAGCTGACTCTTCAACTGAAGCAACGGGATGAACACCGCCGAGGCGCGGGCGACGCCGACGTTGTTGGCGCCATGTAGGTTCACCAGTTTGTAAAAGAAGCCGGCGTTGATTTCCTGGCGGACGAACGCCTGGGTGACACGGATGCCGCCGACGGATTCAGCCAGCGTGGAGGTGAGGCGGTTCCAGGTTTCCTGTAACTTCCTTAATTGCTGGCTGATCTCGCGGCGGAACCGCTGGTTTACCACCCAGATGACGGGCACCAGTGTGAGCATCAAGGAAAACAGCTTCCAATTGTACCAGGCCATCAGGGCGGCGGCGACCGTCATCTGGACCGCCTGGATGGTCACCACAAACGCCACGTCCTGGACCGCCACCCGTACGCTATCGACGTCCGAAGTCATCCGGCTGATGATGCGGCCGAACTTGGTTTGGTTGAAGAAAGACATGGACAGCGCATTGAGCTTGGCGAATAATTCGGAACGCATGTCGTGGGCCACGGCCTCACCCAACTCCAAAGCGAACAATTGGCGCAGGTGCAGGGTAGCTACCATGAGGATTACCAAGGCCAGGTAAATGCCGGCATGGAGGTAGATGCCAGTCAGGTTCCGCGACGCGATCGGGCCGTTGATAGTCTGGCCGATCATCCACGCCAAGGCGGGCAGTTGGAGGCCGCGGGCGAAGGTCAGGACAAACAGCCAATTCCGCCGGGTCCGGTACGGACGCGTGTAAGTGAACATGCGTCGGATGAGTGCCACGCTGAGCGGGGCGCGGTCGGCCTCGCGATCCTCCATCGGGCGGTAGTAAGTGATGGCCTCGCGGGCGCTGTCCAAGCTGGCGGCTTCGGCGGCTTTGGCTGAACTGTCGGCGGGTGACAAGCGGCGAAAGCGCGAAAAGAGCCCATTGCGGAGGCTTTCACCGCGGTGCTTGGTGAACCCGATCATGTGGCTCCTTTCACTAGGGATTCCTCCGCGGTCTCGGTGGTCTCCAGATCCATCAGTTGCAACAGCGCCGTCTCCCGATAAGGGCCCGGTGCCCTGAGGAGTTGCTGATGGGTGCCGAAGCCCATCAACCGCCCCTGGTCCAATACCAGGATGATGTCCGCGCGGCGCAGGAGGCTGAGGCGGTTGGCGACGACGAAGGCGGTACGGCCCGCCATTGCCCCCCGGAGCGCGGAGACGATCTCGTGTTCGGTCTTCGAATCGACCGAGGCGGTGGGGTCGTCGAGGATCAGGATTGGCGGCTGGAGCAGGAGCGCGCGGGCCAGGGCCAGGCGCTGGCGCTGCCCGCCCGAAAGGTCCACGCCCGATTCGCCCAGGACCGTATCATAGCCGCGGGGCAGGGCCAGGATGAACTCGTGGGCTGAGGCGACGCGGGCGGCTTGCTCGATCTGGTCCCGGGTTGCGTGCGGATTGCCGAAGGCGATATTGGCTGCCGCCGTGTTCGAGAACAGGAAGCTCTCCTGGTACACAATGCCGATCTGGCGTCGATAAGCGTCCAGGTCGAGTGACCGCAGGTCTTGCCCATCGGCCAGGATCCGGCCGCGTTGGGGGTCGTAAAACCGGGGGATCAAGTTCAGCAAGGTGCTCTTCCCGGAACCGGTCAGCCCGAAGACACCGACCACCTGGCCTGGGGCGGCCTCGAACGAAATGTCGTGCAACACCGTTGCGCCGGGCGTGTAGCCGAACGCGACGCCTTCAAACGCCAGTCGGCCTTGGAGGCGTGCCGGCACGACGGCGTGGGGCTGATTTCGTACCTCGGCGGGGGTGTCGAGCACCTCGAACACGCGACGTGCGGCGGTGAAGCTCTGTTGCACGGAGTTGGCGATGGTAGTGATGTTGGCCACCTGTCCGTTGAACTGCTGAAGGAGCCCGGCAAAGACCACCAGTCCGCTGCCGAGCGAAATCCGGCCCTGCACGTAGAGCCAGCCGCCGTAGGCGAACAGGATCACCAGGCTCAGTTGCGACAGCAACTGGGTCAACGGGGTGAACACCGAGAGGTCCAGGAAGATGCGCCGCTGCTGATCCGAGACCTTTCGATTGGCCTCCTCGAAGCGGCGGATCCGGTGTGGTTCGGCGGCGAAACCTTTTACCGTCTGCATCCCGCGGACGCTCTCGCTGAAGAGCAGCACCAAGTGGTCGAAAAGTTCGCGGTTCTTGAGGTAACCCGGCTGCAAGCGCTTCGAATAGTATTGCGTTACCCACCATAGCCCGATCGTGACGGAGAGGCAGGCGAGCGTCAACGAGGCGTGGATGCGCCACATGAAGAAGAAATAGGCCCCCAGGGTGAGAAGCATGTTGATTCCCTGCAAAACCACGCCATCCACGAAGAGC
>Ga0316225_1001399_pt1 | contig 23275 bp, 14 predicted proteins | sample TBH18015metaG_FD_206010 | JGI IMG/M metagenome (GOLD analysis project Ga0316225, IMG submission 206010) | Freshwater microbial communities from Trout Bog Lake, Wisconsin, USA - TBH18015 | ecosystem: Environmental > Aquatic > Freshwater > Lake > Hypolimnion/Profundal zone | place: USA: Wisconsin... | reverse complement strand
GCGATCCGCAGGCCGATTTTGAGGCGTTGGCCAGAGGGGCCGATGGCCGGCGTATCAATCGCGCCGAGCCGCTCAAGAGCCTGCTGCTGGAGAAGGTTGCCAGTCTCGGGCATTCCGGCAAGCAGCGACTGGCCGTCGATTCATCCGACTACCGGATTCTGGCCACATGGATTAAGGAAGGGGCCGCTATCAGCAACGACCGCCATCCCGTTTTTGTGGCGCTGGCGCCGTTGCCCGAAGGCCCTCCGATGCAGCCCGGCCAGTCGCGGGCCATGAGCCTGACCGCGGTCTTTGCGGATAAGTCCCAACATTCGGTCACAGCTTTGGCCTCGTTCCGATCGCTTGACGAGGCGGTGGCCGACGTCGATCAGGCCGGGCTTATTACCGCCAGGGGGCCGGGGCAAACCTATATCATCGGCACGTATCAGCGCCATTCGTCGCTGGTGCGCATCGCCGTGCCCCGGCAACCGGAGGGGCCGGTATCGTTTCCGCAGCCAGCGGGCAGGATCGACGAAATCTGTTTCGCCAGGCTTAAGGAACTGAACATTCCGGCAGCGGACCCCTGCGCCGACGAGGTCTTCCTGCGCCGCGTGTACCTGGACACCATCGGTTGCCTGCCGACTCCCGTCGAAGCGCGCGCTTTCCTGGCCGATACCGCGGGACACAAACGGTCGCGGCTGATTGATGCCCTGCTGGCCCGGAGCGAATTCGCCGACTACTGGGCCCTGAAGTGGGGCGATCTGCTGCGGATCAAGAGCGAATATCCCGTGCGCCTGTGGCCCAAGGCGGTTGCCGCCTACTCGCGCTGGGTGCGGCAGAGCATCGCCGTCAATAAGCCCTACGACCAGTTTGCCACGGAACTGCTCGTTTCCACCGGCAGCAACTTCCGCGATGGCCCGGCCAATTTCCAGCGCGGCGTGAACAACAAGGACCCGCAGAGCCTGGCGGAAAATGCTGCCCTGGTTTTTATGGGCACGCGCCTGTCTTGCGCCCGCTGTCATGCCGATCCCCACGAAAGGTGGACTTTGCAGGACAACCTGGGGATGGCAGCGTTTTTCGGCAAGGTCAAGTTCAAGAACACGGGCGAGTGGAAAGAGGAAATCGTCTATGTCGATCCCGACGGCGGCTTCCGCCCCGTCAAGACCGCCCCGGCCCTCGCCCCCAGATTCCTCGGCGGGGGGGCCCTGGATATTCCCGCCGACCAGGATCCTCGCCTGCGTTTGGCCGCCTGGCTGACGGCTGGGGAGAACCCGTATTTTGCCCGCAATATCGCCAATCGCATCTGGGCCTGGCTTATGGATCGCGGCATCGTCGAGGAATCTGACGACCTGCGGCTCACCAATCCACCCAGCAATCGCGAACTTCTGGATTACCTGGCCGGCGAAGTGATTGGCGGCAAGTACGATCTCAAACGCATATATCGTCTTATCCTCAACTCGCAAACCTATCAGCTTGTCTCCCGTTCCAGCGAGGCCAATCAGGGCGACGGGGCGTTTTATTCCCATTACTACGTAAGGCGCCTGCCCGCCGAGACGCTCCTGGACGCTATTTCCCAGGTCACGCAAACCACGGAAACGTATTCCAGCCAGGTTCCCGAGCCCTATACCAGATTGATCGATCTGCGGGCGGTGACGCTCGTCGACGGCAGCATAACTTCCCCATTCCTGGAGCTTTTCGGCCGTCCGGCCCGGGATACGCCCTATGAATCGGAACGTTGTTCGTTGGCGACCAAGCGGCAGGCCCTGTATCTGCTCAACTCCAGCGATGTCGAGCGCAAAATCGCCTCTAGTAACCGCCTCAAGACGCTCCTTGCGGAAGACAAATCGCCCGAATATATCGTCGAGGAACTGTACCTGGCCACGTTTGCCCGTTTCCCGACCGAGGCGGAGAAACAGGCCCTGACCAAGACCCTTGGAGATAAGAAGACGCGCACACAGGCGGCGCAGGATCTGCTCTGGGCGCTGCTGAACTCCAAGGAGTTTATGTTCAACCATTGACTCAGGCTTTTGGCGGAGGCTGCGAATAATTATGAGCGATTCACCCAAACTTTCGGGAATCATAGGACACTGTGATCTTACGCGCCGACGGTTCCTGAAGCTGGGTACGCTGGCCGTGGGAAGCGTGACCTTTGGCGCGCCGGCCTGGGGCCAGACGCCGGCCACAATTCCCGCCACCATGCCCAGCCCTCATGCGATTCTGCCCCGTGCCAAGTCGATGATCCAGTTGTGGATGGGAGGTGGCCCGTCCCATCTGGATACCTTTGATCCCAAGCCCGAGGCCGGCGAAGACTACTGCGGCCCCCTCAACAAGCCCATCGCGACCAATGTTCCGGGTATCCGCATCGGCCAACTTCTGCCGCTTCTGGCCCAGCAGGCCGACAAATACTCGATCATCCGCAGCCTGACCCATGGGAACAACGGCCACGAAACCGCCACTTACATCGTGCAGACCGGTACCATGCCCTCGGCCGAACTGGTCTATCCGGCTTTCGGGGCCGTGGTGGCGTATAAGCGGCAGACCGACGGGGCGTATAAGGGCATGTTGCCGCCGTACATTTCCGTCACCAGCGCCCTGGGCCGCTTCTCGGAGGCGGGATTTCTCGGTTCCAACTACCAGTCGTTCGCCACCGGAGGCGATCCCGCGGCCAAGGAGTTCACGGTACAGGGGCTGGCGGCGCCGCGCAGCATGACCGAGCAGCATCTGAAGGACCGCCGGGCGCTGCTGGAAACCGTCGATGCGCTGGGCCGCGACATGGCCAACGACAAGACCGTGGCGGCGATGAACGATTACCAGAATGCCGCCTACGACCTGTTGATGGGCCAGGCCAAACGGGCCTTCGACCTGACACAGGAAAAGGATGACCTGCGCGACCGCTATGGCCGCAATCATTTCGGGCAATCCTGCCTGCTGGCCCGGCGACTTGTCGAGGCGGGGGTTCCGATAGTGACTGTGAATTTTGGCGGTTGGGACACGCACAAGGACAACTTTCCGGCCATGCAGCGTTTGCTGCCGGTGTTGGATGGCGGTTTCGCCACGCTCCTGGACGACCTGGCTAAACGCGGGTTGCTGGAGACAACGATTGTCGAATGGATCGGCGAGTTTGGGCGAACGCCCAAGGTGGTTAATGAACCCCCGTGGAACGGCGGACGGCACCATTACGGTGCTGTTTTTTCCGCGGTGGTCGCCGGCGGCGGCTTCAAAGGCGGGCAGGTGGTTGGGACCAGCGATTTCCGTGGCGAAAAGGTCAAGGACCGCCCGGTCTATCCCTGGGATCTGACCGCGACCATGTACAAGCTGTTAGGCATCGACCCCAATGGCCGCCTGCCCAATCCCCAAGGGTGCGTGACCTATGTCACTCCCCAGGCGGGCGGCGCGGATATGGCCAGCGGCGGAATATTGTATGAAATAACTTAGCGGCCAGTGGCCAGTACATTGCCCAGCGAGTTTCGCCAATTTTGGTGATCGGCACCATGCACCTGAAAAGTTTCCATCTTGCAGTTTGGCTCGGCCTGTTGTTCCCGGCGGCCTTTTCGCTGGCCGATGCTCCCCAACCGGTCATCGCCTACATCTATCCGGCGGGGGCACAGAAGGGGATGACGGTCGAAGCGGCGATCGTCGGGGAGAATGTCCATACCGCCAGCGAAGTGCGCGTAGGCGGCGCCGGGGTCAGCGCCAAAATAGTCCGCGCTACCACCAATCCCGCGCCGGCTAATCCATCATCGCAGACCTTGGCGGCCAACAGCACGCTGACGGTCAGTTTCAACGTCGCTCCCGATGCCGTGCCCGGCCTGCGCGACGTGCGCATCCTCACCCCCGGAGGTCTGTCCAATCGGTTCCGGTTTCAGGTTGGCGAACTTCCTGAGACCAACAAGAAGAAAGGTAACTCATCGTTAACCCAGGCGCAGATGTTGGGTGAGATGCCGTTGCTGGTCAATGGCCAGATCTTCGAAGGAGACCGCGACTTTTATCGTTTTGCCGCCAGGGCCGGCCAGACTATCGTCTGCCAGGTTTATGCCCGCGCTTTGCTGCCATATTTGGCCGATGCCGTTCCCGGGTGGTTCGATGCCTGCGTCACGCTCTATGACGCCCAGGGCCACGAATTGCTGACGGTCGACGATTTCCGGTTCCATCCCGATCCGGTGCTCATCTACGCCGTGCCTGCCGACGGCCAGTACACAATAGAAATAAAGGATGTCCTTTTGCGCGGCCGGGGCGACTTCGTCTACCGCATGAAACTCGGGGCCCTGCCCTTTGTGACACACCTTTTCCCCCTATCCGCCCAGCGCGGCACTACCGCGCAAATAGATATTTTTGGCGTCAATCTCGCCCAGGCCCGCCTTGCCGTGCCGCTGGCCGGGGATGCTCCTGCCATCCGGCAGATTGATGTCTTCGCCAACAGCCTGACTTCCAACAGTCTGCCTCTGGCGGCGACCGATCTGCCGCACGTGGCGGAGGTCGAGCCCAACGACACTCCAGCCACCGCCCAGCGGATAGAGCCCCCGTGCATTATTGATGGCCATATTGATCATCCCGGCGATGTTGATTGCTTTGTCTTTGCCGTGCCGGCCGGGCAGAAGCTGGTGATGCAGGTCCAGGCCCGCCGTCTGGAATCGCCGGTGGATTCGATACTTACGCTCCTGAATGCCAAGGGCCAGAAACTGGCGGAGAATGATGACAGCGTTGATCCCGAACAGGGTTTGTTGACCCACCACGCCGATTCGCGAATCTTCTACACGTTTTCCGCCGCCGGGGATTATGTGCTGAAGATGCGGGATGTGCAGGGCAAGGGGGGGCGGGAGTATGCGTACAGCCTGGTCATCGCTCCACCGCAGCCGGATTTCGCCCTGCGGACTACCCCTGACAATCCCCGCGCCGCCGCCGGAGACAGCGCCGTCCTGACGGTGACGGCGATCCGCAAGGACGGCTTCGATGTTCCCATCCGTATTGCCGTCGAAGATCTACCGCCGGGGTTTATCGCCAGTTTTGCCGAGATTCCCGCGGGCCAGGACAAGGTTGCCATGACTATTACGGCACCGGCCGGAGCCGCGCCGGGATTGTTTATACCATCCGTGATCGGCAGGGGGGTGATGAACGGCAAGGAGGTTGTACACCAGGCTCTTGGGGCGGAAGAGGCTATGCAGGCCTTCAGTTACAAATCGCTGGTTGTTTCCGAAGAGTCGGCCTTGGCCGTCATGGACGCCGGTCCCTTTGCCTTGGCTTTGGCAAATGTTATCGAAAAGCCCATGGAGATCGCGGTCGGAGCCGATCTGGATGTGCCCATAAAGGTGATCCGCCACGACAACGCCAAGGGCTCGATTGCTCTCAAAGCCATCCTTCAGCCTGGCGGGGTGCAGGTTCGTTCAGCGCAGATCCCCGCCGACAAAGACGCTGGCTCGTGTACTATTTCCGTTCCCAGTGCCCGCCAGAATCTGGCGGGGATCACGGCCAACATTATCGTGACGGGCGTCATGCGCATCGGTAAGGAGACCGTCACCCGCACCTTGCCGGCGATTCCCATCCACATTATCCCCGCCCCGGCGACGCAACCGACGACGCAACCGGCGTCCAAGTCCACGACCACGACGGCGCCGGCGGGGAAATGAAGACAATTCCTGGAGCAAGGGATGGTTCCAGACACTGCGCCGGCTAGCTGGGCACTCTTGGTTGTGATCTCCTGGGGATTGCAAATTACCGGCCATTTACAGCATTTGTTCAGCGGATTCCCCGTTCCGGTTATAAGCCCAACGCCATAAAGTGGACATTAATGAGCTTGATGGTACGCAAAATGGCGGTTGCTGATCGAGCTGCAGTGGCGGAACTGATCTGCGTTTCCACCAATTTCTGGTATCAGATCCACGGAGGGACGCCGATTTTTTCGGCGGAGGAGAATGCCGATGTATTCTTCGATACCTATGAGCGTCTGGATCCTGGCTGCGGTTTGGTTGTGGAGAATCCGAAAACAGGCCGGCTGAGCGGCAGCTGTTTCTATCATCTGCGGCCAACACATGTGTCCCTGGGAATCATGAATGTCCACCCCAATCACGTTGGCAGGGGCGTGGCCCGGGCGATTCTCGAGCGTATTTTGCAGATTGCCGATGCACGTACTCAACCAGTGCGGCTGGTTAGTTCGACGGAGAATCTTGATTCCTACTCCCTTTATAACCGTGCCGGTTTCGTGCCGCGCGCGGTATACCAAGACATGTTGCTGAGCGTCCCAGCATCGGGCTTTTCCCAGCGGGTTCCCAGCAACCAGCTCATTCGTGAAGCCGTCACCAGCGATTTGCCAGGCATTGCCGCCCTTGACCAACGCCTTTGCGGCATTCGCCGTGATCCCGATTACGCGCTTTTTCTAGACAATGCCCAGGGCTTTTGGAGGTTGATGGTGGCCCTCGATGGCCCTGGCAACCTGTGCGGCTGGATGGCCAGCAGTGGTCACCGCGGTTGCAACATGATCGGTCCTGGCGCCGCAGAGGATGAGGACACCGCCCTGGCTCTTCTAGCGGCACATCTGATTTATCACGCCGGCCGTACCCCCATCATACTCGTACCGGCAACCGCCAAAAAGATGACCCAAACCTTGTATCGCTGGGGCGCCCAGAACAGCGAACTCCATTTCCAGCAGGTTCGCGGGGTGTTCAGTGAAATCAAGGGTGTTCACATGCCAACATTTCTGCCGGAATCGGCCTGAGCTGTTTTTCGGCATTCACAATAGCGCCCGAGCGGCGGCCGGCTACGCCTATTGTTGCAGATTTTTTCGCAAGCATGCCCGCCGTATGCCCGGCAGGACGTAATCCCGGGCCACAACGTCCCAGCTCATTTTCTGGGCCAGGACATGGCCCCGTTCTATGAATTGCTCCTGCTCGGCAGTGGTGCGCGGCAGGCGCTCCATAAGCGTGCGCGCCACCTTTTCAGCCACCTCGTTCTCGATGGCGTCGCGCTGGGGCTGGGCGATAAGCAGCAATGGTTCAAGCCGCGGCGATGGTTCCGGCAAGCCCGTATAGTCGGCGATTATCGCGTTGGGCGTTGGGCCATCCGCGGCCTTCTGGACGAAGCCGGCGCAGCCGCACACGCTGCTGAATACGCAGATCCCGCCGAAACTGATGGGTTCGACCTGGGCGATGCCGAAAGGCTCGTAGATGCTCTGGCCGAATTCCACATCGCTGCCTTTGCGGATGTCCATGAATTCCATGTCCGCCGGCATGCGCTTGCCGCACAGGCGCTGCTCGAAGCCGAACTGATTGATGAAGACGATTTTTATGTTGCGCGCACAGGCGTTGAATTCCTGGACTCCGGCGTAGTAGGCGGCTTCGCCGCCGGAGAGGTCGGGCAGTCCCTCGCGATGGGCCACCGGCCACTTGTGCCATTGCTCCATGCGCAGGATGTCGTCGGGGCGCCTTCCCGGCACCTCGGTACTGAGGGCGAAGAGCACCGCCGTCTCGTTGCGCTGGCGCAGCATGGGTTCCAGGTGCTCCAGCACCCGCAAATCGCGCCACATGCCCTTGCTGGGCACCAGCCGCGTCACGTGCGTGAACACATGATCGGGCTCGTAGCGGATCAGGGCCTTGCAATAGGCGCGCAGCTTCTGGCGGCTGTCCGTCTTCTCTTCGGTCGAGACCTTCCAGCAGGGAACACCGTTGTAGGCTATGCGAGCATCGACGTTGGCGAACTCCGGGCCCAGAAACTTCATCTCCTGGAGCATCTGACCGCCGACGCAGAATATCTCGTCGCAGAAACGGGTGGCCTTGACCAGGGCGTGCTTGTAATAGCCGTTCTGGTCGCCGAACACGTCCTCGACGTAACGCCCCTGGTCCAGGGCACGGCGCATCACGTTGTAGAACATGGTGTCGTGGCCGGCGTGGCCCTCAACGATGCGCCGCATGGTGGCCACCTCGTGGGCATAGAAGACGGTGCGAAAATGGCCGCGGTCGCCTTCGAGCCGCGCGGCCAGGGCCGTGGGCATGCCCATGTACTCGTGGGCGAGGATGACGCAGGGCTCGTTTTTGCTGGTGGCGGCGCCCAGGGCGTGCAGGCAGGCGATGGCAGGGGGGCCCAGACGCACGTACTGCTCGTAATCGTAGACATTCTCGTAGCGGGCGCTTTCGATGCCGAATTGTTTGTAAAGATCGAATTTGAAGATGGCCAGTTTGGCCTTGTCGAAGTTGGAGACGTCGATAAGCAACACCTCGGGCGTGCTGGTGACGCCGGTGGCCTTATCGGTGAACTTACGCCGGCCGTAGACGATCCCCACTCCGAACTGCTGCTCTATTTCGCGGAAGCGGGCGGCCAGGGGAGAGCGGTAGAGCGAATCCAGGCTGCTGTAGAGCACGTCCCCGGCAGGACCAAGGCGGCCCTCGCCGACGGCATCGGTCGGCCAGAACGGTCCGACGAGTATGTTGCGGGGCACCAGGTCAAGGTAAACCCGACTGGTGAAAAGCCCCTCCAAAACTGCGCCAATGCCGCCAATCTTCTGGATGGCTTCGTGAGTTACGTGTACGACAGTCTGCATACTGGTTCCTTCCTCATGGTTCATATTACAACATTCTGCGGACCTTTGGGCTCCAAGATGGATTCTTACTGCTCCAACTGGCGCCGCAGATATTCTAGCCCCAGCTTGATCGCCTGCGTGGGTTCCTCGATACCTTCGAACTCCAGCGACAAATAGCCGTGGTAGCGGGCTTTGTTCAGCAGGCGCAACTGTGCGGGAACGTCGATTACGCCGTGGCCCACTATGGCGCCGCGGAGGGCGATCTTCGTGGGGGTGACGAAGAAGCCGCTGGCGGGCATCCGTGTCTTGGGCACTGCGTGGAAGTCCTTGGCGTGGACCATCACGGCGTATTTGGCCAACTTGGCGACAGCCTTGACGGGGTCCTGGTTCAGGCACAGAAAGTTTCCCAGGTCCAGCGTCAAGCCAAAATTGGGATGAGCCACGGCCATGATGAGCTTCTCGACGCGGTCGGCGGTTTGTAAATAGAACCCATGGTTCTCAAACGTGGTCTTTACGCCCAGTTCCCCGGCAAAGTCGGCGATCTCATGAACGGCCGGGGCCACGGTCTTGAGGATGGCGGCCAATGACATCGCCTGGCTCCATTCCCCTGGGCGCGGGCCGCGGGTGATATCGTGGCGCATATTCCGGGCCCCGAACGCCGCCGCCAGACGAACCTGCTGTTTGACCTGCTCGATCACTTCACGCTGGGCCGCGGGCTCGACCAGGAATTCGGCCCCGCAGCAGAATCCGGCGGCCTCCAATCCCAATTTCTGGCAGCGCCGCTGCAGGGATTCGATCCGCTTGAGGGGATCGCCTGTGGCATCGTCACTCCTCCATGACAGTTCCACCCCTTTGACCCCGGTGGATGCGATCCATTCCAGGGATTGTTCCATGGTCTTGCCATTGGCCTGCCGCCAACCGGCTAGACTGTAGGTGCTGATGGCCAGGGGAAGGCTGTATTTGCTCATAACATGGTAACATACGTCAATGCGCCCTGTCCGCAAGCTTCGGCCCTACCGGCCAGTTGTCGGTGCGGAAGGGCTCGGCGGGAAGCCCGGCGGCGTTGTACAGCGTGCAATTGGGGCAATCCGCCCAGCCATATCTGGCCGCAAGCGGGGCTGCGACCTTCGGGCTGGATGCGAGCACGCTGCTTCCTTCAATCCGCGCCACGGCGGCATGAAACACCCGGTCCTCGCCTGCTACCGCGAATCCCAGCACTTTGCCATCGCGCCCGGTCAAGCCTTGGGCGTGGTCGAAATCCAGACGCAGGACATTCTCTTCCTTGCGCAGCGAACGATAGCACGGACCGCGATGGGGAACCTTTTGTCCGTAGTCCATGGCCATGGCGTTGAGGGCCAGGCGCAGCCCGACGTCGCGCTTGTTTAGGGGATGGATGTCGTCGGCTTGGCCGATATCGATCGTCACTGCCATGCCGGTGTTGGCCAGGGCCCGCGTGGCGCTTTGCGCCTCGCGCAGTTCGGCCCAACGGCTGTCATCCGATTCGGGCGTGGCGTTGGCCTGCCCATAGTTGGCAAGTTGGACGAAATAGAACGGGAATGGGCCGATGCCCCAGCGGCGCCGCCAATCGCGGATCAGGGTCGGGAACAGCGTGTGATATCGGGCCGCATCGGCCGCATTGGATTCGCCCTGATACCAGATCGCCCCGCGGATCGCGTAGGGAATGAGCGGCGCGATCATGGCGTTGAACAGCGAGGTGGGCAGGTTCTGGCCCAGTGGCACGGCGGGCACGACGATGCCTTTGACCAGTCCGAAGTCCTGCTCGATCTTGTAGCGCCATTCGCCTTGGAGTGCGATGGGCGTCTGGACCTGGCCCGCCGGGCGCAGATTCATGTCCGAACCCGGGCCGACCAGTCCGCCGCCGGTATAGTTGCTCATCACCCGCACCGCGATCACATTGCGGCCCCGACGCACCAGCTTGGCCGGCACAGTGTAGTGCCGCAGCGTCTTCCAACTGTCGATGTTCTGGGCCCAGGTCATGCCCCCGACGCGCTGGCCATTGAAGTAGGTGTCATCGTTCTTGTCGGCCGCGCCCAGCCCCAGCAGCAGATCATACCCGGCCCAATCTTCAGGTATATCCACGATTCTGCGGAACCAGAATACGCCGTTGGTCGCGTGTCCGGCCATCGACCAATACGTCGGCAGCGTCATTGTCTTCCAGTCGCCGTCCGGGTGATCGAACTCCGCCCAACCTTCGGCCAGGCCGCGGTTGCCGGCGTCCTGGGGCAAACTGGCCCGGGCAAGCACCAGGGCCGCGGTATACCTGGCCATCGCCTGTTCCGGCGTATCCGCCATGACGGTTGCCAGGTCCTTTAGATAGCCGTGTAGTGCCGGTTCGGCGTCGAGTCCTTCCCGGCTTGTCCAGGCCTGGGCGGCGGTGCCGCCCCACGAGGAATTGATCAGCCCCACCGGCACGCCCAGGCGTTTGTGTACCTCGCGGCCGAAGAAATAGGCCACCGCCGAGAAGGCGGGGGCGTTGGCGGGATTGGAGGCCATCCATGAACCCCCGACGTCGTCCACCGGCTGCATGGCGATTCGCTGCGCCAGAGTGAACATGCGCATCTGCGGGCAGTCGGCCGCGGCTACCTCGGCCTGGGCGTTGGCGGTCATCTCCAGGGGCCATTCCATGTTGGATTGCCCCGAGCAGATCCAGACTTCCCCGATCAGCACGTCCCTGATGGTGAGTGTCTGGTCGCCCCGGACCGTCAGCGTATGCGGTCCGCCCGCCTTCATCGCCGGCAGCGCAGCCTGCCATTTCCCATCCGCCCCGGCGGTGGCCTGAGCCTGGCGGCCGTCGATCTCGACGGTCACCCTCTGGCCCTTCCCGGCCCAGCCCCACACCGGTACGGGGCAATCACGCTGCAGAACCATTCCATCACAGAACAATCTGGGTAGACGCATCGATCTCTCCTGGATAACAATAAGCATGAATCACGAACAGCCCGGAGGCCGTAGGCCAGAGAAGAATATGAGGAATGGCGTATCCGTGCAAATTGGACAATTCCAAGGCAGGGCTTAGTTCAGTTCCGAGTTGGTGCAGGTGGGGAAGATTCATCGCAAGTCATAGTGTCACGCCACGCGTATAAGCCCCTGCGACGGATTTCTGAGCACTGAATTTGCAGTCGCGCCTGGATCAGATGTAACAGTTTAGCGTTTATGCAAAGGTCAGATAAGGTGTCAGGTTAATTTATGTTGACAGGAGTCGGTTTTGTGTCTAGTTTGTGGCGATGCCAAGATCCGGACGGGTGACTGCTGAAGGAATGGTGACAGCCGTTCGCGCCACCATCGGCTCTCTGACGCACTACGGTCTGAATCGTGGCTGATGTCAACAAAAATAAAAATTATCGCCGCAAAATGGCCGCCAACCGCTTTCCCGACCCCGCCAAGGCCGTTTCTTCATCTTTTCGTCGAAGCAGTAATCATCAAAATGAAGAATTCCGCGCCTATATTGTAGAGGGACATACTTTTTCCCCTACCCCTATGCATCACTGCCGCCCCGTCGCCCTCAACCACCAAAATCGTAATTCCCGCGTTTCCCGCCTCCCAGCCCCGAAATTTCACCTCGCGGCGCTTATATTATAGAGGAGCATATGTAAAACCAACGCCCCGCAACCCCGCCACTCCTTTCGCACCGCTTGCCACTCCGCTTCTTCCTTCTTTCTTCGCCCTTCCCCATGCCCGCCCCCATAAACCCCTCCACTCATCAGCTCATCACCAGCCTTTCCTACCAACCCCTCTGGGCCATCCATGCCAAACTCCGTTTTGGCATCTCCCGCTCTGCCATCACTCATCGTCTTGCCGCCGCCAGCACCGCCCGACCCCTCCATTGCGTCAAAACCACTCCATCCATTGAGTCCATTGAGTCCATTAGGAAATTCACTCAAAAACGCCACTTGTTTCCCACCGACCCACGAACCCCGACCCCCGCCTCTCCGTTAACGCATTGCAGAACCAGAATTAACGCTTGCCCGAAAATTGGGGTTCACCCAATGATGTTGCGCCGCGGCGCTCTTGATAAAAATAGCGTCCGATGGGATACTTCCGCCCCACCGCGCGGGCCATCATGTTCTGTGGACGGCGGCAGAAGAAGTTCTGATTGAATATTTGTTTAGCCCGAGGCCATGCTCTTGATAAAGGGCATCGCTTCGGAATCGTGCCGGCGATGGTTCGCCGGGACGACGGGATTGAGGTCTTTTATTCTCGGGATGTTATATGTTTAACGCGCTTAAGCGTCAGTGGAAACAGGGGAAGGTCAAAACGGGGTTTCTGGTCGTTATGGCCGGACTCTTTGCCTTGGGCTATTTTTGGAAGCCGGTATTTGGCCAGCATGGCTTGATTCCCGCGGTAGAGTCCTCACCCACCGGTGTACTGAAGGCCGCTGCGCCAGCCCAGGCTGAAGAGGCATTCAAGCCCTTTGGCCTGTTTACCAGTGATCGCTATACCCCTGCGGAGCGCATTTCCCTGCTGGCGGTGCTGGTGGTAGCGGTTGCCGGCCTGCTGTACGCCGGCATGCTTGTCAAACAAGTGAAGGCAGCCGACCAGGGCACCAAGAAAATGCAGGAAATTGCCGACGCCGTGCGCGAAGGCTCCAATGCCTACCTGGGAGCGCAGTTCCGCAAGATCGGGCCGCTGATCGTCATCATTACAATCGTGCTTTATTTGATCGGCGATCCCACGGCCGAGACGGCCTTCCGTTTCGGCCGGCCGGTGGCCTTCCTGATCGGCTCGATCTTCAGCCTTCTGGTGGGCTTCGTCGGCATGCGCTTGGCCACGACTGGCAACTTGCGCGTCGCCGCCGCCGCCCGCTCCAGTTATGGCACCGCCATGATTCTGGGCTACCGCACCGGCACCATCACCGGAATGCTCACCGACGGCCTGGGACTCCTCGGCGGCACGCTGATCTTCCTCTTCTTCGGCGAACATGCTTATGAGGCACTGCTGGGCTTCGGCTTCGGCGGGACGCTGCTGGCCCTGTTCATGCGCGTCGGCGGCGGCATCTACACCAAGGCCGCCGACGTTGGCGCTGACCTGGTCGGCAAGATCGAGGCGGGCATCCCCGAGGATGATCCGCGCAACGCCGCCACCATCGCCGACAACGTCGGCGACAACGTCGGCGACTGCGCCGGTATGGCCGCCGACATCTTCGAGAGCTACGAAGTGACCATCGTCGCCGCCATGATCCTTGGCCTGGCCTCTTTCGGACACAAGGGCGTTATTTTCCCCTTATTGGTCCGCGGCATTGGTGTCATCGGTTCCATCATCAGCACCTACACCGTCAAGGCTGGCGATAACGACACCTCCGACACCGCTCTCAATAGCGTCCATCGCGGTTTCTGGATCGGTTCGGCGATCTCCGTCGTGGGTTTCTTTATTTTGGGTTTCCTCTACCTGAACTTTGGTGTCGTTGGCGGCACTTATCTTACCCAAAACCCCGGCGCCGTGGCGGGATTCCCCGGCGGCAATCCGACTTTGCTGCCCGCGTGGGCCAACTTCGGCGTGGCCGGCCTGGATATGCGCCCGGCCTTGACCTGTCTGATCGGCGTCATTCTGGCCATCAGCCTCAACAAGGTCACCAGCTACTTCACGCATACCTCGCATGCCCCGGTTAAATCGCTGGTCAAGGCGTGCCAGACCGGACATGCCACCAACATCATTCAGGGTTTTGCGGTCGGTTATGAGAGCGCGGTGGTGGCCGTGGTCGTTCTGGCCGCGTCTATCGCACTGTCGGTGCTCTGTTACCGCGGCATGCCGCCCATCTTCATTGCTTATGGCGTGGCCATGACCGGCATCGGAATGCTTACCCTGACCGGAAACACCATTTCCATGGACGTTTTCGGCCCGGTGGCCGACAACGCCAACGGCATCGGCGAGATGGGCTACGATGAAGCCGAGATGGAACGCGAAAAGCCCGGCAGCTATAAGCGGGCTCGCCAGATCCTGGCCGACCTTGATGCCGTGGGCAACACCACCAAGGCCGAAACCAAGGGCATTGCCATCGGCTCGGCGGTCATCGCCGCCGTGTCCCTCTTTGCCAGCTTTATCGCGGTTATCGCCACCGGTTCGGAAGCGAATATCGGCAAGATGACCACCGCGGAATATTTCGATAAGGCCCAGCATCTCTCGGTTGCCGATCCCATGGTTCTCATCGGCTTCCTGCTTGGCGGGGCCGTGCCGTTCCTGTTCAGCTCGATGCTGATCCGGGCCGTAGGCCGGGCGGCCTTCTATATTGTCAAGGAATGCCGTCTGCAGTTCCGCGACAAGGAAATCTGGGCCGGCAATAAGAAGCCCGATTACGGCAGGGTCGTGGATATCTGCACCCGCACCGCGCAAAAGGAACTGGTTGGTCCGGGCCTGTTGGCCATCCTCGCTCCTCTGGGCGTGGGCTTCTTCCTGGGCGCCTATGCCCTGGGCGGTTTCCTGGCGGGCATGATCCTCACCGGCGTGTTGCTGGCGGTCTTCATGGCCAACGCCGGCGGCGCCTGGGACAATTGTAAGAAGATGATCGAGGACGAACCACGCGACCCCTCCAAAAACACCGGCAAGGGTTCCGAGCGGCATAAGGCCTCGGTCACCGGCGATACGGTTGGCGATCCGCTGAAGGACACCGCCGGCCCGGCCATCAACCCCCTGGTCAAGGTGATGAACATGGTCAGTCTGCTGGGATTAGGCCTGGTGCTCAAATACAGCCTCAAAGGCGGCACCGTGGACAAGCGTGTCGGCTTCATTGCCGCCGTGGTTTGCGCCGCAGTCATTTTCTGGGCGGTTTTGCAGAGCAAGCGCGAGACCGACGATCTGACCGATGATGTCGCAAGCCAGCCCGCCGAGGCTAAGAAATAGCCCCTCGGATGGAAGCGTACCAAGGCGCGCCATCTTCGGGTGGCGCGCCTTTTCTTATTGACGCCGGGCGGTGCCAGGCCGGCCGGAGTCGTGGTGCTGAATAGAAAGAATGAGGTGACGTATTGCTACCGATATGACTGCATCGCAGAAATCTGGTCAACAGGATGCCGCGCGGCAGTTTGCCATCGAGGCGGCGCGGATGCTGGCCAACACCCGCTGTCACAGCGTGGCGGTGCTGGACATTTCCGCTATTTCCCCGGTGGCCGATTTCTTCGTCATCGCCACCGGGACCAGTGCCCGGCAGATGCGCAGCGCCTGCGAAGACACCGAGGAACTTGGCAAATCCATCAATATGCGCGCCTGTTGGCGGTGCGGCTACGAAGGCCAGAGTTGGATGCTGGCCGACTTCATTGACGTGGTGGTGCACGTATTCAGTGAAGAGGCGCGGCAGTTCTACGACCTCGAGGGACTGTGGGGAGATGGCCAGAAGGTCCAGTGGGAGGCGGGAAAGTGAGAGTTTGCACGGAGCGTGCCAGCACCACTTTGGGCACATGGCGCGGCGCCGATCGTGGGATCATGGCGTGCCGACGGTTGATATAAATCAGCTAATCACAAACTGCTAGCCGGCGCGTTGTTTGGCGTGCTCGAACGTGAATTCCTGCCGTTTGGGATCCACGTCGACTTGCACCACTTCGCCTTCGGCGAATGCGCCGGAGAGGATGCGACTGGCCAGGGGGTTCTCCAGACGCTGCTGGATGACGCGCTTGAGAGGACGGGCGCCGTAGGCCGGATCGTACCCTTCCTCGGCCAGTAGCTTGCGCGCGGCGTCGCTAACCGACAGGGACAGATTGCGTCCGGCCAGCCGCCGGCGCAGGTGCTCCAACTGCACATCCACTATTCGGGCGATCTGCTCCCTGCCCAGACTGTGGAAGAGGATCACCTCGTCGATGCGGTTGAGGAATTCGGGGCGGAAATGCTGCTTGAGCAGGTCTTTTACGCTGGCCTCGACCTCCCATTCAGGGGCCTCGGCGCCGGCCAGTTTCTGAATTTCCGCCGAGCCGATGTTGCTGGTCATGACGATCACGGCGTTCTTGAAGTTCACGGTGCGGCCCTGGCCGTCGGTCAGCCGGCCATCATCCAACACCTGCAGCAGGACGTTGAACACGTCGCGGTGGGCCTTTTCGATCTCATCGAAGAGGATCACGCTGTAGGGCTTGCGGCGGACGGCCTCGGTGAGGCGGCCGCCTTCCTCGTAGCCGACATAGCCGGGGGGAGCGCCGATCAGGCGGGCCACCGAGTGCTGCTCCATGAACTCGCTCATGTCGATGCGGACCATGGCGTTATCATCGTCGAAGAGGAACTCGGCCAGGGCCTTGCACAGTTCGGTCTTGCCGACGCCGGTGGGACCGAGGAATATGAAAGAGCCGATGGGCCGGTTGGGGTCGCCCAGTCCGGCGCGGTTGCGCCGCACCGCATCGGAGACGGCCCGCACCGCGTCCTTCTGGCCTATCACGCGCAGGGCCAGGCGTTCTTCCATCTTCAGGAGTTTCTCACGCTCGCCCTCAAGCATGCGGGCTACGGGCACGCCCGTCCAGCGCGAAACCACGCCGGCAATCTCATCAGGGGTGATCTCGTCCTTGACCAGGGCGTTGCCGTCGGTCTGTAACTGGCGGAGTTTCTTCTCGGCGGCCTCGATCTTGGCGCGGATGTCGCGAAGTTCGCCATACTGGATGCGGGCCGCCGCCTCCCAGTTGCCTTGGCGCTGGGCCTGCTCCAATTCGATTTGCTTCTGGTCCAGGCCCTGCTGCAACTGCTTGATGGCGTTCATCGCCCCTTTTTCGTTCTCCCAGCGGGTCGTCAGGTTGGTGTTGCGTTCGTTGAGGGCGGCCAGTTCCTTTTCGGCCTTGCCAAGCTGCTGGCGCGAAGCGGGATCTTTTTCCTTGCGAAGGGCCTCCAACTCGATCTGTATCTGCATGGTCCGGCGGCGGATTTCATCGAGTTCGGCGGGCATGGAATCATTCTCGATGCGTAGCCGGCTGGAGGCCTCATCGATCAAGTCGATGGCCTTGTCGGGCAGGAATCGATCCTGGATGTAGCGGTCGGAAAGAACCGCGGCCGATACGATCGCGGCGTCGGTAATGCGCACGCCGTGGTGGGCTTCGTAGCGTTGCTTGAGGCCGCGGAGGATGGCGATGGTATCCTCGACACTTGGCTCGCCAACGATGATCGGCTGGAAACGGCGTTCGAGGGCGGCGTCCTTTTCGACGTGCTTCTTATACTCATCGAGGGTCGTGGCCCCGATGGTGCGCAGTTCGCCCCGGGCCAGCGCCGGCTTGAGGAGGTTGCCTGCGTCCATAGAACCCTCGGCCCGTCCGGCCCCGACAACCGTGTGCAGTTCGTCGATGAAGAGGATAATCTGGCCGTCGCTCTGGGTGACTTCCTTAATGACGGCCTTGAGTCGCTCTTCGAATTCGCCGCGAAATTTGGCCCCGGCGATCAAAGCGCCCATATCCAGGGCCACGATGCGTTTGTTCTGCAGCACCGCCGGCACGTCCCCGTTGAGCATGCGGATGGCCAGGCCCTCCACAATTGCCGTCTTGCCCACGCCCGGCTCGCCTATGAGGACGGGATTGTTTTTGGTCCGGCGGGCCAGGACCTGCATGGTGCGGCGGATTTCCTCGTCGCGTCCTATCACCGGATCGATCTTTCCCTGGCGGGCCATCTCTACCAGGTCCCGGCCGTATTTCTGCAGGGCCTGATACTTGGCTTCGGGTTCCTGGTCGGTAATGCGCTGTCCCCCTCGCACCTCTTTGAGGGCGGCCAGAATGGCATCGTGGGTGACGCCGTTGCGGTTGAGGATTTCTTTGGCGTCGCTCTTGACGTCAACCAGGGCCAACAGAAGGTGTTCGGTGGAGACGTATTCGTCCTTGAGGCGGTCGGTCTCCTTTTGGGCCCGGGCCAAGACGTCCTGGATGCTGCGGGCCATGCCAATCTGCGAACCGGTGGCTTTGGGGAGGCGTTCGATTTCGCCGGTCACCTGCTGGCTGATCCGCTCGACGCCGGCCGAAACCTTCTGGAGCAGTGGCTTGACGACGCCTTCTTTCTCGGCCAACAACGCCGCCAGCAGGTGCAGGGGGAGAACTTCGCTGTGATCGAAACGCTGAGCCAGTTCCTGGGCGCCAACGAAAGCTTCCTGGGCTTTGACGGTGAATTTATCGAAACGCATAATCGTTTGGGCTCTGTCGTGGGGCCACTGCACCCGGCGGGCTCCACGACAGAGTTTAAGAGTATAAAACAACACTGGGACAGCCGATGTCCCGTTAAACAGCGTCCCATGGCGACGGTGAGTTCTTGGCCAATGGCGCAACATCCACAGGCAACGCCGACACTGGTCAACAAGGCAAAAAGGATGCCAGGAACGTAGGATGCACAGAGTGTCGGCGACAGTGTAAGTGGTGTAAAAATAAATACTTAGTTGCAATAAAGGTGGTGGGCGGTAAACTGACATCGTAAACGGGTCTGTCGGAAATGACAGAGTGAGCCGTGGGTCTTGGTGGTGGCCGTCACTTTGGCAGGAAGGCGATGGATAATTTGCGTGCCAGACAACAAAGGCCCGGTAGCGGCGTTATAGATTGATGTGGGGGCGCACTGTCTCTTACGACTGTGCAGAACGGCGTCGAAGCGCCGGCGTGTTTGAACAGATGATTCGGCTCGTTGTCAAGCCAACCAAGATGTTCTTGTGGCTTGGTAGCACCTAGAAGGAGATAGTTATGAAAAATCGTATTTTGGTGTTGCTGGCGGCTTTTGTGTTCGCTATGGCTTCGGTTGCCGTGTATGCCCAGACGGCTGCTCCTCAGGGTGCCGGCGGGCGTAGTGGCCCCGGTAGTCTGGGTGGGTTCGGTCGCTTCGGTGGCAGCGCCATGATGCAGACTCTTGTGGCTCTCGGCGAGCTTAATCTTACTCCCGATTTCACGCTCTCGACCGATCAGAAGCAGAAGATTCAGGCCATACGTGACGATTTCAAGGCCCAGGAAGCAAAGTTCCGCAGCGAGAACGCCGACGCCTTTAAAGCCCTCGAAGAGCAGCGGAAAGCCGCGCGTGACGCGGGCGGTCAGGAAGCTTTCACCAAGGTCCGTGAGGCCGAACAGGCTCTCCAGGCCAAGGGCCCCAAGTCCGATGATGCCGCCAAGCAGATACAGGCCGTGCTGACGGCGGACCAGTTGACGGCGTTCCAGGCCAAGGAAAAGGAAAGCCAGAAGCAGCGTGAAGAAATGATGCAGCGTTTCGGCGGTGGCCGGGGCGGGGCTGGCGCCAAGAACGCCAACTGAATGGCGGTCAGATAGCCTGACATTGATGCCCGGCGCGGCGCATGCCGCGCCGGGTTCTTTTTTAGGGCGGATAGGGTAGACTTGGCCCGTAGTATGCGAAAGTCGAACCTCGAAATTCTCTGGCAGGACGAGCGGTTGGTGGCGGTCAGCAAGCCTGCGGGCCTGGCGACGATTCCCGGGCGGGGCGAGAAGGATTGCATTCTGGAACTGTTGGCGCGACTCCTGGGGCTTCCGTGCCGGGGCCAGACCGACCCGCGGCTGCGGCTCGTACACCGCCTGGACAAGGAAACCAGCGGAGTGCTGCTGATGGCTAAAGACAAGGATGCTCAGCGGCATCTGTCGCATCAATTTCAGAACAACACGGTCGAGAAGGAATATTTGGCGATCGTGGCAGGCCGCGATCCAGCGCCGGAGGGGCAGATCGAAGCCCCGCTGCGGGCCGATAAGGGCGGCCGATGCATGGTGATCGACGCATCTCATGGTCGGCCGGCGCGCACCTGCTGGCGGGTGGAGGAACGATTCTCCCGAGCGACACTGCTGCGGGTGTTTCCCAAGACCGGCAAGACCCACCAGATACGCGTGCATTTGAAGTCCCTGGGGATGGGATTGGTGGTGGACCCGTTGTACAACCCCCCGGCTCCCGGTTTATCACCCGGGTTGTTCCTCAGTCATTTCAAACGCGACTACCGCCCGGCCAAGAACCAGGAAGAACGCCCCTTGATCGGCCGGTTGACGCTTCATGCCGAAAAACTCCGCTTTGAGAACCTCGATGGCCAACGCGTCGAGATTGTCGCGCCCTTGCCGAAAGATTTTCACGCCGCCCTTAATATGCTGCGAAAGTACCGATGATCGGTTACAATAATGCCCATGCGTCGGACTCTTCTGGCGGTCACGGTGATTGGCTGCGTGGTTTGCGCGCTGGTGATGCGCGTCGGGGCGGAGGATCATGGCAAGTTGGCGCCGGGCTTGGCCACGCCGGCCACCCAGGCCAACAAGCCGGTGGATCTTCTGACCTTGGTAAAATCAGCCAATGATATAGTTGGCGGCGAATGGCGCGCCGCCGCCGATGGATTGCGCTGCCAGGCCACGGGCGGCAACCGGGCCCGCATCCGCCTGCCCTACGTGCCTCCCAGCGAATATGATCTGGCCGTCGATTTCGCCAAACTCGATGACAGCGACGCCGTCGTCTGCGTCATGCTGACCCACAAGGGCCATCCGTTCAACCTGGTGCTGGGGGCGCTGAAGGATACCATCGCCGGCTTCGAAAGGATCAAGGGCGAGGAAGCCGCCCGAAACACCACCGCGACGAGCCGGCCGCACCTGCTAGGAGCTAATAAGCCGCATCGCGTGGCCATCCATGTGCGCGAGGACTCGATCGTGGCGGTATTGGATGAAACCGTGACCATCGGCCCATTGAGCACGAACTACCAGGATTTGTCGGTCACGGGCGACTGGTGGGTCGGCGATGGGGCGATTGGCCTGGGGGCCAACTGCAAAGCCTTGTTTCATTCCGTGGTGCTGACGGGTGTTTCCGGCCCCGGCCAGGCTTCGGCGTGGCCGCCGGTGGGTGCCATACCCGCCATGACCGATCCTCTGCCTGACGAAAAGCCGCATCGGGTGATCGATCTGATGAAGCTTGTCGACCTCAAGCAGCAGGTGCTCATGGGGGCCTGGACCTTCAACAAAGAAGGGGCTCTGGTCGGCTTTGGGCCATGGCTTTCGCGCATCCGTTTTCCGTATCAACCGCCGGAGGAATATGACCTGGCGGTCGAGTTCAGCGTCAATGCCGTCGAGGCGGGCGGCTCGGCCGATACGTTCCTGATCGCCCCGGTGGGCGGCAAGACTATGAACTGGTGTCTGGGTACGGATTGGAACAGTCGCTGCGAGTTGTCCAGCACGCCTGACAACAAGCCGCTGCGTCTTCCCGGATTGCTGCGTCCCGGTCGTCGCTATAAAGCCGTGCTGTCCGTGCGCCAGGACTATGTGTATGCGCTGCTCGACGGCCAAATGGTGCTCAAGCACAAGCGGACCAAAGAGGAACAGGGATTCATCTGGGAAAGCTACATTGGCGACGGGATGGTTGGCCTGGGGGCGACGGCGGGAACTACCTTCTACCAGATTCAGGTTGGCGAGATTACCGGCGAAGGCAAGGTTCCGGCTCCGGCCCCGCCCTTGTTCCAGCCCAAGGCTGTTGCCACGACCGTGTTAACCGATCGCCCCGCGCGGGTGCTGAATCTGCTCAAGAAGATCGATGTGGAACTGGACATGCGGCAGGGTCTGTGCGATGGGGCCGGCGATGGGCTGCACTGCCAGGTCAAGGAAGGCTGCAGCATGCTGCGGACGCCTTACCTCCCGGGTTCCGAATATAATCTGCACGTCGAGTTTACCCACGGGTCGGAAATGTGGCCGAGCCCCGAGACGGCGATCATCTTCCCGTTCCAGGGCCACGACCTCGCTCTTCATTTAGGCGCGCACGCCAATACCATCTGTGGCATCGAGCAGATTGGCCAGCACCCGTGGGATTCCGATGAGAGTCCCTCGCGCATTCGCAGTGCCGGGGTCATTGCCGATCAAAAACGCTGTTCCGTCACCCTCTACGTTCGCCGTGACCGGATTTCCGTCATTTTCAACGGGGCCATGATAATTGATTTCCCGGTCGATGCCGACACGGCCAGGTCCGGCCCATGGCCCACAAACGGCACCATCCAGTTTCGCTCCTACAAACATACCATATACCACGTGATCTCTCTTGAGGAAATCAGCGCCGATGGGAAAGAATACAGGCGCTAACGCTCAATGGGGTACACTGAACGTTGAACGCGAAGGGGAGTTCATCGTTCGCCGGCTAGTGGTTGGCAGCTATATTCCCAACAGATCCGCGTATGACCCGCTCACGTGGTCATTGGGCTTGATGCCCAGGGCATCATGGAGGCGATCGATGTGACGGCGCGTCTGGGCCGAATCAGCGCCGGTGGCCAGTACACCTTCGAATTCGACGAAGATTCCCAGGGACTGCACTTCATCGAGGTGGATGCGCACGTTGTGGTACATGTAGATCTGGCGGACCTTGCGCACCTCGCCGCGCAGCCCGCATGCGGCGGTGAGGATGGCCCCCATGGCCACCGGGTCGGACACCGGGGCGATGCGGTACTGGCTTTCACGGACATCCGAACTGTCGGGGCGCAGATACCAGATCAGTTCCGAGTGGGTTACGCCCACCGGGTCCACGCCCTGCACTTCGCGGAGTTTGAGTCTGCCGTTATGGGCCTTGAAGTAGGTATCGATCTGTGATTCGATCCGGGCCAGCCGCGCGCCATGTTGCGACAAAATAGCCATGGCCGCCGCCAGCTCGGCGTAGCGGGCTTTCAGTTCGATGTTGCGACGAAGTTGGGACATGGGACATATCGTAAAACGCTGGGGCGCAAAAGACAAATGGCGGCGGCTTTACAAGGGTTGCCTTCTCGAGGCTCGCCAGGAGGGAGTCAACCTTGAGGGTGCCGGCGCCCTTCATGCCAGTTATTGCATGGCGTGGCAGTCGGCGACTATCTATTGACCTTGAACGCCGTCCAGCAGGTGTTCCAGACGTTGAGAACGCCGCTCGCGGCGT
>Ga0316225_1001386_pt1 | contig 23456 bp, 17 predicted proteins | sample TBH18015metaG_FD_206010 | JGI IMG/M metagenome (GOLD analysis project Ga0316225, IMG submission 206010) | Freshwater microbial communities from Trout Bog Lake, Wisconsin, USA - TBH18015 | ecosystem: Environmental > Aquatic > Freshwater > Lake > Hypolimnion/Profundal zone | place: USA: Wisconsin... | reverse complement strand
CGATCAATTGCTGCCTGAGAATGTATCAAGGCCAGATATTCGCGGCTTTGGGGCAGGAACGGGTAGTTTCCGAAAACGCACCACCAGACTCTTTACTCTTTTGTTCGCCATGGAGTTGGGTCTGTCCTATTATCTGTCATCAGAGGGCAATGGGCCCAAGGAGAATCTGCGGCATGGATATTTCATACGCTACTTTTGTTCGGGATACCGAGGCACGACAGATCGCCGTTGCGTTGGAAGAGAGGCAGTATCTGCATCCGCATCAGGCGGTAGGGGAGGCATTGGAGGAAGTTGGCAAGTCCGCGGGGTTCTGTTCCCGGGCTGCTGAAGATGCCCTTGACTGGATGCGGTTGCGGGCCCAGGCCAAGATCGGACGCTTGCGTCACACGGAAATTCTTCAACTTGCCCGCAGCATAGCGCGATTCTGGCGGCAGAATACAACAACGGCCGTTACCCAGGAGAGCAAGAGGTGATGCGTCAGTGGCCTCACGGGTGACAGAAGGGGTTGGTTAAGGCGTGGTCGGCATTCCGCCAACGGGGATAATAATGGCGGCATTTTTAAGCGTCCGTCCGGAACTGCGTCAGACGCGCATGCCGGGAGTCTTGCGACCAAGCAATGAGACCGTTAGTGTGCCACCGCATGGCAGATTCTTATGTGTATAAATACATGTAAATAAACAATTTACGCGCTTTTTTTGCCTCGTGGCACACGGCAGGCTAGGTTGCCGAGCATCTCGGTTATGGGTTACGGGAAGTTTGGGGATATTTGTTTTGCCTTATGTCTACCGATTCTGGAGCGGGAAAATGCATCAAAAGCATCCGAATGGCCGATGACCGAAAGGTGAGTTGGATAAAATTGTTGGTGGCGGTGTTGTTGGCGTTGTATCGGCATGCGGAGAATAGTAATGAGTGACAGGCTGCCTTTATGTTGCAGGCCCCAAGCGTACGAATTGCTTGTCAGCCAAATTCCGGCCATCGAATCGTCCGATGCGCTGCTCTACAGCGCCATCGCAATCTCGATGCACCAGAACACGGCGGTTGATGCCGCGGCCATCGACCGGATACTCCAGGGGTATACGGACACGGTGCGCGCTCGCGTGCGCGGCAGTCAGCCCCAGGCCCTTATGGCCCACCTGCACCAGTTTCTCTTCGAACAGGAGAAATTCGCCGGCAACAGCGACGACTATTATAACCCTGCCAACAGTTGTCTTGAATCGGTCCTCCGCACCAAGTTGGGGCTGCCGATCACCCTGTGCCTCATCTACAAGACCGTCGCGGAGCGTCTGGGCTTCCGCGCCTGGGGCGTGGGGCTGCCGGGGCATTTTTTGGTGGGCGTTGATCTGGACGGTTCGCCGGTGCTGGTCGACCCCTTTGCGTCCGGACGATTGCTCACTGTTCCCGAGGCCGAGCAGCGCATGCGCAATACCTTCGGCCCCGAAGCCGACTGGTCCGACGACCTGCTCCAGCCGGCCTCCAACCGCCATTGGTTGACGCGCATGCTCCAGAACTTGTTGAATATCTATGGCAGTGCCAACCGTTACCGGGATGCAGCCGCCATGCTGGAACTGGAAATCCTCCTCTGGCCAGAACATTTCAGTCTGCAGCGCGATTTGGCTCTGGTGCTGGCCAGGCTCGGCCTATCGCAGCCGGCTTCGATCTGGCTCAACCGCTATCTGAAGAGCAATCCGGATGATCCGCAGTCGGATGATTTGAAACAGTTGCTGGAAGTGCTGACGGCCTGAGATATCCGCTGCGCTGCCGAAATACTGTATGCTGAATGAAGCCTTGGCAGGCGCGCCGTGATTCGGGCCGGTCGCGTGCGGGGCAGTTCAGGGGTTGCCGTGCCGCCTGCCAATGGTCCCCATGATGCCCCTGGGCATGCGTTGAAGCGCCAGGATTTTCTCTGGCCAGTCCTGGGGCCAATCCTGCGTCAGCGCCCGCCTCGATTCCCGCTATTGATCATTATTGAAAATACTCTTGCAACGGCTTCACTCCCCAGGCCCCTTGTTGCAACGACTCAATCGCCCGCGCCGTCGCCGAGGCGCCGGTCAGGGTCGTGATCATGGGTATCTTGTGCAGTACGGCCATCGCCCGGATGGCCCCTTCATCCGTTTGCGGGCCTTTCTTGGTCGGGGTATTGATGATCAGCTTGATTTGGCCATTCTTGATCATGTCCTTGATGTTAGGCCGGCCCTCGGCAAGTTTGCTGAGAAGAACGGTCTGTACATCGTGGGAGCGCAGTTTCTCGCAGGTGCCGGCCGTGGCGACCAGTTCAAAGCCCATGTCCGCCAATTTCCTGGCGATCGGAACGATGGCCTCTTTATCGGCGTCGCGAACCGATACGAACACCTTGCCTTTGAGCGGCAGATTGTTTCCGGCGGCAAGCTGGCTCTTGGCGAAGGCCGTCGGGAAATCGGCATCTATGCCCATTACCTCGCCGGTGCTGCGCATCTCCGGGCCGAGGATGACGTCCACGCCCGGGAACTTGGCGAATGGGAAGACGACTTCCTTGACCGAAATGTGCCGCGGGTCCGGCTGTTCGGTTATGCCCATCGCGGCGAGTTTCTGGCCCGCCATGACCTTGGCGGCGATTTTCGCCCAGGGAATGCCGGTGGCCTTGGACACGAAGGGCACCGTGCGCGAGGCCCGCGGATTGACTTCGATAACGTAGATGTCATTGTTCTTGATGGCATACTGTACGTTCATCAGCCCGCAGACCCGCAGGGCTCTGGCCAGGTCGCGGGTCTGGGTTTTGAGCCGTTGCACAAGCTCCGGCGACAATGAATACGGCGGCAACGAGCAGGCCGAGTCGCCGGAGTGAATCCCCGCCTCCTCGATGTGCTCCATGACGCCGATAATCACGGCCCGGGCCGTCGATGGCGCCGCCTGCGCCTTGGTGGTCAGGTCAAGGCCGCCCGGTTCATAATCGGCCACGCAATCCACATCGACTTCGGTTGCCACGTCGATGAAGCGGTCGATGAGAATGGGGGCGTCGGCGATGGTCGAAGCTTCGACGGCATTGGCCATGTAATAGTTGAGTTGGTCCTCGTCGCTGACGATTTCCATGGCCCGGCCGCCGAGCACGAAACTGGGGCGGACCAGCACCGGATAGCCGATGCGTTTGGCGATGTCACGGGCCTCGGAAACGCTGCGGGCAATGCCGTTTTCCGGCTGCCGCTGCTCCAGTTTCTGGAGCAGCACGCGGAACTGTTCGCGGTCGCCGGCGGCGTCCAGGGCTTCCACGGTCGTGCCCAGAATGGGCACGCCAGCTTCCTTGAGGCCGCGTGCCAGATTCAAGGGCGTCTGGCCGCCGAACTGCACGATCACGCCTTTGACCAGGTTGCGCGACTTGGCAGCGCCGAAGGGACCGCCATTGAGGCGCTGACAGATATTGAGGATGTCCTCGTGGGTCAAGGGCTCGAAAAACAGCAGATCGCTGGTGTCGTAATCGGTGGAAACCGTCTCCGGGTTGGAGTTGATCATCACCGACTCGATGCCCAGTTCCTTCATTGCGAAGGCCGCCTGCACGCAGCAGTAGTCGAATTCGATGCCCTGACCTATGCGGTTGGGGCCGCCGCCGATGATGATCACTTTGGGCTTGTCGCTCAGGCGGATCTCATCCTCGGTCATCAGGACGCTGGATTTGTCGCCGCTGCTGGAGACAATGCGGAACGGCGTTTCATAAGTCGAGTAGTAGTAGGGAGTCGATGCTTCAAACTCGGCGGCGCAGGTGTCCACCAGCTTATAAACCGGACGGATATTCATTTCCGCCAGCAACCCGCGCACCAATTCCGTCGCGCAGCCCAGCGCCGTGGCAAGTTGCACATTGCTGTAGCCAAGCTGCTTGGCCCGCTGCAACAGCGCGGCGGCACAGGCCGGCAGCGCCAGCTTGGCTGGAGGTCGCGCCCCGCCGCCGCAGGCGCACTCGCCCAGGTCTACCAGTTCATCCTCGAAATCCACCAACTCCTTCATCTGGGCCAGGAACCAGCGATCAATCCTGGTCAGGTCGTAGATCTGATCGATGCTCCACCCCATCTTCATGGCATAGCGAATGTAATACAACCGTCCCTGGCTGGGCACGGCCAGCTTACGGCGGAGTTTGTCCGCGGGGATCGGCCATTCCTGGTCCAGTGACTCCCCTTGCGTGGTCTTATCGGCGGCATCAGCGCCTTTTCCCGTTTGGGCTTGCGCCGCCTTGGGGGTTTTTGCCGGCGCTGGCGCCGAGATCAGACCCCTGGCCGTCTCGCGCCGGGCATTGAGCCACTTATCATACCGGTCCAGGCCAAACCCGAAACGTTTTACCTCCATGCTGCGGATGCCCTTCTGCAAGGCTTCCTTGAAGGTCCTGCCGATCGCCATGGCTTCGCCCACGCTCTTCATCTGCGTGGTCAGGGTTTCATCGGCATCGGGGAACTTCTCAAAAGTCCAGCGGGGAATCTTGACCACGCAGTAGTCGATCGTGGGCTCGAAACATGCCGAGGTGTAATACTCGTACTTGCCGTCGCCTTGGCCGGATTTTTTGCTGGTTATGTAATTCGGCAGTTCGTCCAGGGTATAGCCGACGGCGAGTTTGGCGGCGAGTTTGGCTATCGGGTATCCGGTCGCCTTGGAGGCCAGGGCCGACGACCGCGAGACGCGCGGGTTCATTTCCACCACGATCATTTCCCCGGTGTCCGGATTGGTCGCAAATTGGATGTTCGATCCACCGGTTTCCACGCCCACCGCCCTGATGATGGCGATCGCGGCATCACGCATCCGCTGATATTCCTTATCCGTCAGAGTTTGGATCGGCGCCACCGTGATCGAGTCGCCGGTGTGTACACCCATGGGATCGACGTTTTCGATGGAGCAGATGATGACCGCGTTATCGTTGCGGTCGCGCATCACTTCCATCTCGAATTCCTTCCAACCGATCACCGACTGTTCGATTAACACCTCATTGACCGGCGATGCATCCAGTCCCCGGCTGACTATGGCCTCGAATTCCTCGACGTTATACGCGATCCCGCCGCCGGTGCCTCCCAGGGTGAACGCGGGTCGGATGATTACCGGCAACCCCAGGCCAGTCATGACCTTGCGCCCTTCTTCCAGCGAATGCACCACGCCGCTCAGGGGAACTTTCAGGCCGATCTTGATCATCAGGTCTTTGAACACCTGCCGGTCCTCGCCGCGAAAAATAGCTTCGCGGTTGGCTCCGATCATTTGCACGCCGTGCGCGGTGAAGATCCCTTTGTCGTAGCAGGCCATGGCGGTATTGAGACCCGTCTGCCCGCCCAAGGTCGGCAGCACGGCATCTATGGGTTTCCCCGCCGTTTTCTCGCGGAGGATGATTTTCTCCACCGCTTCGGGCGTGATTGGCTCGATGTAGGTGGCATCGGCGAATTCCGGATCGGTCATGATCGTCGCCGGATTGCTGTTTATCAGGACAACGCGATAGCCTTCTTCCTTAAGCGCGCGGCAAGCCTGCACGCCGGAATAGTCAAACTCGCAGCCTTGCCCGATGACAATAGGACCAGAGCCGATGATTAGTATCGAATGTATGTCAGTGCGTCTAGGCATAAGGAGATGGCCCCTAATCTACAGGGTAATGCGCCCCGGATCAAACCTTGGGGTCTTCTTCGGGCACAACGGAATTCCGTAATGTCCCTCATCCGCCACTGCGTCACGTCTCTCCACGCCCCATGCGGCATTTCTTCCCAGTTTTTCCCTCTCCTACCCTGCTGTCGGCGGTGCCGCCGGCGGAACTGGCGGGGTCGGCAAAGTCGCCGGTGCTCCCAGCAGCCTCTCCGCAGTGGTCAGCAGCCGATCCATCTTCACCGGCTTGGTGAAATATTCGCTGACTCCCAGAGTTTCGGCGTACATCTTGTGCCGCGCCCCCTGGTTGCCGGTGATCATGATGACCATCGGCTTGGAATTGCGGGGCTTGCGGGCCTTGATTTTTTCCAGAACCAGAAACCCGCTGCGGCCGGGCAGCATCATGTCCAGAATCACCAGGTCCGGCTGGTTCTTCTCGGCCAGTTCCACGGCTTTGTTGCCGTTGGACGCCGTATCGAGCACGGCGCCTGTGGGCTCGAAAGCCGCCTCGATGCTGGTCAGTACATCCGGATCATCATCGACGATCAGAATTCGCTTGCCTTCCAGTGCCGTAGTCATGATGGATCTCCTAAGGGTGTGTTAGTCAGTATTTAGTTCACCGGGCATAATGTCAAGCCGCATGGGCGGCAAGTCCGATAAATACTCCAGCGCCAGGCTTCTAGCGCCCGGCCTCATGCTTTTGTTGATCGCCGGCTGCCGAAGGGCTATTGGTGTCTCCTTCATCTCCCATCGTCGTACTCGACAGCGGCCTCGGCGGCCTCACCGTCGCCCGCGCTATCCGCGCGGCGCTGCCCCGCGAAGACCTTGTATATTTCGGCGACACCGCCCGCGTGCCCTATGGCGGCAAGACCGGGCCCACCATCATCGCCTTTATGCGCCAGATCATCCTCTACCTGCAGGAGATGGATGCCAAACAGATAGTCATAGCCTGCAATACCGCCACGGCGTTGGCTCTTCAGCCGATCAAACGCGAGTTCCGGCAGATTCCCATCAGCGGGGTGATCGAGCCCGGGGCGCGGGCGGCGGCGTTCGCCGCCGGGAACAAGGAGTATCCGGTCATCGGCGTAATCGGGACCGACGCCACCATCCGCTCCGGGGCCTATGAAAGGGCCCTGCTGCGCCGACGCCACCGCGCCCGCGTCGTCTGCCATGCCACTCCGCTGCTGGCCCCCATCATCGAGGAAGGCAGGACCAGCGCCGATCCGCTGGTCCGCCTGGCCTTGGAGCAATATCTGCGCCCACTGCTTGATCACGCCCCGGACGTACTGGTCCTGGGGTGTACCCATTACCCCATCCTCAAGGACGCCATCGCCCAAATCGCCGGACCCGGCGTGCGGGTGATTGACTCCGCCGAGCAATGCGCCCAAGATGTCGCCGTTCGCTTGCGTTCCGGCGGCATGCTGTACGGCGGGGATCGTTGTGGTCGGATGCGTTGCTTTGTCACGGATGATTCACCGCGGTTTGCGGCGATGGCCTCGCGGTTTCTGGGTTTTCAGATCGCGCCGCCGGCGTGGGTTCCGCCGGAGGAGCTTTACCGCATCGAGGCCGATGCCCTGGCCGCACGCAGCGGCCGCCTGCCCCGTTTCGAAGGCGATGGCCCCGGTGGAACTTTGCGCGTCGCTTGACTCCTGAGAGCATTTTCGGTGGAGTAGTGCCCATGAGATGGTTTTGCGCTCACGAGGTTGCTGGCGGCGCTGCTATGGTCCCCTCCGCGACCGACAAATGTTGGCCTGGGTTTACGGCGGCATCGATCACCCTTCTACCGCTGTTCCTGGGGTTGTTGCTGGGCGTCGCCGGGTGCGCCAGCGAACCCACGGCGCAGGATCGCGCGGCCGAGGAACGGCAGCGCATGCTGGACGAGCAGGAGGACAACAAGGTTCGCCTGGTGGTGGAGGACAAACGCCCTCAGACCGCCATGGAGCAAACCTGGGGCGCGGTCGTACACGTGATCTGGGATGAGCCGCTGCGCTGGTGGGACCTTATGATGGGCAATACCCCCGGTGCCGCCGCCAGGCAAATGGAAGACAAGACTTCGCCTGATGTTCGCCGGGTTGGCGTTTTTGCTCTGGTCGACTATTCCTTCGCCAGAGAGGACCCGTATACCAAACGCTATGCCCAGATCGCCCAGTTGGACGAGGACTACACGGTGCGGGCCGCGGCCATTCGGGCCCTGAACCGCTCGCGCAGCCGTGAGGGCAGCAAGGTATTCATCCACGCGCTGCAGTCGGAATTCGTTCTCGAGCGTTTGGAAGCGGCCAAGGCGATAGCCAATATTCCCGATCCGCAGGCCGTGCCTGTGCTGCTGCTGCACTTGAGCAAGGAAGACAACAAGGATGTTCGCATCGCCTGTGCCGATGCCTTGCGGAACTACCAGACCATGGAGGTGGCCCGTTCCCTGGTCGAGGTCTTGAGCGACCGCGATTTCGGCGTGGCCTGGCAGGCCCACAGGAGCCTGCGCATCATGACCGCGGTGGACCTGGGCTACAACGGCGGCGCCTGGCTGGACTACCTGAAGAGCCAGAAGACGTTTGGTCAGACCGATAAGGGTTGAACGGTGAAGAGTTTGGGGTTGCAGGAATGCCGGCCCGGCGTGCCCAAACTCCCGGGTGGGTTTCCCCTCCGGCGGCCTTCACTCACTACCGACCGCTTATTGCTGATTTTCCGGGGCTCCGCGCGCGGACCACAGCAGGATATTTTTGAGCAATTGGAGGGATGTCGTGGTGTCAAAGCCGACTATGCCCCAGGTGCGGCTGCCCAGCAGGCCGTTGGTCAAGTCCAGATGCGTGTAGATGACATGTCCCTTGCCGACGTTGAGTTCGTATAGCGTTCCGCCTTTCTTTCCCAGCCGATTCTGGGCGTAGGGGCGCAGTTCCAGTTTACTCAGGTCGCTCATGCCGTCGGCGCTGGCGCTCAACAGTGGGTGGGCGGGCGTGAGTTTTTTGCCATGGGTGTCCGGAAATGCCTTGGCAATTAGTTTCTCGATGCTCCCATTGAAGTTTGTTCCTCCGCAGGAGTCGATCAGGAGGATCCCGCCGGCCTCGACATATTTGGCCAGCGACTGGGCCTGGGCGTCGGTAATCGTATATTGGTTGGTGCCGGTCAGGTGGGCCAGGGGCACATCCGCAGGTGCAAGTCCGCCGAGGTCGGCCATCTCGACGGCCTGCGTGGAGATGCCGAGGCTGGTTTCCCATCCCAGCCAGTTGCCAAACCGTTTCCACGCGTAAGGCTCGGGATCCCAGGTGGGAACGGCGTATTTCACGCGGGCTACCTTGATGTTATTGGCTGCGGCCGCCGCTGGCGGGGCACTAATGAAATTGCTGTGGACGCGATTCAGAAAATTTTTCTTGCCGGCCGAGTACATGAATAGATTGAGGCCTACGTTAAACGCATCTTTTTTGGAGGTCTGGGCGTTCATTTGCCATGCCGCCGACAGATCGGCCGGGGAATGGATCCACAGGGCGCGGGCCCCGTTGCTGACCATTTGCAGAAGCGGTTTGGCCTTGAAGTCCTTCTCGCCCAGGCTGTAGAGATCATGAGTCTGGGGCACCTTGGTAAATTCATAGTTCGGGAATGTCTTCTTGAGCAGGACTTGTTCCACGAAACTATTGAAGGCCGTGCTGTCCCCGTCCTGGTGGGTAAACAGCAGCCCGCCGGCTTCCACGTACGATCTGATGTTGGCGAAATCCGCGTCCTTGAGTTTGGGAGCCTCGTGGCTGGCGATGTAGAGCACCGGGGCGTCCAGCCAGTCGGTCCAGTCGTGCTCGGTGCTGACCACCTGCCAGTTGAAGACATTTTCCAGTTCGTGGCCGGTGAACTTGCAGAGGTTGGCCAGATCGCGCGGGCGATTGCACCAGTAGTGGTCAAAGCGCAGTTTGCTCATGAGCAGGGCATGGCGTCCGCGGGCCAGAAATAGAAGGTTGAAGGCGGTGCCGATAACCGTGGTGCGTTCATTCCAGGAGCCGTCGGCCTGCTGCATATTTATGAGCCTGGTTGCTCCGTCGCGATACCAGTCGTTGGCGCCGAAGTACTTGAAACCGGAGGCCAGGCCGACGCGTTCCAGGGCATAGGAGGCGTACCCCGGCACGTAATAGGAGTTTTTGCCGGTTTCCAGCCATGCCAGCCCCTTGGCAATGGCCGGCGTGAATGGTTCGCGGCCCACCACGGTTCCGCTGGGCGCGTCAATGTAATCGTGGCACACCAGCAGCGAAGCCAGGCCCGCCGCGGTCATGGTGGGAATGCCGGCTGGGGCCGCGGGCCGGGTGTAGTAGTCCCATTGCCCGTTGACCGCCTGGCAAGTTGTCCAGTGCTTTTCCACGGTTGTCCAATAGTCGGCGGAGACTTCCGCACCGACTTCGGCGGCGGACCAGATCCCCAGCAAACCATATTGCGAGTTGGAGTTGTCGCCGAATGGTTTGCCCTTGGTGTATTCGTGGGTGCGCCAGGAACCTGTCCGGCCCGGATTCATTTCGTAGGTATAAGCGCCGCCGTTGCAGGCATCCAGCAGGTAGTTCACGTCGCTGATGAGCGTGCCGCGGTCCTCCGGGCGGTTGATCAGGGCCAGGGCCGTGGCTCTGATGCCCCGGCTATAGGTGTTCTTGAGTTCCGGATCCATCCCTTTCATCGCTTCCACCAGCCCCTTGATGAAATCGCCGTGTTCGATGTCAAGCTGTTTGACTAAGTCGGCCTTCTTGGGTTCGTTCTCGGGGTGTTCGGGCTTTTCGATGGCTAATCCCGCCTGCAGCAGGGCGTACACCGCCAGGGCATCGGCGCCGGCGCCGTGCAGGCAGTCGGAGGCGTTGAAATCTTTGAGTTTCGAGTTTTGAAATTGACCCATCAGAAAGGAAGCCGCTTTTTCAATGGCCTCGCCGATCTGGGCATCCGTGGCAAATTCGCTGGGATTGGGCGTTTGTTTGACGATATTGAAGGTACGCGCCGGAACGGTGCGCGGCGGTTCGGGAGCAGTCTCCGGCGGCGCGTCGTCACCCATCGCCCCGCGTCCAGCGCTCAAAACCCCCAAAAAAACCAGGCCCACCAGACGAATCCAACCATGCTCTTGCCAGTGCATTCGAGACTCCCGGTAGAATAAAAGGCAACAATAATTACACGATGAGCGTAAATCGCCGTCCTCTGGCACCGGTCACTGATTCTCCGGCGCTCCGGTTGCCGCCCAGAGCAGCACGTTCTTGAGCAACTGCTGGGCGGTGGGGGGATCAAATCCAACAATGGCCCAAGTACGGTTGCCCAACAGGGCGTTGGTGACATCCAGCATGGTGTAGATTACGTGGCCCTTGCCTATCTTCATATCATACAGCGAGCCTCCGTTTCTGCCCCACAGCTTCTGGGCGTATGGACGCAACGCCAGTTTGCCCAGGTCGCTCATGCCTGCGCTTCCGGCATGGAGCATCGGGTGTCCGGCTTCCATCGGAGCCGGCTCCGGTGCCAGCACGCCCACGATGCGTTTTATGCTCTCATTGAAGCGGTTGCCGCCGCAGGAGTCGATGAACAGGATTCCTCCGGCATTCACATATTGGCGCAGTGACTGGATCTGCTCTTCGGTGACGCTGTAGGCGCTGGTGCCCGTCAGATGGGCCAATGGCGCCTCCGAAGGCGACAGCTTGCCTAGATTGTCCATTTCCACGGTCTGTGTGGAAACTCCTATGCTCGTCTCCCAGCCCAGCCAGTTGGTGAATCGCTTCCAGGCATATGGCTCGGGGTCCCAGGTTACCATCGGGTATTTGACGCGGACGACCTTGATCGTGTTGTCGGGCGATGCTGCCGGGGCGTCGGCGATGAAATTGGTATCGACGCGATGCAAAAAATCTTTCTTCCCCGCGGCATAGATGAATAAGTTCAATGCCGTGTCAAACGTGTCCTTTTTGGAGAGTTGCGAATTTTGCTGCCAGGCGGCGGCTATGTCCCGGGGGCTGTGTACCCACATTACACGGGCACCGTTGCTGACCATCTCCAGCGGCAATCTGGTTTTGGGCTGTTCGTAGACGGTATAGAACGGGTGGTTGTCGGGAACCTTGGTCATTTCGTAATCTGGGCAAATCTTTCGTAGCATGACATTGTGTACGTAGTCGGTGAATTCGCTCTTGTTGCCGTCCTGGTGCGTGAAGAGCAGTCCGCCCGCTTCCATGTAAGAGCGTAGCTTGGCAAAGTCCGCATCAGTGAACTTCGGGGCCTCGCTGCCGGCGATGTAGAGTATCGGAGCATCAAGCCAGTCCGACCACTCGTGTTGTAGGTTAACCACCTGCCAGTTGAAAACATTTTCCAGTTCCCGGCCGGCGAACTTGCACAAGTTGACCATATCGCGCGGCCGGTTGGCCCAGAAGTGCTCGTAACGCAGTTTGTTCATCAGCAGGGCATGCCGTCCGCGGGCCAGGAACAGCAGCCCCTCGGCATCGTAAGCCGGTCCCGTGCCGAAACCGCCGTTGGCCTCCTGCTTCCTGACGATCTTCGTGGCCTCTTCGCGATACCAGTCGTGGGTCCCGAAATACTTGAATCCCGAGGCCAACCCGACGCGTTCCAGGCCATAAGCGCAGTACATGTACCGGTCTGCCTGGGTGATGACCGCATTGTCTCCCTTTTCCATAAATTCCAGGCCTTTGGCCAGTTTTGGCGAAAACGGTTCGCGGGAAACATTGTCGCCGAACTTGGCCTCATCCAGGTAATCGTGACAGACGAACAGCGACGCCATGCCCGCCAGGGTCATGGACATGGTCGGCACTGAATTCCAGCCAGGGAGGGCCGAGATGTAACACCACTGACCGTTGGCCATTTGGTCATCCGCCCAGCGCTTTTCGACAGCGACCCAGTAGTCACCGGGAATCTCGGCGCCAATCTCGGCGGCGGACCAGATGCCTAGCACCCCGTACTGGGAATTGGAGTTGTCGCCGAAAATCTTTCCCTCAAAACTTTTAGTGTGGGCGTAGCCTTTCTCACGTCGTTTGCCGGTCCGGTCGTTTATGTCGTAGGTGTAGCCGCCATTAACGCAGGCATCGAGGAGCCAGTAGACATCGCATTCTACCGTACCGTGGTCTTCGGGCCGGTTTATTAAGGACAAGGCGGTCAGGCGGATGCCGCGGGCGTAAGTGGCCAAGCGGGCGGTGGGCTCTATGCTTTTCATGCCATCGATCAGTTCTTTCATGAACGGGCTCTTGGCGTCAAGTTTGGCCGCCAGAGCCTGATCGTCGACCGACAAGCCGGCCTGAAGCAGCGCATAGACCACCAGGAAATCCGTGCCGGCGCCTTCCGGGGTGTCGATGCTCGGATCCTTGAGTCTGCCTTTGTCGAAAAGGCCGATGAAGTGCGTAGCGGCTTTTTCGATGGCTTGGGCGATTTCCTTGTCGGTGACATAAGAACCCGGCGCCGGTGTATGTTTGGCGACATGGAAAGTGCGGGCCGGCGCGACGGATGGCGGCCCTGACGGCTGGCTGGGGTCGCCGGCCTCGGCCAGAGTCGTCCTCGCTGGAATGCCGCCTAAACCAATCCCCCATCCCAGCAACAATAAGCCCATGGCGCTTATCGTCCACTTTCGGCGCTGCGCTCGGTTCGACATCTTGCGTCGCTCCTGTGCTCGGGTCCTTTCCCTTGGCCAGCCCTCGCTTATTCATAATACCACAAATCGCTGCTTGCAAGCACACTTGACCAATAGCCGCGGATGTCGGAAGTCGCAAGTCAGAGGCCGGCCAAAGAATGCGTCCTGTATGCTCCGGCTCACCTTCTCCATCATCTTGTAGCTGCCCAGATCACCAGGTTCCTGACCAGGTTTTGCGCTGTGGCCGTGTCGTAGCCGCACACTCCCCAGGTTCGGCTGCCCAGCAGGGCGTTGCTCACGTCAAGGGTAGAGCAGATCACCCACCCTTTCCCTGACTTGAATCCGCACAGAGCCGGCGTATTGCCGCCGAAGGTCTTTTCGGCATAAGGGCGCAGGACCAGTTTCTTCAGTTCGATCATGCCGGAGTCTTTGCCGGTCAGCAGGGGATGATCCACAGGCAGGCAGGCTCGCGCTGCATCTGGGAAGGCCTTGGCCAGGAGCTTGTCGATGCTCTCGTTGAACGCCACGCCGCCGCAGGAGTCGATGAACAGAACTCCGCCATTTTGCACATATTGCCGCAGGGCGGTTGTCTGGGCATCGGTGAACGCGTAGGCGTAAGTGCCGGTAAGGTGGGCCAGCGGGACATCGCCTGGGGCCAGGGTGGCCAAGTCCGCAGCTTCGGTCACTTGTGTTTTAAGCCCTACGCTGGTTTCCCAGCCCAGCCAATTGGCCAATCTGGTCCAGGAATACGGCTCCGGATCCCAAGTCGCCTGGGGGTACTTGATTCGCGCCACCTTGACACTGTTGGCGTCGGGCGCTGCCGGCGGAGTTGCAATGACGCGGTCCTCGATGCGGTTGCGGAAGCTGTTCTTGCCCGCAGCGTACACGCACAGGTTTATCCCCAGCCGGAATACATCGGCTTTGACCTTGGTCCCGTCCTTGTTGGTCGCGTTTTGTTCCCAGGCGCTGGTCAGGTCGATTCGCGAATGCACCCATAGCACGCGGGCGCCATTGCTCACCATCTGCAGCGGCGGTTTGTTCCGTACCTGCTCATAAGCCGAGTACAGTTCATGGTTTTCGGGAACCTTGGTCAGCTCAAAGTCAGGGAAGAGTTTCTTCACGAGGGTCTTGTCAACGAAGTCGTTAAAACCTCCCGGCGGCCCATCCTGCTGCGTAAACAGCAGGCCGCCGGCCTGAATGAAACCGCGGATCTTGGCGTAATCGGCCTCCTCCAGTTTGGGGGCGACGTGGCTGCACAGGCACAGCACCGGCGCGTCCATCCAGTCGATCCAATCATGCTGCGTGCTGACCACCTGCCAGTTGAACGACCGTTCCAGCTCCGCTCCGGAGAACTTGCACAGGTTGTCCAGGTCGTGGGGGCGGTTGTTCCAGAAATGCTCGAAACGCAGTTTGTTGGCCAGGATGGCGTGGCGGCCCTTGGAAAGGAACAGCACGCACAAGGATGTATCTACCACCGGGTGATAGCCGTGCTCCCAGGAACCATCGGCTTTCTGGGCCTTGACCACGCTGGTGGCCAGTTCGCGATACCAGTCGTGAGTGCCGAAATACTTGAATCCCGATGCCAGCCCGACCCGTTCCACGCCGTACGCCGTGTAGGGGTTCAGCGCGTCGACGACCGAGTTGTTCCCGTTTTCCAGCCATTGCAGGCCTTTGAGCAGCGCGGGCGAGAAGGGCTCGCGCCCCGCGTCCTTGTCGAACTTTGCCGTGTTGAGGTAGTCGTGACACACGAATAGCGACGCCAGGCCCGCCAGGGTCATTGCCAGGTGGGGGGTGTCCTTGCCGTCCACATAGGACCATTGGCCATCATCGCGTTGCCCTTCCGTCCATTTCTTTTCCACCACCTGCCAGTAATCATCCGGCACGTTGCAGCCCGCCTTGGCCGCCGCCCAGACCCCCAGCAGGGCGTACTGGGAATTGGAGTTGTCGCCATGGCTTTTTCGCTTCGCGTACGCGTGATCCTTCCAGCTATCCGCTTTGCCCGTGCGCATGTCGTAGCTGTATCCTCCCCCGGCGCAGGCATCGAGCATGTACTGAATGTCGGTGGTCATCACCCCCTGGTCTTCCTTGCGGTTTACCATGCTCAGCGCCACCAGACGCACGGCTCGACCGTAGGTCTGCTGCTCCCCGACGATCTCCATCGCCTTCATGGCCTCGACCAGCGGTTTCATGTAGGGGTCTTTTTTCAGGTCCAGTTTGGGATTGTCGATGGCCTTGCCGGCGGTGAGCAGGGCATACACGGCCAGGAAATCGGCGGCGGCGCTGCGTCTGCGGTCCTCGTCGTCCGTCGCTGCCGGGGCCATGTCTTTCCACTTGCCGTTGACGAACTGGGACATCAGGTAGGCAGCGCCCTTCTCGATGGCTTTGCCGACGTCGGCGTCGCTGACGAACGGATCCTCGGGCATGGACTGTTTGGCGATGTGGAGCGTTCGTGCCCCCGCGGGGCTGGGCGCTTGCGCCCTGGCCGGGTGCGGCCCAATGCACATCGCCAGCGTGGCCACAATGGTCAACGACTGCCAGTGCCGCAGATCAGCCCAAAACACGCTGCATTCATGTGCCGTGCCCATGGTCCGCCAACTCCTCACGCCCCATTGCCGCGGCGAGACGCATTTCCTACCTCCGCCATCTTATCGCGCCGCCGGACCCAGTGAAAGCGGGAATCAAAGTCGCCGGACGCGATGAGTGTTGGCATCGCCATTTAACAGAATCGGTTTGGCAAAACGCCCAAAATTGAAGAGGTGCAAAAATGTGGGAATGGCTTATTATCGTAAGAATAGCCGAAGATGGGAGTTGAACCCATAACCTCCGCTTTACGAAAGCGGCGCTCTGCCATTGAGCTACTTCGGCACATGGCCCACCGTCCCGGTGGCGGCGGGGCGGCCCGCGATGTTGGCCAGAATGCTACGCTGAAAACTTCCCTCTTACAAGACTCCGGTGGATGTCATAACTCCCGCAGGCACGAGTAGATGTCTCTTTTCATAATCGGGCGAATGCATCCAGAGCCTTTTGCAGGTGCTCTTCTTCCAGGGCGGCCGAGAGCTGGATGCGCAGGCGGGCCTTGCCCTGGGGGACCACCGGGAATCCGAAGGCCACCACCCATACGCCCAGTTCCAGCAACCGCTTGCTCTTGGCGATGGCCGCGGTGGCGTCGCCGATGTGGATGGGGATTATCGCCGATGGCGAGTCCTGACACTCGAAACCCAGGCGGCGCAGGCCCTGGCGGATGGTTTTCCCATTCGCGTGCAGACGGGCGACGCGCTGCGGTTCGCGCTGCAGAATGCCGATGGCGGCGTTGGCGCTGCAGGCCACTGTCGCCGGCAGGGCGTTGGAAAAGAGGCTGGGGCGGCTGCGCTGGATCAACAGTTCGATGGTGTGGCGCGCTGCCGCTACATATCCCCCGGCGGCCCCGCCCAAAGCCTTGCCCAAGGTGCCGGTGTAAATGTCCACCTGTCCGACCATCCCGAAATGTTCCGCGGTGCCGCGGCCGCCGGCGCCCAGAACGCCTGTGCCGTGCGAATCATCCATGACCAGCACCGCGTCATGCCTGCGGCATAGTTCGACGATCTGGGGCAGTTTGGCCACGGCGCCTTCCATGCTGAATACCCCGTCCGTGACCACGAAGCGGACCTGCCGGCCGGCGTGTTCTTTGAGGCGGGTTTCCAGCTCGACCATGTCGCCGTGGCGGTAGACGGCGCGCTGCGTCTTGTTGATGGCGTTCGCCAGGCGGCAGGAGTCGATGATGCTGGCATGGTTAAGCTCATCGGAGATGATCACGTCGTCGGCTCCGGCAGCGGCGGGGAGGATGGCCTCGTTGGCGTTCCAGCAACTCGCGTAAGTCAAGGCCGCTTCCGTGCCGCAGAACCCGGCCAGGGTTTCCTCCAACTGGCGGTGGGCCTGGGAGGTGCCGCAGATGAAACGTACCGATGCCGTTCCGGCGCCATAGCGGCGCAGCCCTTCGATACCGGCGGCAACAACCTCAGGGTGATTGGCCAGCCCCAGGTAGTTGTTGGAGCAGAGAACCACCACCTGGCCTATGCCCGCCAGAGTTGCCGTCGGCCCCAGCGGGCCGCTAACGGTCTCCAGACGTTTGTATTGGCCGCTGGCTTGAAGGGAATTGAGCAGATCGGCGTTGCGCTGGTCAAAAATGCGATTGGGCATATTGGCTCCTTTAGCACATGCTACGCATAGCTTTTTCCGCCGCAATGTATTGCGGCATTGGAAAATGACAACTCCCCGCGGCGCCAGGCCGGCGGCCTTGGCCACACCCACTGATTTGCCGGCGTCCCGTCCTCCCTCTTTGGCCTTGCTTCCTGTATACTCCGCCGCCAAGCCCCAAGCGGAAACGTCGGCGGCGCGCCGCCGAGCGCCGTCGTTTCCCCGGACCGTGTGGAGATCGGATGATGGCGACGACGCTTACTATAACATCCCAGGCGGTCCAGGATGCCCTGGCCTATTACCAGACTGATCCCTGCGACCCCGACCGCCTCCAGCCGCTGCGCCAGGTGCGCCAGACGCTGGCCACCATCTTAACTCAGCCGGCGGCCCAGGATCCCAACGGCATCGCCGACGACTTGCGCCAGGCCCATAAGCTTCTTGTCTTTGGCCCTCTGGGCGACGAGCCTTTGGACCCCCAGGAGGATCGGTTCGCCCGCCGGCTTGGCCAACAATGCCCGCCCTGGCGGGAACCCGGGGCGGGCGGCTGGCTTTTGGCCCTGATGCTCTATTATCGCGCCCACGAAATGCCCCGGCGGCCGGACTTCGATGATCTTGCCACCTGGCCGCCATGGCTTATGGCTCACTACGTGGCCTACGCCATCCGCGGCGTCGAGGTTTTTGTGGCTCCCGGCGAGGCCGGGCGTTTCGCGGCATTCTATAGCGAGTTTCTACAAGGCCTGGCGTCCCGCCTGGCCGACGGACAACCTTCCGTTTCCTGGCAGCCGTTGCTGCTGTTCGTGGCCCAGAACATCAACATGATCGCCACCTATTTCGCTCCCGGCGATCTCAAAGAGGCTATGGCGGCGCGCTCGCGCATCATCTGTGCCGCCCTGCGCTCGATGGGTTGCGTGTTGGAACACGACTTCCCTCCCCGGCCGCCCCAAAGGCGTATTCGCGTGGGCGTCATGCTCAATCACGTTTCGCCGCATACCGAGACCTACGCGACCCTGCCGCTGCTGGCCGGCCTGGATAGGCAACGCTTCGAGGTCGTCATGTACGCCCTGCAGCGCCTCGACAGCCCGGCCCAGCGCCAGGCCGAGTCCCTCGCCGAACGCTTTGTGCTGTTGCCGTCGGCCCTGGTCGATGCCGCCGCGGCCCTGCGCCGTGACGACCTGGATATCCTCTTCTTTGGAACTAACCTCTGCGCCGTCGGGCATCTGGGCGTGTTTATTGCCCAGCACCGCCTGGCCCGGGCCCAGGTGGCCTTCTTCACCTGTCCCACCACCACCGGCTTCGCCACCATGGACTATTTCCTCTTGTGCCGCGGCGACCGCGACGAACAGGCCGTGCGCGATGCCCATACCGAGCGCGTGCTCCTCCTTGATGAGCCGGGAATGTGCTTTGATTTCGCTTCGCGTCCCCCTTCCTCGGGCGCCCTGGTTACGCGCCAGGCCCTGGGAATTGCCGATGACGCCGTCGTTTTCGTCTCCGGCGCCAATTTCTTCAAAATCATCCCCGAATTGAGGCGGGCCTGGATCGAGGTTCTGGCGATGGTGCCAGGGTCCGTCCTGCTCTTGTACCCCTTCGGGCCATCCTGGAGCGCCTCCTACGCTGCCCAGCCTTTCCTGCGGGATATTTACACCCAGTTGGTCAGGCGCGGTCTGGCCATGTCGCAACTGGTGGTCCTGCCGCCCGTGCCCAGTCCCGCCGATGTTGCCCAGATCCTCAAGGTCGCCGATGTCTACCTGGATTCCTTCCCTTACTCCGGGGCGGTGTCCGCCAACGACGCCCTGGAAGTGGGGTTGCCGATGGTGACGATGAAGGGAATCCCCCAGCGGTTCGGCCAGGCCTCGCAGCTCCTGCGCTCGTTGGACCTGGCCGAGATGATCGCCGACGACGAGCGGGCTTATCTGAAGTTGGCCGCCGACCTCGGTCGCGATGCCGACCGCCGCCGTGAACTCCGCCAACGCATCGCCATCGGACTGCGTAACAATCCCCTGGTCTTCGACAGCCGATGGTACGGACGGCAGATCACCCGTGTCTTTGAGGAGATAGTGCGGGCGTTGTAGCGTGTCCTGTAAATGCCGCCCAAAATTGCCATTATCGGCGGAGGCATCGTCGCCCTGGCGACGGCTTATGCCCTGCGCCGCCGCTTGCCCGATGCATCCCTTGTAATCATCGAAAAAGAACCCATCCTGGCCGCCCACCAGACCGGGCACAACAGCGGCGTGATTCATTCCGGCATCTACTACCAACCCGGCTCTCTCAAGGCCCGCCTCTGTGTCGAAGGCCGCCGGCGCATGCTCCAGTTCTGCCAGCAACATGGCGTGCCCGTCCAACCCGTCGGCAAGGTCATTGTCGCCACGCGCCCCGAGCAAATCCCACGCCTTGACGAGCTTCACGATCGCGCCGTGGCCAATGGCACGCGCATCCGCCGCATCGATCCCGCCGAACTGCGCGACATCGAGCCCAACGCCGCCGGCGTCGCGGCCCTCCATTCCCCAGATACCGCTATCGTCGATTACACCCTCGTTTGCGGCCAACTCCGCCGCCTTCTCGAACACCACGGCGTCAGCATTCTCCTGGCAACCAAAGTCCTTAGCCTTAAGGATGCCGGCGCCGGCCCGGCGGTGGAGATCGGTACCTCGCAAGGAACCCTCACGGCCAACCGCATTATCAACTGCGCCGGCCTGCACTGCGATGTTATCGCCCGCATGATGGGCCTTAATCCCGGCCTGCGCATCATCCCCTTCCGCGGCGAGTATTACCTCTTTCGTCCCCAGCGCCGCGACCTCGTGCGCGGCCTCATCTACCCCGTCCCAGATCCCGCCCTTCCTTTTCTCGGCGTCCACTTCACGCGCACCGTCCACGGCGACGTTGAAGCCGGCCCCAACGCCGTCCTGGCCTTTGCCCGCGAGGGCTATGCCATGACCACCCTGAACCTGGGCGATCTGGCTGGCACCCTCGCCTACGGCGGTTTCTGGAAAATGGCCACAAAATATTGGCGGACCGGCATTTACGAATTTTACCGATCCCTGAGCAAAGCCGTTTTTGTGCGCGCTCTGCAAGAACTCATGCCATCGGTAACCGGCGCTGATCTCATCCCCGGCCCATCCGGCGTCCGCGCTCAAGCCGTATCGAATACCGGCCAGCTTCTGGCCGACTTCCGTTTCCTGGGCACTCCCACCAGTCTCCACGTCCTCAATGCCCCTTCTCCAGCCGCCACCGCCTCCCTCGCCATCGGCGACCACATCGCCGACGAGGCGGTCCGAACCTTTGGTATGGTCTGACGCGCATGGACCAGTGAAAAAGGTGATAGCAACTCCCATAAACCAACCTTGTATCTTCCCAACCGAGTCCGCCAAAGCGGCCGGCGACAGATCATAACAACCTCGGCACCCCCGATGCCGTGTGTCAGCGTCATCGTCGCCAGCATGCGAAAGCGGCTCACGATCCTCAACGTCTTGGTCAAAAACGGAGAAACCTGGAATGTCGAAAAAATCTTCACAACCCCTTGAAAATCAAGACAGCCGCTGCCGCACGGCGATGCCAGCCGGTTGCACAGTATACCTGCAAGCCGGCTCTGGAAACATGTCTCCACTGTTCGGTGGGCAGTCCGCAGGACACGTTTGGCGTACCAAAAGAGAATGGCCACGCTTGCCGCGGACAGACATGACGCGGTAAAATCTGGTTATGAGTACCATTGCCGAGATCGAGGATGCCATTGAAAGACTGCCCGCCCCACAGGTGGAGGAGTTGATCGGCTGGCTGGAAGCACTGCGTGCCAAGCGCGCCGTACCCTTACCGGTTGAAAGCTGGTTGCAGCGAGCACGCGGCGCCGCCGTTCCAGGCGCGACGACCGCTGAAGTGATGGCGCTAACCCGGAACGACCAATGAGCGGGTTCCTGTTCGACACCAATGTGTTGCTGGATGTCGCGACGGCGGACCCAGTCTGGCTGGCATGGTCAGAAAACCAGCTTCGCACTGCGGCAGCGCAGGGGCCTATTCTTATCAACCCTATCGTCTACGCTGAACTGGCACCAGCTTTTGCCAGTGCCGCGGATTTAGACAGGTGGCTGGATCCGAAGGTGTTTCAACGGCTGGCGCTGCCATACCAGGCAGGCTGGCTGGCGGCACAAGCCTTCGTGAAATATCGTCGGGGCGGCGGAGCAAGAACCTCCCCGTTGCCGGATTTCTACATCGGAGCCCATGCCGAAATTGAGAACCGGACGCTGGTCACTCGAGACACCGTCCGCTATCGCACCTACTTTCCAAAGGTATCGCTCGTGGCTCCCAGTTGATGATTACCTGGATTGTAGGCGGGTATTCCTTGCGATGTCGGGATATGCGCTGTCGCCTTCCACCTGCTAGGACGGCGTCGGCACTCCGGAGCAGAAAGTTTTCGAGGCTCAATACCCGGCCCGCATGTTTTCCTGTCAACGCTTCGGGGATGATCTCACGATCACCGCCGCATGACTCGGGGCCAACGTGGTTCGCTACACCTTCGTTGCATGAGGGTCTCATTCACTGCACCTCACCGGCTTTCCGTAAGGCTGAAGTTCCCCCCGGCATCGCTCAGCTTGTCGTCAGCGTACGCCATCAATTAGACCTGTCCTCTTTTCCGCCTCAAGTTGGACATAGGCCGATTTGATCTGCCCGCTCTTGGGCTCAACCGTAAACATAACATACTCGTCTTCTTTCTCATTGACGAGATCCCCGTCCCAGCGTCTCAGATAGTAACGCAGAATACGTAGCGGCGGCCGTCCTGGCCGGTCCGTTAGCATAACTTGGTCGTAGGTGGGCTTGCCGAGAATGTCCACAGCCCGCTGCACCGGATCGCCGATGTGGACATCGCAGCATGTCGACAGAAAGCGACCTCGTTCATCTGCGATCATCTCCCAAAACGGATGCGGCGAGCCACTCCCTGCCCGCTCCTTGATAGCTCCGTGCTCCCGGTCCGCGGGAATTGGCATCGCGACCCGAGCGGTCCCACAAAATCGAAAGACGACGCCCATGACGGCTGCGACCGCCAACATGATCACGACAACCACGATCACACTCTTCATCAACCACTCTGTAGTTATCGCCGCAGTCTCGGAGTAGACCATGTCGCCGTGTCGCGCAACACATCGCTAGTGCAGCTCGCCATAAGTTCTGATACACCTTAGTAGGGCGCGACCAGATGTTGCATGCAGCCAAGAATGATATCGACCATCTCTTCGATCGTTCCGGTGAATGGCGTGCGTTCCCAGCGTCCGGTGTGCCGTTTGACGCTCAATCCATATGCGGAGGCCGACAATTGGGTCAAGCGCACACGGTCGTTGTTCTCCCACTGTTTGTCGGGACCTGTCGTCTCTCGCCGGCCGAGAATGAGGTGGTCACCATGAACGCGGACATACATGCCGGTGGTGGCCTGATGGAACTCCAGCAGTTCTTTGAGTTTCGCTTCGGCAAGTCGCATGTTCGTCTGCATCAGTTATCCTCAACGCACCAATGGCAGGCCGTCGTACGTCCAGCGGAAAGGATGAGCGTCCGTCTCATTCCAGTGCTGGATGAACCGCTCAATTGCCACGACCAGTTCATCGGGAGAGCGGAACTCAGCGTACCGCAGTATACGACGGCTCAGGACGCAGAACCACAATTCAACCTGATTGAGCCACGAGCCATGGGTCGGCGTGTAGTGCAAGACGAATCGGCTGCCGTGCCGCTGGTTCCACTGGGTCATGAAGTCGCCTTGCTGCGTATCCCGGTGCGTATTGAGGTTGGGCATCACGAACTCCGGCAAGCCTCCCGATGTAAATCCCTTCCCAACAAAGCCCGGACTTGGATTCCTAATAGGAACGGCAATACCGTTAATACCTTCGGAACTGAATTCGATGACCTTAAACGAGCTAGTCGCGGGTATCTCCAGTTTCTCAGCAATCTGGGCTGCGCTCAAGCCTCTTAATAGAAAGGCATCCGTCACAAACTGTCGCGGGGCGCGCCAAAATCGACCAGCGCGGGGCGCCATAATCGACCAGTCCTAAAACGCATATACACCACCTGGCTGAGGCGGTGCAAGGGCCGTGTTAGTCAGTGTCCTTGTCTTTTCCTTCCACAGAACTACTTTCTTTGCCGGCGGCAGGAGGCCGTCCTTGCCTGCCGCCAG
>Ga0316225_1001381_pt1 | contig 23499 bp, 19 predicted proteins | sample TBH18015metaG_FD_206010 | JGI IMG/M metagenome (GOLD analysis project Ga0316225, IMG submission 206010) | Freshwater microbial communities from Trout Bog Lake, Wisconsin, USA - TBH18015 | ecosystem: Environmental > Aquatic > Freshwater > Lake > Hypolimnion/Profundal zone | place: USA: Wisconsin... | reverse complement strand
TGGCGAGTTGGGGGCTGTAATGGCGAAGAAGTCTGCGCGATGTACGTCGTCCAGATAGATGGCGGGGCGTGCATCAGGCGTGACAGGTGCAACCTCAACATGGCTCATCTCCAACCGATTGACGTGGCGGAAATAAAAGCCGTAGGTAGGGAGTGGGCCCAGCATTCCCGGCTCGGGATATCTGTCGATGTTCTCGGGAACATCGATCTTTACCTGTTCTGGTGTGCCACCACCGACGCACTGAATATAGACATCCGATATTTTTAGGTCTTCGACGGGGTAGCCGGGAATGCCTGTGATATTGGAACCAAATCTGGACACGGTGTTGAAACAATTAATGTTACTAATTAGTACTCGCTTCAGCGAGCCCGCCACGGTGTTTGGAGCGCCGGGCGTGGTGGACTTGGGACCGCGCAGTCGTGCGCCAAGACGCAGATAGATGGGGCAACTGATGATGTCGCGCATGGTGATGTTGCTGACAGTGATGTCTTGCAGCAGTGCGCCGTCGACGGTCTCCATCGCTAAGCCCTGGCAACCTTCAAAGACACAATTGGAGATGGCAATGTTGATAAATCCGCCATTGGACTCTGTGCCGAATTTAATGCGTCCTGTGCCACCTCCGCCAGTCCTCCGCTTCCATGTACCGTCCAGCACGCTGCCCAACTCCCAGCATCCGGCTACGTAACAGTTGGTGATATTGATGTTCTCGCATGCGCGGGCGTAACCGAGCGCGTAGCTCGACTTGGGTACGATGGCATCATCCCAGGGCGAGTTAACGGTACAGTTGGAGACGCGCACGTTCTTGCAGCAGTCTATGTCCATGCCATCGCGATCCGTATCGATCTTCAGATTGTCGATTGTGAGGTTATCGACGCCCGTGACCAGTATGGCAAAGTGTCCGCCCTTGAGCATGGAGAAGTCGCGCAGAACGACATTGCGACAGTTTTTGAGGCTGATGGTCTTGTTACCCACGCCGGCCTGCTCTGCTCGGAAACTGAGGTAGTTGCCGCGTGCTCCACGGGGAGGCAGCGTCGCTTCTGCCGCCGCTGGCGTGGCGGGTGAGGTCGGTGCTGGAGCTGCAGCAGGTGGTGGGGTGCTTGCCGCCCCAGTGCCTGCGACGGCCGCAGCGGCTGGAGGCCGTCCGCCGCCAACCCCGGCGCTTAGCCCACGGCCCCAGATAAGGCCCGGACCAGTGACGGAGAAGTCACTGATGCCATCACCCCATAACAGCGAGTTGTGCCAGTGGTTGTGGCCGTAGTCCTGAAAGGGCTCAATGGCGGGGTTCTGCGGCTCGGCGGCGTCGTATGTTCCTCCCATGTATCCGGTAGTCTGGCCGTAAAGCGGCGAATCGGCCGCGATGATGGTGCATCCCTGCGTGAGGTAAAGATCAACATGGCTCTTCAGGCGGATGGAGAAGCTGAGGTAGTTGCCCGCGGGAAATATGACCGTGCCACCGCCAGCGGCCGCAGCCGCTTCAATGGCCTTGTTGATGGCGGGCGAATCGACTGTCTTGCCATCTCCGGTTGCGCCGAAGGTTCGCACATCGAAGAGTATGGGTGAGAGCGGCGGTGCGGCTGCTTTCTTGGCTGCTCCCAGCGCGGGGATGGCAGAAACGGCGGAGGCGGCAAGACCCATGCTGCTGAGTCTCAGAAGATCGCGGCGGGCTGAATCGAAGTTTCTCATTGTGCCCGCCATGCTAGCAGAGCCAATGGATGCTTGGAAATAATTCTGCTAGTGCCTTCATCGGGAACGTGCCTGTTGACCGTCGTGATGGAATGATTTCCAAAGTTCCAGATACGCCAAGAGGCGCACGACGTGGAAGAAATCCGAGGTTAGCAGATACAGGACGGTGACTCCTGCATACCACCAGACCATAAACTGAGGCGTAGCCACGCTTTCAAAGGGAAGCGGAGATGCCGAAATTACCATTGCCAGAACAATAAGCGCGATCTTGACGATACCCATCACAAGGTTAATCTCGACCAGCTTGGAGCGAAGCGGTCCGAGCCGAAATGCCGCTGCCAGGCTTGCGCCAGCGTGCAGATTGCTTAACATTGCAAGCAGTGGAGCGACCGAGAACACCCAACTGAGAATCGACCACACAGTAAACATTCCCAGCGTCTCAAGGATGACAATTGCGCAGTAGAGCACCAGGTTCGGTTCGTGACCCGCCGCGATGGGCAAGTTGGCTGCGATCTGCGTAGCTAACTGCAACGATTCGAACCAGAGTGCAAAACTACCCGCCAGCACCGCAATGCGCACTGCGTGCAGTAGCATCAGCGTTCCCGGCCGAGCATGAAGCTCGGCATCCACATGACGCAGAACTGCAATACGGCCAAGCGACGAGACGATGATCCATGCAATTAGAAGCAGGGGTACGAGCCACTCGGCAATACGTAAAACTGGCTGCATCAGCACAGTCGCTGTCTGAGCCATAGTCGCAGCAGCGTTCATTGGATCGAGCAACGACATCTGCCGGAGCGCTGTCGTATTGAGCTGCGCCTGACGCCAGATGCTGAGAGTCTGATAAACGACTAATGCGGCCGCGGGTATACCGAACGCCCATCGCCACAACACTTCAATCGCAGTTAGCGAGGGTTGCTTCCAACAGGCTGCGAGCGTATGCACAAACGACTGCGTTCCGCGCACCGGCGTGTCACGGTGGAACGTCATCTACTTCACCACGATATTGACTAGCTTGCCTGTCACCACAATCACCTTGACCACGGTTTTGCCTGCGATTCGTGCCGCAACTTTGGCATCCAACTGCGCGGCTGCTTTGATCGCCGACTCATCAATTCCAACTGGCATTTTCAAAACACAAACCAGTTTGCCATTGACCTGAACTGGAATCTCGAGCTCGGCTTCGCGTGCAAGTTCTGCATCTGCCACAGGCCAAGCAACGCGGAAGACCGCTCCCTGACCGCCAAGCCGCTCCCATAACTCTGCTGCCAGAAACGGGGCGAAGGGCGCGAGCAGCAACGTGAGATTGCGGAAGACATCCGTGATTGCAGTGCCAGAGATTTTGCCAGCATCCATCAACGACTCTGCGGCGGCAACTTCATTGACAAGAATCATGATGGCTGCGATGCATGTGTTAAAGTGCCATCGTCCGCTGAAATCTTCTGTAATCTTGGCGATGGTCTGATGCAAGGTGCGCAGCAGTTTCGCCTCGTCCGCGGGGGCTGAACCACACCCATCCATCGCAATCGCAGAAAATTTCATGGTCAAGCGATACACCCTTGCGAGGAAGCGGCTTATGCCCGCCACGCCATCTTCCTGCCAGTCCAGATCACGGTCAGGCGGCGCGGCAAAGAGGGCATACATGCGTGTTGCGTCCGCACCGTAGCGCTCGATCATGAGGTCGGGCGATACGACGTTACCCTTCGACTTCGACATCTTAGCTCCGTCTTTGATGACCATTCCCTGGGTGAAGAGACGCTTTGCCGGCTCATCGTTGCGGATCATACCGAGGTCACGCATCACGCGCGTCCAGAAGCGCGAATAGATCAGATGAAGGATTGCGTGCTCCACACCGCCGATGTACTGGTCAATGGGGAACCAATAGTTCGCCTTTGCCGAATCGAAGGGCGCGGCGCTATTTTTCGCGTCTGTGTAACGGTAGAAGTACCAGCTGGAGTCGACGAAGGTGTCCATCGTGTCGGTCTCACGCCGTGCTGGCCCGCTACAGACCGGGCAGGTTGTATTGACAAAATCCGTGACGCGTCCCAGCGGCGAACCGCCCTGCTGCGTGATCTCAACCAGCGCAGGCAGAAGCACTGGCAGAGCACATTCGGGAAGCGGGACCACTCCTCCCGGCTCAGTTCCAGTGTGACCGTTGGTGCAATAGACCATTGGAATCGGCGTTCCCCAATATCGCTGACGGCTGACACCCCAATCTTTCAGGCGATACGTCACTGTTGCGGTGCCAAATCCATTGTCTTTGGCGAATACTGCCATCAATTGCTGCGCTTCGGCGCAGGATTTTCCTGTCCACGCACCGGAATCGGCCAGCACGGCGTTCTCTTCGGCGACAAAGGGTAACGTTTGTGGATCGCCTGCAACTTGAATCGGCACAATGACACGGCGCACGGGAAGACCGTATTTCGCTGCAAATTCGAAGTCGCGTTCGTCATGGGCAGGAACGCTCATGATGGCGCCGGTGCCGTAGTCCGCCAGAATATAATTTGCAACCCAGATTGGAACAAGCTCACCATTGAAGGGATTGACTGCGAATTTCCCTGTATCGACGCCGTGCTTTTCGATCGCGCCGAGGTCGCCCGCCTCGCGCGCGGCCTTCTGCTGGGCCAGCATCTGTTCGATCTGAGCAGCCAACACCGGATTGCCTGCTGCGAAGCTCTTCGCAACGACGTGCTCCGGAGCAAGTTGCACGCTTGTAGCTCCAAAGATGGTATCGATGCGCGTAGTGAAGACGGTAATCTTTTCGGCCGAGTCGATGACGGAAAAATCTACCAACGCACCTTCGCTGCGTCCGATCCAGTTGCGCTGCATGGTGCGAACTTTCTCCGGCCATCCATCCATCTGGTCGAGACCATTGAGTAGTTCATCCGCGTATTTCGTGATACGCAGGAACCACTGCGTGAGGTCACGCAACTCGACCAGGGTGTCTTCGTGGCGCCAGCAGCGGCCATCGATGACCTGTTCGTTGGCCAGCACGGTCTGGCAATCGGGACACCAGTTGACCTTGCTCTTCTTCCGGTAGGCCAGGCCCATCTGGTACATCTTGAGGAAAAACCACTGATTCCAGCGGTAGTAGTCAGAGAGACAGGTCGTGACTTCCGTGGCCCAATCGTAGCTGAGTCCCATACGACGCATCTGCAACCGCATGGCAGCGATGTTGGCCAGCGTCCACTGAGCGGGCGGCGTATTGTTCTTCAGCGCGGCGTTTTCGGCGGGCAGACCAAAGGCGTCCCAACCCATGGGATGGAGCACATTATGGCCGCGCATCCACATGAAGCGGGCGAGCGCGTCGCCAATGGCGTAGTTGCGGACGTGTCCCATATGCAACTGTCCGCTGGGATAAGGCAACATCTCCAAGCAGTAGAACTTGGGTCTGGGAGAATCGTGGCCTTCTGCGGCGTAAAGCGCCGGATCGGCGTCCCAACGGGCCTGCCACTTTGGTTCTATTTCCGCAGGGTTATAGCGCTGCTGCTCCGTGATGCTCTGTGCCGAGTCTTCCATATTGATGATTGTAAAGAAGTCGGTATGAGAGATGCGTCGGTCTATCTTGTCATACCGATACTGAGGGGTACCCCCCTCCCCCCTTTTTGCGCATAATCTTCAAAACAAATGACTTAAATTGCAAAGTCTTCATTCTATAGTAGTTAGGTATCAAATATAAGAAAACAGGCAGGTTATTCGTCAGTTTTTGAACAGAATAGAAGCGCAACCCACCCAGTAGGCTTCTCTTTTTGATCTCTCTACACCTTTAATTATACGTGCTGAGACATAACTAGTATGCCAAGTATTTTTTATAGGTAAGTAATTGATTAGATGTTGGCTACTGGTATTTTGGAGGGTCGAGACCATTGACATGCGGATTTGCTGAGGAATATGGGGAAAAAACTTAGCACGGATCAAGACCGATCAAAGCACGGAACAAGGCAAGAACGGGAAAGGGCGAAATACGTGGCTTCGCTGTGCTCAGGACAACTTTATTAATCAAAGTACATACGCCTGGTTATAGGTTGACACGGCCTAACCGCTGCGGCATTGACTGGGGCTCTGCTTGGATTGCGTGCATTTTGTAGCATTATTGGTGTTCAAACATGTTGAGCATGTCGGCGATGGGTGCGCGGTAGGTGAGACCAACACAGTCGCGTATCCAGGCTCCATAGTTAGGACTCAACGTGAGTGGGGGCGTATCGATGAGCTGGATGCCGCTGGCTTCGAGAGCGTCGCGCGTGACGGGGAAACCTCCGTTGGCGAAGCGATCGGGGCCGCCTGCGGGGAGGACCGGCATATGGAAATGGTCGACGGATACCCAGAGGACGATTCCAAGCTGGGGAACCTGATCGATTTCCATAATGGTAAGGGTGGAGCCCACATCCTGCGGGCGGGTTTGATAACTATAGCGTTGGCCGGGCGCGAAGCGCGGGTCCTGGACATGGCGGGTGACATTGCTGCAGGGATTCAAACCCGTGGGGGACGGAGTAACTGCCTGCGTGGGAGAACGAGTTGGAGCCTGCGTGACGGAACGAGGTGCAGCCTGCGTGATGCTCTGATCTATGACGGTATAGCCAGCGGGAGGCTGAAAGACGGAGGGATCGGGCTCACCAATGGTGAAGTTCTCCAGTTCCATCTCGACATGTCCCTGCACGGGGTCGTCTTTCATATCCGCCACGACAACGCCAAGCGTGGTTGAGATCCACCACTCATGAACGACGACAGACGGCTGCGTATTGCCCTGATCGCTTGGCGGAGTGGTGACGGTGGTTCTGCGCCCCTGCACCTGGATGCCATGGATCACCTTACTGCCAATCGATTCCGCTCGGATGGTCTTGTCTGGCTGTCCTGGCTCCTTCTGCACATAGCTATTGTCCTGCCAGCGCATGGACAACTGAGGATCTGCCCACGGACCTGGCTGGTGGGCGAGTTGGGCCACTTTTTGGGCGTTGGGCCCTGCATGCCAATTGAGATGAGTTTGCGTTACGGGATCGGCGATATGCACCAATACGATGTCATACGGTCTGCCATCTTTGTCTCGGGCACAGCCGACTCCGACTGAATTCTCGATGCGCACCTTGCCGTTGGAGTCGCGGGCGTTGAACAAGTGCGAGACCGTGCTTACGGTCGTGCCATCCGGCTGCTTCTTCAGGACGGTCACTTTCATGGTTGCGGTAAAAGGCACACCTGGCAGGGTAATCACGGAGTAGTTGCCGTAGCCTCTGACACCCGGCGTGCACTCGGAGTAGCGATCGGAGTTGGGGTCAATGCTTTGCGCTGCGGCGAAAGACGGCAGCATGAGTAGAGGGGCAACTGCCAAGAGCAGTGTGTTGCGCATCCAGAGCCGGTGCCCAATACGAAGCAACATCATTTTCTCCCAATGCTGACGACGCGGGGTTATTCGAAAGATCTGCTTACTGCGCTCCCAACGGGGGCGGTGAAAAATACTCGAAGATGGCGATATCGAATGGCGCAGGCTGACCATTCTCGCGCCATGGCGCATAGACGCTATGCTGAGCGATGTCCAAGGCTACCGCGGCAATCTGTGGGTCGTCGGCATCCTGCACCTCGGCGCGGGTGACCAGGCCATACTGATTGACCCAAACATGGGTTTTTGCGTAACCGTGAATCAGCCTTGCGGCTGGCGGAGCACTGCGCGACCGAAGCTGATGCACCGGCTGAATGTTGTATGGAGAAGCGTTTCTGTCTCTGGAATCTGTCCTGATCTGGCGGAGTCCGTCGAGTTGCTGAAAGACCTCCTGGGGGAACTCCATCCCGGCGGCGACCAACTTGGCTTCGAGGAGCACATTCTTATTCTGGAGGATGCGTATGGTGCTGGCGCGGTACTTAAAGTTGTCGACCTTTTTCCATCCCTCGTATTCGACGCGTTCCGACTGGCGGGTGCCAGAGACGATAAAACCGGTGAGGGGATCGAAACACATCTGCGCGGTTGCGATGGTGCCGGCGCAGGTCAGTTGCCCTTGTGCGGTTGTCTCCTCTTTCAATTTCGGGATCGTGCCGCCGTTGTGCAGCAGGCGCATCATTACATTGGTAGGAGTGACCCTATCCAAGTCGAACTCCTGCACACGCAATGGCGGGATGCCATCTTTGCTCTGCCACATTTGTCCGGTGGCATAGTTGGTGACACGAACTTCGTTGTAGGAATCTGTATGCAGCTCGTAGCGGAAGCCAATGGGGCTAAGCCATGACTCCATGGTTCCCTGATGCTTCTGCCCTTTGTAGTCGGTCATGTTGAGCTGATAGAGCTCGTGGTAGGGCGCGAGCAGATTCTCGTTGTGCGCTGTTTCCGCGGCGATCAGTCGGTCTGTGGCAGCGGCGAGATTGTCGTCGATGATGGGTTGCGGCAGGGGCGATGCTTTGGGCAGCACAACGCTGAATTTGTTATCAATCTCCCAGTTATCCTTCTCGTAACCACCGGGCGGATGGAAGAGCGCCTCATCCGGCTCATCGTGGAGGAGCTGTGTGACCTGGGCCTCGCTATGACCCGTTCTGGAGTCGTCGTGGATGTGCAACAACTGCATATCCCAGAGAGGCGAACTCCAAATCTCGTCGACGACGGTGACTGCGGGTGTTCCATCTTTACTGGCGGGAGTGGTGGTTGTGGTGCGCACACCATCGGCATGTAGGCCCGCGATCTCGCGCGGCGGCAGCGGCTCCCGGATGACACCATCGTTCGGCTGATTCCTGGGTTGAGGCAGATTCGTCTGTGTATTTGCGGGCGCAGATTTGATGCCAGAGGCTGGGACGGCAAGGGCGGCTGCCGAGGTGTATCCCATGGTAGAGATTTTGGCCACGCCCGTAGCGGAGTCAAGACTGGCGAAGAGGTGGGATATTGGGTCGTAGAGGCGAACGGTGGGGGCGTCGCCGGCCTGTGGAGTAGCCTCGTCCTGGCCGTCTTCGAAGCGCTGACGGCCAGCGGAGTCGCGCAGAATACGGCTTATTCGTCGGTGAAATACCTTGGTTCCATCGGGCTTGGTTTCCGTGCTGGACCACTCCACTGTAGCGGTGAATGGAGCCTTGACCACGGCATAGAGTGCGGGCGGAATGAGCATGTCGCTGGGAGCACTCTGCGCGATTGCTTGACCTGAGATCAGCCCAAGACCCATGCCTGCAAGAAACAGAGTACGCAGCAACATTATTCTGCTCCTGAATGTTCGGTGTAAGGATACACCTGGACCGGTAAGTACAGGGAAACAAATTTCTTATGCGGTTATCGGACGGGCTGTGGTCCTAATCGGCAGCAAGGGCTTTGAGGGTGGCGACGTTGCGGGCCTCATCACCGGGGTTGTCGACTGGGGTTTCTGCGATGAAGGCGCAGTGGGCGAAGCGCGGGTCATGCAGCAGGCGGCGGAAGGGGGCTGCGCCGATGGTTCCTTCGCCAATATGTTGGTGGCGGTCGAGCTTGGAGCCGAAGGCGGCCTTGGCGTCGTTGCAGTGCCAGACCTTGACGGTGTCGATGCCGATGGTTGCGCCGACCTGCTGCATGGTGTCGGCGTAGCCCGCATCGGTGACGATGTCGTAGCCTGCGACATGGATGTGGCAGGTGTCGAGGCAGACGGCGACAGGGGCGTGGGAGCGGAGGCGTTCGACCAACTCGGCGACCTGCTCGAGTTTGCCGCCGAGGGAGAACTCCGCGCCGGCAGTATTTTCGATGAGGATGTGGAAGTTGGCACCGGTGAAGTCAATGCCGGTGACGGCACTCTCGATGGACTCGGCAGCAAGGCGAAGACCTTCATCGCGGGTGAGTCCCTTCCAGCTACCGGGATGGAGGACGAGGAACTCCGCACCAAGGGCCAGCGCTCGCTCAACCTCTCCGCGAAAGGCAGCGACAGAGTTGGTGCGCACGGTTTCGGTCTGGCTGCAAACGTTGATGAGATAGCTGGCGTGTATGGCAACGGGGCCGACGCCGTGCTGGGTACGGAGCTCGCGCATCTTCTTCGCGTCGGCGGGTTTAACTGCTGAGGCGCGCCACATGCGTGGGCTGGAGGAGAATATCTGGAAGGTGTTGGCACCGATTTCGACGGCGCGATCGACTGCCGTCCAGCTTCCGCCTGTGGTGCTGAGATGGACGCCGATGCGCCGCGATTTGCTGATTTCTGTCATAACTTCGAGGCTACCTTATAAGAAACTTGAACGCATACTCAATCTTCCTGTGTATCATCACTTTGTCTGTAGCTTCAACAGTTGGCGGTCGGACGAATGTACCGCGAAATTGTGAATTCTGGAAGAATGAGAGGACCAAACGATGTCCGAAGCTCAAAATTTCAAGAACCACGTACGCTGGGATCCCGCATGGCATTTTTTCATGGTGCCGGTTCTGATGTTGAACATTGCATTTGCCACCTACAAACTGGTGCATGACTGGCATCTGGAGAACAACCATCACGTCGTATTTGGGTGGTTGATCGTGATCTCGATTGTGCTGTTCATGGCGATTATGAAGTCACGCATGTTCGCCTTGAAGGCGCAGGACCGAATTATCCGGTTGGAAGAGCGGCTTCGGCTTGCGGCGCTATTGTCGGCGGATGATGTGGCGCGCAGCTACGCTCTGACGGAAGACCAACTGATCGGATTGCGTTTTGCATCGGATGGTGAACTGCCTGCGCTGGCAGCACGCGCCCTGAAAGAGAACCTGACACGAACCCAGATCAAGGAAGCGATTGTGAACTGGAGAGCGGACAACTTCCGGGTATAGGGGACGGGTTCAATCAAGGATTAGTAGATGTCTCGCTGGTAACGCTTCTGCTGCTTCATGGTGGCGAGGTATTCTGTTGCGCGCTCGGCGTCGCATTTTGCTCCCTGTGAAATTGCGTTGAGCAATTCCAGCTCGACGGCTTTAGCCATGTTGACGGCATCGCCACAGACATAGAAGTAGGCACCGGACTCGAGCCATGCAAAGAGTTCTGCTGCATTCTCTCGGATGCGATCCTGGACGTAGATTTTATGGGCCTGGTCGCGTGAGAACGCGGTGTCGAGGCGTGTGAGCGTACCGTCGGCGAGCATCTGGGTCCACTGCTCCTGGTAGAGGAAGTCCGTGGAACAGTGCTGATCTCCGAAGAAGAGCCAGTTTTTGCCGGTATCCCCATTGGATTGCCTCTCTTCGAGGAAGGCACGAAAGGGGGCTACGCCTGTGCCGGGTCCGACCATAATAATGGGGACCGAGCCATCCTGGGGAAGGCGGAAGTTCTGGTTGGAATGGAGGAAGATGGGCAGATTGGTCCCGACACCGGCGCGTTCACCTAACTGACCACTGGCAACGCCCTGCCTATTGCGGCCGAACGAGCTGTAGCGCACGATGCGCACCGTTGTCTCGGCTGTATCGGGATGCAGCCTTTGACTGGAGGCGATGGAATAGAGGCGTGCGGCAAGGCGGGGCAGTACGTTGAACAACTCCTGCGGATTAGCAACAGCGCCGGGAAAGTCTGTGATGAGGTCGATAAACTCACGCCCCCAGCAGTACTCCTCTGCACGGGCTTTATTATCTGGCCCGCATAGCTGTTTGAGCGCGTCGAAACCGAGTCGCCCCACGTTGGGCGCACCGGCTAGTTTGGCATACTGGCCAATGGTTCCGCGGGTAAGCTTGCCGATGGTGAGCCAAGCACGCAGCGCTTGATCGAAGCTGATCTCCTCTTTGTAATGATTGAGCACACGCTCGTTGCCTGAGAATCCGAGCGCGGCGAGCACCTCTTCGACTGCCTCGGCGCGGTACCCGGGAAGCACGCCGACGGAGTCTCCCGGCGTATAGGTCATACCTGCATCCAGGGACAACGCGATGTGGCGCGTTTCTTTATCGCAGCTTGCGCCGTTGAGCACGCGATTGACGACGATGGTGGAATTGTAGGGATTATTGCGCGTGAACCTGGATGGAGCGGTCCCGTCGGCGGGGGTCTGACTGGTAGCGGCGCTGGGCTCCTGAACATTATTCATGGGTCTATTGTAATTAAACCAGAACACACTACCTTACATGGATCATGCGGGAAGCCACCCCAAAGCATTCAAGAGTGATACCAAGAGTTGTGAGGATGCACTAGAATCTAGCCATGACACAGTTGGAAGTTATGTACCGCTACGGCACTGCCCCCAGCGAGCAGGCCGTGCTTGCGCTGTCAAAGGTGAGGGACGTCTACGGTGTACGGCGACTGGAAGTACGCGAAACTGAGAAGACGGTGCTGGTGGAGTACGACTCCAGTCGACTGAATGAGGCGTTGATCCATCAACTTCTGCGCCGCGCAGGACTGGACATTGTGGAAACGATCGCGTTGATTCCTGAAGTGGAAGATGCAGCGCCTCCGGCCCCCGTACAGGCGTCGGTAACCTAGGCGAGCAAGCCTGTAAGATTGAATAGCGGATGAAGAGTTCCGCGGAGTGCGCCCGTAGCTCAGTTGGATAGAGCATTTGGCTTCGAACCAAAGGGTCGGGAGTTCGAATCTCTCCGGGCGCACCATACCTTGCTTGCTTGCGTATGTGGGAGTTGGCCGCTGGCGGTGTGGGCTTTCGCTGTTCCGGCATGAGCACGAGCGAAGCAATCCGTATGTTATTCCGGCAATGTGGGGCTGTGATGGGCATCACTGCTTGACGCGGCATACAAGCGAAAAATTGACACGGATCCTACATGGAAACTTATCGCGATCCATAGGTTTGCGATAGGGCAGTTGTGTATGCAGGCAGCTGTGAGGCCAGGAGCCAAAGAGCCAGATGCGCTGGCGCGGAGAGGGGCTATCGATCCGAGCTATGTTTGCGAAATTTGGGTTGGATCGATGGATCGCGAGAGTGCGAGGCACCCGGCTTCGGGTGGTTACACTGAGGCGTGCATCGCAGGTTATTTTCCTGCTACTGTTTCTGTTCCTTTTGTTGCGCACAGAGTTTCGCGGAACGGTGGGCGCGGGCGGCGACGTGCGTATGCACTGGCCAGTGCGGCTCTTTTTCGAGCTTGATCCGCTGGCGGCGCTGGCGAACGCGCTGGCGACCCATGCACTGTACCGTGGGCTTCTGTGGAGCCTGATTATTCTGCTGCCGGTGATGTTTCTGGGGCGGTTCTTCTGCGGATGGATCTGTCCGATGGGTACGATCCACCACTTCATGGGCAATCTGAAGTCGGAGAGCAAGCGCGGCAAGCAAGGGATCGAGGCGAACCGCTACAAACCGTGGCAGAGAACAAAGTACGTTCTGTTGATTACGGTGCTGGCGGCAGCTGTGTGCGGTACGGGGATGGTGGGATGGCTTGATCCGTTCAGCTTGCTGGTGCGGTCGATGGGACTGTCGATTTATCCCGGCGCGAACTACGCGGTGAACGCGGGGCTGAATGCTCTGGGGCACAGCGGCAATGGCCCGGTACAGGTAGTTGGGACTGGCCTTCATGCTGCGTTGGCGGCGACGGTGCTGAACTTTAAGCAGCCGCATTTTCGCCAGGGAATATTTTTGGGACTGATTTTTTTAATTCTGCTGGCGGCGAATTTGCGGGTGACTCGATTCTGGTGTCGCGCGCTTTGCCCGCTGGGCGCGCTGCTGGGGGCAGTGTCGCAGTGGTCGGTCTTCGGGCTGCATAAGGACCCGGCGAGTTGCGACAAGTGCAATCGCTGCCTGCTGCACTGCCAGGGCGGTGACGATCCTGTGGGCGCTGTGCCGTGGCACAAGGCGGAGTGCCTGATGTGCATGAACTGCCTGGACGCGTGTCCGCACCAGAGCCTGGAGTTCCGTTTCTTCCGTAAAGAGCCGGAGGTTGCGGGGCCGAACCTGCCGCGGCGCAAGGTGCTTGCTGGACTGGTGACTGGGATTGCCGCGGTGCCGTTACTGCGCGCCAATACGGCGATGGGCAAAAGCCGCGACGAGCGGCTAATCCGCCCACCAGGGGCACTGGATGAGACGGATTTCCTGGCGCACTGCATCCGCTGCGGCGAGTGCATGAAGGTGTGTCCCAACAACTCGCTACAGCCGGCGTTGACCGAGGGCGGGATGGAGGGATTGTGGACGCCTGTGCTCACACCACGCATCGGATACTGCGAGCCAAGCTGTGTGCTCTGCTCGGAGGTCTGTCCCACGGGGGCGATCTGGAAGCTGACGCCGCAGGAGAAGGGCTGGGTGGTGGGCGTGGGCCAGGGCAATGCGCCGTCTGTGCGGCTGGGAACGGCGTTCTACGATCGCGGGCGATGCCTGCCGTGGGCGCTGGCAACCGATTGCATTGTGTGCCAGGAGTGGTGTCCGGTGTCGCCGAAGGCCATCTATCTACAGGAAGCTGAGGTGGTGGATGCGGACGGCAACAAGAAACTGCTGAAGCAGCCGCACGTGGATCCCAGTCGCTGCGTGGGCTGCGGCGCGTGCGAGTATGCGTGTCCGCTACAGGAGCATCCGGCGGTGTATGTGACCAGCATTGGAGAGAGCCGATCACCAGACAGCCAGATTTTATTGACCAGGAAGAAAGGAAAGGCACAGTCATGAGGGCAAAGATGATGCGATGTACAGGAACTGCCATCGCCGCACTGTTGGCGCTGGTTGTGGTAGCTGGCGTTGGATGCAAGAAGCAGATTGCCGATCCCTTCCCTGCCTCGGGGGCGGTGGCGGGATGGGAGAAGGGCGCGAAGACGCAGAGCTACGATGCGGCAAACCTGTACGAGTACATTGATGGCGGAGCAGAGCAATACATCAGTGCGGGGGTTGTTGGCGTCTCGACCTCGGACTACAAGTACCAGGGAAGCCTGGAGGCGACGGTGGATGTATACACGATGAAGTCGGCGGGGGGAGCGAAGACGATCTTCGACGCCGATCCACCGACCACCGATAGCAAGAGCATGCCGCTGGGCGATGCCGCTCGGTTGTATGGGCAGAGCGTGGTGTTCCGGAAAGGGCCGACGCTGGTGCGGATTACGGCCTTCGAGGCAGCGCCGGGCGAGGGTGACGCGTTGATGGCGCTGGCGCATGGCATTGAGGGCAAGCTGTAGGAAGGATTGCAGCGTATAGGTTGACGGCGAAGGAACCCAGGCACAAAGGAGCAAGATGCAAAATCGACGAGAGTTTGTGAAGGATCTGGTAGCAGGGGCCGCGGTACTGGGAGCAGGAAGGAAGGTCGCATGGAGCCAGGGAAAGGCTGGGGAGAAGTCGAAGGTGGTGATTGTGCGCGATGCGAAGCTGCGCACACCGGGCCCGGCGCCAGACGAAAAGCGCGTGACGGCGATGCTGGATCATGCGATGCAAACGTACTTCAGTGCGCAGAATCCGCAACAGCCGTGGAAGCAGTTGGTGAAGCCCGGACAGGTGGTGAGCCTGAAGATGAACGCCATGGGCGGACGCGCGATTGCGCCGAGCGTGGCATTGGTGGCGGCGATCTGCGAACGCCTGCAGCAAGCAGGCATCAAGGCGGGCGACATTACTGTGTGGGACCGGGGCAGTCGCGATCTGGAGTCGGCTGGTTTTAAGCTGTCGGACGCAGCAGGGGCAGTGCGTTACGTTGGCTCGGACACGGCGGGATATGAGGACGCGGCAGTGAGCTATGGATCGGTGACTACGAAGCTCTCAAAGATTCTTACCCGCAGCGACCTGGTGATCAATATGCCGGTACTGAAGAACCACAATATTGTGGGTGTGACCATGGCGATGAAGAACATGTATGGCGTCATCAATAATCCAAGCACAATGCATGGCACGGCATGCAATCCGTATATCGCTGATCTCAACATGATTCCTCAAATACGGGCGAAGGTGCGATTTGTAATTGGCGATTTGAAGACTGGAGTGTATGAGGGTGGTCCGAGTTACCGGCCGGAGTACTCGTGGAACGAGGACGGGTTAATAGTGGGGGAAGACAGGGTAGCTATCGACACGATCAGTGCCGGGATGGTGGAGCGCAAACGCGTTGAAAAGGGCTTGAGCACGCTGGATCAGAAGGGCACGCCGATGACCTACCTTGCGACGGCGGCAGATGCGCAACACAAACTGGGGACGAACGACCTGGCGCGGATTGCGCTGATTGAGCAACGGATTGCGTAAGGAGACAGGGATGGCTTTGGAAAAGCCGGCCACCAACAATTCGAATCAGGAGAGCGCGGCCTCCAGCACATTAACCGCGAAGGACCGATTGACTCGACGTGAGGCGATGGTGCGGTTGCTGGGCTTGACGGCGGCGGGTGCAGGCACGGCGGCGGCGGCGGTGTGGCTATCGAAGCGTAGTGCATTACCGGTATCGACCACGGCGACTGACGCGCGGCGCGATCACACGGTGGAGGCCAATGCCACGCTGCCTGAAGTAATGGTGGTGCAGGGTGACGATCCACGCGCGATGGTGCGTCGTGCCTTTGCGGAACTGGGCGGCGTGGGCCGGTTCATTGCACGCAACGATGTGGTGGTGCTGAAGCCGAATATTGCGTGGGACCGCACACCGGAACAGGCGGCAAACACAAATCCTGATCTGGTGGCTGAGGTGGTGAAGCAGTGTGTGCAGGTCGGGGCGAAGCGGGTGATTGTGACCGACGTAAGCTGTAACGACGCCGAACGCTGCTTTCACCGTTCCGGCATTGCGGCGGCGGCGCGTGGCGAGGGTGCGGAGGTGATTCTGCCTGATCCGTCACGCTTTCGCGAGGTCAATCTGGGCGGAGAGGTTCTGCAGAACTGGCAGGTATTTGAGCCATTTCTGGAGGCTGACAAAGTCATCAATCTGCCGATTGCCAAGCAGCACGATCTTACCGGGGCGACACTTGGATTCAAGAACTGGTACGGGATACTTGGAGGCGAACGCAATCGGCTGCATCAACAGATTCATCAGAGCCTGGTGGACCTTGCGGCGTTCATGCTGCCCACGTTAACCGTGATGGATTGTTACCGCGTGCTGCTGCGCAATGGACCGACCGGCGGCAATCTGGAGGACGTTGCGCTGCATAAGACGCTGGTTGCGGGAACTGATCCTGTAGCTATAGATGCGTATGTAGCCAAGACCTACTGGAACATCGACCCGGATGCTCTGCCGTATCTGCATTTAGCCGAGAGGCGCGGACTGGGGCGTGCGGATTTTTCTCAAGTTCGAAGCAAGTTCCTGCAGATCACGTGAGAGAGGTTCGATAACCAACGTGCTGGATGAACGCGCGGAGAGGATGCAGGGGACGGCGGACAGGATTCCGAAGTCCATACCACTTAACGCAACGCAACACTAGAAACACACGGGCTCCGATTTGAATTCACTTCTGCAACAAAATGAATTATCCCTGGTGAGCGGTGACGAGGCAGTTGCGATGGCCGCGATCGATTGCGGGGTAGCACTGGGTACGGGATATCCGGGCACACCCTCGACGGAGATACTGGAGACGTTTGCTGTATTGGGCGGACGGGCACAGTGGTCTCCCAACGAGAAGGTTGCACTGGAGGTTGCGATTGGGGTGGCGTTTGCGGGCGCGCGCGCCTTGGTAACCATGAAACATGTGGGGCTGAACGTGGCCGCAGATCCCTTGTTCACAGTGGCGTCCACAAGGTTGGATGGGGCACTGGTGGTGGTATCGGCGGACGATCCGGGCATGGCCTCCAGCCAGAATGAACAGGACAACCGGCGGTATGCGCTGGCGGCGGGCGTACCCATGCTGGAACCTTCGGACTCACAGGAGGCATACGAGTTTATGGTGCGCGCGGTTGAGATCTCCGAGCGCTGGCATGTACCGGTGTTGTTGCGCATGACGACTCGCGTGTGCCATTCGAAGACAGTTGTGCAGCGCGGCACGGTTACGGTTCCACCGCCGGGCGCGGCGCACTTTGAACATGACCTGCCATCCCGCGTGATGATTCCTGCCTACGCCCGTCCGGCGCATCCACGGCTGCGCAAGAAGCTAGCGGAGATGGCAGCATGGAACGACGCGGATGGGCCAAACCAACTGATCGCCGGATCGACCAAGCTAGGGATTATTACTTCCGGGGTGAGCTTCCACCATGTACGTGAGGTAGCGCCTGAGGCCAGCATACTGAAGCTGGGGATGACTTATCCGTTGCCCGCAGAGCTGATGCGCAGCTTTGCCGAGAGCGTGGAGCGTTGCATCGTCATAGAAGAGGGAGATCCGTATTTAGTGGAGGGCGCACGCGCCGCATGTATCGCGGTGGAAGGCAAGCCAGAGAATTACCGATTTGGCGAGCTGAACTGTGCTCGCGTGCGCCGCATTCTGGACGGCGACTGCTCGCCAGAGCCGAAGCGGGTGGCTGGCAAGACGCCATCCTTCTGCCCCGGTTGTCCGCATCGCAGCGTATATACGGCACTAAAGAACCTGGACTGCATCGTTCCCGGTGACATTGGCTGCTACTCGCTGGGGGCGTTGCCGCCGTTCGAGACGATGGACACCATGATATGCATGGGCGCATCCATCGGCGTGGGGCTGGGTTTGCGCTACACGCTGCTGCCCGAAGTGGCGAAACGTGTGGTGAGCGTGATTGGCGACAGTACTTTTGTGCATAGCGGAATTACCGGACTGATCGAGATGATCTATAACCCGCCTGAGAGCGGCCATGTGGTGGTGATTCTGGACAACGGAACGACGGCGATGACGGGGTTGCAGGAGCATCCAGGGACGGGGCGGACGCTGGGCCACGCGAAGACAGGCAAGGTGGTTTTCGAAGAACTGGCGCGGACGTTGGGAATCCACAGCGTCCATGTGATCGATCCCATATTGGAGTTTGAGAAGTTTCAGGAGACGATACAAAGTTGCCTGGATAAGCCGGAGCTATCCGTGGTGATAGCCCGACGGAACTGTCTTCTGGCCAACCGAACGATTCGCGAGTATGAGAGGGGCAATGATCAAGCAATCGATTAGTACGACGGGTAACACGCCGACGAATGTGGTGATTGCAGGGTTGGGCGGAATGGGCGTACTGAAGGCTTCGGACATTCTTGCCGACGTTGTATTCAGCGCGGGCCTGGACGTGAAGAAGAGTGAGTTGCATGGGATGAGCCAACGCGGCGGATCTGTCTCCAGCGACGTACGGTTTGGCAAGCATGTATTGAGTCCCATGGTTCCGGAGGGTGAGGCGGATTATCTGCTGGTAATCGCAGAGGACCAGGTTCCTGTGAATGCGTGGGCGCTGCGCCCAGACGGCGTGCTGATTGAACCATCCCAGATCGATGAAGCCAGATTGTCCAACAAGAAAAGCGTGAATGTGGCACTACTGGGTGTGTTGAGCTGCCATCTGCCTTTCTCGGTTGAGGCATGGACCGATGCACTGCGAAATAACCTGCCGGAAAAGCTGCAGGCTGTGAATCTACAGGCGTTTTCTATGGGGCGAGCGATCGGGGAGAATGCTGGGCGAGCAGGATGAATTCGACTCTAGAAGAAAATATTAACGACTGTGCTTATCTGAGTGCGCCGGATTACCTGCCTGCGGTGGAATTGCGCAAGCTACAGTTGCATCGGCTACAGGCTGTAGTGACGCGGGCATGGCAGCAGGTAAAGCTCTTTCGCTCGCGTATGGAGGAGCGCGAGCTTGTGCCGCAGGATGTTCGCACCCTGGAGGACATTGCGAAGCTGCCATTCACGACTAAGAATGATCTGCGCGATACCTATCCGTTTGGGCTCTTTGCCAGTCCGATGAAGGATGTAGTGCGACTGCATGTCTCCAGCGGGACTACTGGCAAGCCCATTGTGGTGGCATACACCAAGGAAGATGTGGATGTATGGACCTCGGTGATGGTGCGCTGCCTGGCAGGTTGCGGATTGCATGCCGGAGACATTGTGCAGGTGGCGTACGGATACGGTCTATTCACCGGCGGTCTGGGCGCGCACTATGGCGCCGAATCGCTGGGGGCGACCGTGGTACCGACTTCGGGCGGCAACGCCGACCGGCAGATCATGCTGATGAAGGACTTTGGCGTGACAGCGATCTGCTGTACGCCCACCTATTTTCTGCATCTGATCGATCGTGCGGCTGAACTAGGCGTGGATATAAAGGAGTTGCCACTGCGGGCAGGGGTCTTCGGTGCGGAGCCATGGACAGACTCGATGCGCAAACACATAAAAAGCATGAGCGGGATTGAGGCGTTCGACATCTACGGGCTATCGGAGATTATTGGGCCGGGTGTGGGTTGTGAATGTAGTCATCATGACGGGCTGCACATCTTTGAGGACCACTTCTATCCGGAGATTATCGATCCCCTGACTGGCGCGCCAATGCCGGACGGAAGTGAGGGTGAGCTGGTGCTGACTACGTTGAGCAAGCAGGCGATGCCTATGGTGCGCTACCGCACACGCGACATCACCATGATTCTGCCGGGGCAGTGCAAGTGCGGGCGCACGTTGCGGCGGATTGGAAGGATTGGACGACGCAGCGACGACATGCTGATTATTCGTGGAGTCAATGTATTTCCATCGCAGGTGGAGGCAGCGCTGCTACAGATCGAAGGCACGCTGCCTCATTACCAGATTGTGCTGACCCGCGAACAGGGACTGGACCAACTGGAGGTGCAGGTGGAGGTGACTCCGCAGATGTTCACCGACAAGATAGGAGCGCTACAAGGGCTACACGACAGGCTACAGAGCGCATTGGATCATGTGCTTGGCATCCGGGTGGAGGTGGCGCTGGTGGAGGCGTATACGATCGAACGAAGCCAGGGCAAGGCAAAGCGCGTGATCGACAGGAGGGTGTCATGAAGATTCATCAGATCTCGCTATTCGTCGAGAACAAGCCGGGACATATTGTGGCACCGACGCGCGTATTGGCGAAGGAAGGCGTGGATATCCGCGCACTTTATCTGGCGGACACCAAGCAGTACGGGATACTGCGCATGATCGTTTCCGACTGGGAGAAGGCGGCACGGACACTGGAATCCAATGGGTTTGTGGTGAAGGTGACGGACGTTCTAGCCATCTATGTGCCTGATCGCCCTGGCGGATTGGCCGACGTTCTGGAGGCGTTGGATGGTAGTGGCATCAACATCGAATACATGTACGCTTTTTCCGATGTACGCGGCGATGAGGCAATTCTGATCTTTCGCTTTGCGGATACGGACGCGGCGATTGCACGCTTGCAGGCTGCGGGCATCAACCTGTTGGCCAGCGATGAACTTCTGAAATAAGAGAAGGCCCCCTTATGCCGGTTGCAAAGATTATTGCCAGACAACTCGAGAACGCATCCTGGATTCGACGCATGTTCGAGGAGGGCATCCGTCTGAAGCGCGAACGTGGGGCCGATGCGGTGTTCGATTTTTCCCTGGGTAATCCCGATGTGGAACCGCCGCTCGCTGTTCTGGAAGCATTGCGTCGAGTGGTGGATGGTAGCCGTGCCGGATCGCATAGTTACATGCCGAACCCAGGGTATACGGAGGTACGCGAGGCCGTTGCAGCCAAGTTGCAGCGAGAGACCGGCCTGGACTTCACGTGCGAGGACATTGTTATGACGGTCGGCTCCGCAGGCGCATGCAATGTAATTCTGAAGTCGATTCTCGATCCCGGCGACGAGGTTATCGTCCTGGTGCCATACTTTGCGGAGTATCAGTTTTATATAGCCAACCACGGCGGGGTGATGGTTCCCGTAGAGACGGACGCATCGTTCCTGCCGGACGTGGGGCGAATTGCAGCAGCGATTACACCCCGCACGCGCGCCATACTACTGAACACCCCCAATAACCCAACCGGCCGCGTCTATCCTGAGGGTGTGTTGCAAGATCTGGAGAGGATGCTTGAGCGGACGGGACAGCCTATTACCGTGATCAGCGATGAGCCGTATAAGTCGTATGTATATGACGGTGGGCGGCAGTCTGAGGTGGCATCCAGTATCTGCAATACGGCGATCTGCAATTCATGGTCGAAGTCGCTGGGGCTGGCAGGCGAGCGCATCGGGTATCTGGCGTTATCACCACGGCTGGAAGAACGCGTCAAGCTACGCCGCGCGTGTGGATTCTGCAACCGGATTCTGGGATTCATCAATGCGCCCGCGATCTGGCAGCGGGTCATGCTGCAGTCGATGGATGAGAGGATCGATCCGGCAATTTATGAGCACAGGCGGAACGCACTGTGCGATGCATTGCAAGCCATTGGCTATGATGTGAAGCGGCCCGAAGGATCGTTTTTTGTCTTCCTCAAGACACCGATCCCGGACGACATTGCGTTTACAAAACGGCTTACCGAGGAGGGTGTGCTTGCCGTGCCGGGCAGCGGATTTGGGCGATCCGGTTATATCCGTCTGTCGCTGACAATTCCGCTGGAGAAGATTGAGGGATCGATCGGCGGATTCAAGCGGGCATATCTGGCATCGCAAGGGTGAAGGGCCAAAGAACCAATATCGCCGTAAATGCATGAAATATAGGAGACTTTAAGCGTATCGCGTGATTCTATGGACAATCTGGAATAGCTTGTCACGGGGTGGGTTGGCGGATGAACCGAGTTTAGCAATCAAAACTATTTCGTAAAATTCCCTCACAATTCGCCGTTTATTCGCTACAATCGGCGCATGGCTATTACACGGCGGCAAAAAGAAGTCATCGACTTTCTTACCAACTTCACGCAGAAGAACGGGTACTCACCTTCGTATGAGGAGATTGCGCACGGATTGGGCCTGACCTCTCTGGCGACCGTACATAAACATGTCACCAACCTGCAGAACAAGGGTCTGCTGCAACGCGCGCACAACCGCAGCCGTTCGATCGATGTGCTACCTCCACGATCAAATAAGAAGGGATTTGAGCGCTTGCCATTGCTGGGACGGATCGCGGCGGGCAAGCCGATTGAGGCGATCGAGATGGCTGAGAGCATCTCGCTGGGCGACATCATTGGCAACCGCGAGGTGTTTGCGCTGGAAGTGCGCGGAGACTCCATGCGCGACGAGCATATTGTGAGCGGCGATTATGTGCTGGTGGAGCGTACGGCGACCGCGCGCGAGGGCGAGATCATTGTGGCGCTGGTGGACGGCTACGACGCGACGCTGAAGCGCTTCTATCGTGAGGGAGGCATGATCCGCCTGCAACCGTCAAACAAAGAGATGGCACCGATCTTCGCACCGGCTGCCAGTGTCAGCATTCAGGGCAAAGTGTTAGGAATGCTGCGCAAATATGCCTGATATTTATGGAACCGTTGAAACTCCATCTGCGTAGAGCCAGATAGGCGTGAACTCACGTCTGAGAGGTGTTCCCATGAATCGCTTTGCCGTTCTACTCGCCGTCGTTATTTTGAGTGCAAGCACTGCCTTCGCCGCTGAAGGAAACTTTGAGAGGACACTGACTGTAAGCGGACCAGCGAACGTCTCGGTTGAGACCGGAGCCGGCTACGTGCATATCTACTCCGGCTCCGATAGCCAGATACACATTATCGGTCGCGTGCATGTACGTTCTGGCTTATTTGGCGGGGATGCAGATGCAAAGCTCAGAAAGATATTGGCCGATCCTCCCATCAAGCAGTCTGACAATACGATCCATATTGGAGGAGATCGCGGCGACTCCACCCTCTTGAACAATGTCGCCATCGACTACGAGATTACCGCGCCCAGCGAAACAACGCTGAAATCTGAAACGGGTAGCGGCGACCAGGAGATAGGCGGCATTCAAGGTATGGTGACTGCGGAAACTGGTTCGGGAAATATTCATGTCGAAAATATAGGCGCGAATGCAAAACTCGAAACCGGCTCGGGCTCCATCCATGCGACGAACGTGCACGGCGCAGCGACTCTACACTCAGGCTCCGGTGACCTCGATCTCGATCTGAACAGAGCCGGCGACGTGAAGGCCGAGACTGGCAGCGGATCCATCCGCATCCATGGCGTCAGTGGTGGGCTTCATGCCGAGGCCGGGTCGGGCAACATCGATGTCTCCGGCATCCCAAGCGACGAGTGGCGTTTGCAGAGCGGCTC
>Ga0316225_1001374_pt1 | contig 23588 bp, 17 predicted proteins | sample TBH18015metaG_FD_206010 | JGI IMG/M metagenome (GOLD analysis project Ga0316225, IMG submission 206010) | Freshwater microbial communities from Trout Bog Lake, Wisconsin, USA - TBH18015 | ecosystem: Environmental > Aquatic > Freshwater > Lake > Hypolimnion/Profundal zone | place: USA: Wisconsin... | reverse complement strand
TGCATCCTGAATTGATTCGTATGATAGGGAAAATGAAATATCGTTCATCTTACGGACAAAATTTACTGCAACATTCGCGTGAAACTGCCAACCTTTGTGCAATTATGGCTGCAGAGCTTGGACTTAATCCAAAACGAGCCAAACGTGCCGGACTTTTGCATGATATTGGTAAAGTGCCCGATGATGAACCGGAATTACCACATGCAATCCTTGGGATGAAACTCGCAGAAAAATTCAAGGAGAAACCGGATATTTGCAATGCCATCGGTTCTCATCATGATGAAGTTGAGATGGAAACCCTTATCGCACCCATCGTGCAGGCCTGTGATGCGATTTCAGGGGCCCGACCTGGTGCCAGACGTGAAGCAGTTGAATCTTATATTAAAAGATTGAATGATCTGGAGAATATGGCTCTTTCATATCCCGGCGTCACAAAAACTTATGCCATTCAGGCAGGCAGAGAACTTAGGGTTATTGTTGGAAGCGATAAGATGACCGATGTTGAGGCAGAAAACCTCTCTTATGACATTGCTAAGAAAATTCAGGATGAGATGACCTATCCGGGACAGGTTAAGATTACCGTAATCCGTGAAACACGCGCTGTTAGTTATGCCAAGTAGATAAATCTGACTAATATTTATTCGTTTTAGAGGAGCAATTTGCTCCTCTTTTCGATTCAGTACCTTCGTAATATTTCGATCAATTTATTTACAATCAGTAATTTACCATTATCTCCATTTATTTCATAACACTGTTTGAGGTGACTAAGAAGTATCTTTATGACAGTCCCTTCATTCAATGGTGATCCATACTCGAGACTTTCCTTATTTTCATGGACAACATATTCCAACTCTTTGGCACCTAGTAAGGCACCTTTATGTTCGATATTGATATAAAATAAATAGGGATCTGCGTTCTCTCCATAAACCTCCCTGGAAATTTGGGGTTCATGGTACCCTAAAATAAGGTATTTTCCAATCCCTATGGGATGTATTGGAAGTTCCAGCCGCCGGGCAATAATACAATACAATGCGGAAAGTGAAATAAGATTGCCTTTGCGGGAAATTAACAAGTTGTTTATCAGGCAATTTTCCGGAGCAAAGAGGTCTGACGTATTTAACTCAAAATGGAAAATATCGAAGAAATAGTGATTAAACGTTGAGATTTTTTCCAGTGAAGTTAGCGCATCGCTTATTTCTAACAAGATATCTCGTGTTATTTTCTGAATAATTAGCTCAATCTTATCCGGGAGAATAGCCGGATGATGCACCATGCTTAACAAGATCCAACCATCAAGTAGTTTTTTGTCTTCCGAATTGGCCCAGAGTGCCATTTTTTCGACCAGTTTTGATGCTTTGAGTTGATTAATAATCTGTTCAAGCCGATCGTGTTGTAATAAACTAATTGAGGAACTAAGAGCGTACTCCAAAACCGGCAATATTGCCGGTCCGGATTCCATTAATTTATCCCTTACGGCCAGGTATACCTCCTCATCACGATCATCAATTAAAGCAAGCAATGTATCTATACTAACGTTATTTTCCATGTTAAAGAATAAGCTTTTCAAGAATTTTATGCACAAGGCACTTCATTGATGGTTTATAATCGATGCTTGCACATAAGTTTATACGATTGTCAATAATGATATAAACAGCAACTGCCTGATGGCCAAGTAATTTACTGAGTCCGTAAATTGCAGAACATTCCATATCATAATTGGTTATCTTCATTTGTTTAAAACGAAAAAATTCGATTTTATTATTAATAGTCTGATCCACAATATGCAGGCGTAATTCTCTACCTTGAGGGCCATAAAAACCGGGAGTAGTGATGGTGATGCCACTTATAAACTCATCATCAACGATCTTGTCATAAAGATTTGCATTGCAGTCTACCACATATGGAGAGGCCAACAATGGGTTCCAATCTGTATAAGTTTTAAAGACATCTTCAAATTCCAGATCAGCAATCTCTTCCCGCCGTGCATAAAAATTCAGTAACCCGTCGAAACCAATCGCTTTTTGGGAAGCTAAATAGGTATTAATTGGGATATCTGGCTGCAATGCACCGGAGGTGCCTATTCTAATTAAATTCAAACTTGTAATCGCAGTTTTGATTTCACGGGTCTCAAGATCGATATTGACTAATGCATCTAATTCATTAACCACTATATCGATATTGTCTGTCCCAATTCCTGTTGAGATTACAGTTATCCTTTTCTCTTTATATCTGCCTGTAACAGATACAAATTCTCTGTTTTTTGTTCTGAATTCAATTTGGCTAAAGAATTCAGCAATCATATCAACCCTTTCAGGATCACCAACCAGAATAATATCTTTAGCTATCTGATCCGGTTTAAGATGCAGATGAAAGATTGATCCGTCAGGATTAAGCAATAATTCGGAGGAAGCAATTTTATTTTTCATTTATATCAACCATTCTCTAGTATTATTCAAAACTATTGAAAAATCCAGATATTAGCAAAATAAGGTGAAATTAATAGTTTTTGATATTTTTGCACAAAAATTGTAAATTATGATTCAAAGAATTCAAACAGTATACCTGTTAATCGCCGACATTTTAATCGCTATGCTCTTCTTTTTCCGTTTTGCTGAAATTTCCTCATCAAAGGATATATTTAGTGCAGGAATACAAGGTATTTATCTTGACGGGACTCGTCAGTCACAACTAATTTTGCATAATTGGCCTTTGGTAGTACTTTGGATTGTAATTCCAATATTGCTTTTTGTGAGTGTTTTTTTATTTAAAAAAAGGAAACTTCAATTAAAACTATCTTGGATTAATTTGTTGTTCGCTCTTTGCATGGAAGGAGTGATCATTTTAGAGATATGGTTTGGAGCTCAACGGTTGTCCGGACACTCTTCTCTTACCATTTATTTTTTACTCCCGATTTTTGCCATTGTCTTAATATATCTGGCAATCAGGGCAATAAAAAAGGATGAGTTACTGATAAGATCAATTGATCGAATCAGGTAAGGCTGGATCAAAATAGCGGTGAGAGTAGGTCACAAACGGCTGAAAGAAATTTTTCATCGTCTACTGTAAACGGAGCAGTTGAGTGGGAGTCAATATCTATTTCAGCTACGAATTGACTATTTTTAAGTACAGGTACTACAATTTCACTTTGGACGTCCAGGTTGCAGGCAATATAGTTATTTTCCAGAGTAACATCCTGAACTATTTTTAGTTGCAAACTTTGAGCCACCTGACCACATACTCCTTTCCCGACGGGAATAATAGTGTGCTCAGTTGGCTTTCCACAATAGGGTCCAAGAATTAAAAGTGAATTCTGTTTATCAAGAATATAAAAACCAACCCAGTCATAATGGAAAACTTTGTCTTTAAGTAGATTACAAACATTTGACAAAATTGTAGGTAAATTTTGTCCCGATGATACACAAATTTCTATATCATGAAGAAGATCTTTATGGGTACTTTTCATCCAATTAAAATTTGATTTGAATTTTTAATTTACGCATCAGCAAAAAACCATTTCGTTTTCATTGGTAATTTTTTCGCAATAGAAGCATTTCATCGCAATTGGTTTATCAGATAGGACTTCAAAACGGGTTGTGATATTTTCGGCGTTGGTGATGCACTTGGGGTTGAAGCAATTGATGATTCCTACGATTTCCTTTGGGGTATCAACTACCCGTTTCTCGATCACTTTGTAATCACGGATAGTATTTAATTTGGCATGGGGGGCAACCAACGCAATTTTATTCACCTCTTCATCAGCAAAGAACCTGTTGGCAATTTTAATGATCGCCTTTGTTCCCATAGCCTTGCTGTCGAGATTATTACCAAATGTGACCATTTGGCTGCACTCCTCCAGCCGGAGGATTTTAATAACCTTAAAAAGAGACTTTGTTGGGATGTGGTCAATGACAGTGCCATCTTTAATAGCACTCACTTTGAGATGTTTTTCCATAACAAATAGATATATAATTATTTAAGGTTTAATAAATGGGCAATAATTGCCATGCGGGCATATACTCCGTTCTTTGCTTGGGTAAAATAATAGGCTTTTGGATTATTGTCAACATCAGTATGAATCTCGTTAATTCTTGGTAGGGGATGGAGGATTCGCATATTTTCTTTCGTATTTTTAAGCATTTCATTTCTGAGAATATAAATGTTCTTAACCTTTTCATATTCTACCGGATCTATGAACCGTTCTTTTTGAACCCGAGTCATATATATGATATCAGCAGCATTGATAATATCGGTAAATTCGGTATGTTCAAAGTACCGGATTCCCTTAGATGCAAGATGAATCTTATATTCATTTGGCATTGCAAGCTCCGGAGGAGCAATAAAATTAAAAATAGGGTTTTCAAATTGTAACATAGCCATTAGGAGACTATGGACCGTCCGGCCATATTTCAAATCTCCGACTAAGAACAGATTTACATTATCGAGAGTTCCCTGAGTTTTGATGATAGAATACATATCGAGCAGTGTTTGAGAGGGATGCTGGTTTGCTCCATCGCCTGCATTAATGACAGGTACGCTTGAAACTTCTGAGGCATATCGGGCACTACCTTCCATAGGATGGCGCATGATAATCATATCTGCATAATTGCTGACCATTCTGATTGTATCGTGTAATGTTTCTCCCTTGGAAACACTCGAAGAGGAGGAATCAGAAAACCCGATTATTTTTCCTCCCAACCGATTAATTGCGGTTTCAAAACTTAATCTTGTTCGTGTTGAGGGTTCAAAAAAAAGTGTTGCAATTACTTTTCCCTGTAATAACTTTTGGTTTGGATTCGCCTCAAAATCTTCAGCCAATCGCATTATTTTTAGGTACTCCTCTTTAGTGAAGTCTGTGATTGAAATCAGGCTTTTGACTTTCATATGAATAAATTTAGATTAATTTACTTTTAATTATTTTGAGGTCATCACAAAAATACAAAGAATGCCCGACAAGAACTTTAAACTAATTATCTAAAATAATTTGGGCGTCAAGTTTTCCGATTTTATTAAGTTTCTCCAGTATTATTGCTGTTAATTCTTTTCGGACCATAATCTTTATTCTGCATGCAAGATCAAAATGACTTTCGGTTATTTCAATGTCAAACTCTTTTAAAATCAGCATCAGATCGTTCATTGCGAGGTAGTCGAAATTAATCTCAATAAGGTTTTCGATAATTTTTACTTCAGTAGTGGCATTTTTAAGGGCCTCCGCAGTGGCATGTTTGTAGGCATTTGTTAATCCGCTGGTTCCTAAAAGTATACCTCCGAAATATCTCACTACAATAACCAAAATATCAGTTAATTCTTGTTGCTGAATTTGTCCCAGAATAGGTCGTCCGGCAGTTCCGGAAGGTTCACCATCATCATTTAACCGGAACGTATGAATATCTGCTCCGAGCCGCCAGGCAAAGCAATGGTGCCGTGCACTGTGATGCTCTTTCTTTATCCTGGTTGTAATCTCCTTAATTTGGTGTTCGTTGGATACCGGAAAAGCAAAAGCCAGGAATTTACTTCCTTTTTCTTTAAATTGTCCTTCTGACGGTGCTTTTATTGTTTTAAAGGTATCTGTATATTCCATCTGACAGGTATCATCTTTCCCGGATTTTCAAAAGTAACAAGGTCAACTAATGAAGCTAAAAAAAGCAGACACTTGAGGCCTGCTTTAAAAATTATTGAATCTAATATTTTAATCTGTTTTCTATTTCATCCAGAAACACTTTAAAGTTTTTATCGGTATCTTTTAAATTGGCAACTGTCCTACAAGCATGAAGAACTGTTGCATGATCCTTGCCACCTATTTGGGAACCAATCGTTGCCAGGGATGATTTGGTCATACTTTTGGAGAAATACATTGCAATTTGCCGGGCCTGAACTGTTTCCCTTTTACGTGTCTTAATCCCAAGTGAATCGACCGGGAGATTGAAATAATCACATACTGTTTTGGCTATATAATCAATGGTGATTTCTTTTACCGAACACTTTACCAACTTGTTAATCATTTTTATGGCCAGTTCAACATTGATTTCTTTCTTATTCAGCGTTGCCTGCGCAAGTAAGGAAATTAACCCCCCTTCAAGTTCCCGCACATTACTATTGATATGAGATGCAATATATTCAAGAACCTCTTCAGGAATTTCTATCCCATCTTTATAGATTTTCTTACGCAGAATATTCATTCTGGTTTCGAAATCAGGGATTTGCAAATCAGCAGTTAATCCCCATTTGAACCTGGATAACAAACGTTGCTCAAGTCCGTTTAATTCGATTGGCGGTTTGTCAGAAGTCAGTATAAGTTGCTTGCCCGTTTGATGCAGGTGATTGAAAATATGAAAGAAGGTTTCCTGAGTTTTAACCTTTCCTGCAAATTCCTGGACATCATCAATGATCAATACATCAATCATTTGATAGAAATGAAGAAAATCGTTCCTGTTGTTATTAAGGGTGGCCTCAGAAAACTGGGTTTGGAACTTATTGGCATTTACATACAATACAATTTTTTCAGGGAATCGCTCCTTAACCTCTATTCCAATTGCCTGGGCAAGATGAGTCTTCCCTAAACCGTTATTTCCATATAGCATCAAAGGGTTGAAAGCTGTTCCGCCGGGTTTCTGTGCAACTGCATAGCTTGCACTTCGGGCAAGGCGGTTACATTCTCCTTCGACAAAATTATCAAAGGTATTGTCTTGTTTAAGTTGCGGATCAATATTTAATTTTTGAATTCCAGGTATAACAAACGGATTCTTAATTGCATTTTCGTCATGGAAAGTCGAAGCAGTAACCGGCCTGTTTTTCAGGTTATTATTCTGATTTGTAGGTAGCTTGACTGTATACGGCTTATTATTGGCATTGAGATTATTATCTACCACAACACTATATTCCAGTTTGGCATTTGCTCCAAGCTCTTTACGTAATGTTTTTCTGAGAATATCGATGTACTGTTCTTCCAGATATTCGTAAAAAAACGGACTTGGTACCTGAATCGTAAGAATATCATTATCCAGCTTAATTGGAACAATCGGTTCAAACCAAGTTCTGTAGCTTATAAAAGGCACATTGTCTTTTATAATTCTTAAACAATTCTCCCAGATATTTTGATAATCGCTGTTCATTTAGGTTTTAGGCTCTTTTATTTTTTTTACTCTTTTTATATTTCACTTTGCAAAGCTTCAATAAATTTTGCAGAAAAAAAATCACTCAGAAACTTGCATAATTCCATACTTTTAATTTTCAGATTATTGCAAATAAACAAATTTAAAATAAATGTATCAATTTGATTATCAAATACATACATTAGCATTGTTTGCAAGCAATTGATTCAATGTGTTTTGCAGAAAGCAAACTCAGACAAAAAAACTATGAATTGATTGCTTCAATCTGGAAATCGAAAAGCGAAAAATGGTCCTTTCGATACGGTTAAAAGTAATTAAAAAAGAAACGAAAAAAACTAATTTTTGTTCAATTTTAACGCTTTTTTCAAACTTATTTCTTTTCCCTTTTTATAACACTTTAAAAGGGCCTCAGGAAAAGCATCTTGCACCTTATTTAGAATGATTCTAACTTTAGAGTAGGAAAGTTCTTCAGCAGTTGTATAGTAATATAGGTGGCCTGATTTCGATTCAAAAACCTGGTCAATCCCTTTAAAAACAGGTGATGTAAGGCTGACAGGTGTCGGGGAGGAGAATAATTGAACCTTAAATGTAATATTATCAGATAATTGCGTATCTTCAGGTGTAATTGTATTGATTTTTCGTCCAAGGTCAATTGCCGCAAAATGGACGTATCGCTTCGGATTAAGACGGAAGTCAACTAATAATCGATTGAGATTTTCTGTAGAATAATTTAAATTTTGATACAATCCCGGATCCTTAATCAGCAATCCAAGAGTACCGTTTGCCGTATCAATTTTACTGAGGATCCTGTTTAAATCAGCAACCGAACTGTTTATATGTCCAACCGTTTTATTGATTTCCAGTTTTGTCAGTGAGTCACTAAACACAGTGAAATTATTAATGATTTGTCCAATCTTACCTGAATTATTTTTCAAATTTCCGGTGATCTCGCTTATATTTGACATTGATGTTGAAAGACCTCTTTTCTGATCTGAAATAACTTCATTTAAATTTCCAGTAATATTTTCAATATTAGTCATTGTATTGTGCAGATGTCGGATACTTTCGGTGATATGCTGCTGCGATTCGTTATTCATAATCTTTGAAGCTGTTGAAACAATCGAATCCAGATTTTCAATCAATCTTTCAGCCTTTGCTTTAATGGGTGCAATTTGTTCATTGACCTGTTGCATAATATCAGCATCCATTTGGGAGGCGAGTGTATCATTGGGTTGCAGTAGTTTTGAAGATTTTCCCAAATTAAGTTTAACTACTTTAGAGCCGAGAAGATCACTACTGGATATTTGAGCTGAGGTACCTACGGGAAGTGGAAAATTATTATGGAGTGCGACTTTGACAATCAAATCTCCGGATAAATCCTCTGCAAAGTAGATCTCCCTGACGTATCCGATTTTTAATCCGTTCAACGTGACTAATGTAGTAGCAGTAAGTCCTCCCACATTTTTATAGCGTGCATAAAAGACTTTTTCTGTTCTGAAAATATCTCTCCCTTTAAGAAAGTTTATTCCCCAGATTAGAAGGGTGAGACAAAGAACGACCAGGATTCCTATTTTAGATGTTTTTTTAAGCTTCATTTTTTGGATTATATCAAATTATTTGCGAAAATACGCATGATTACGGTTTAAAAAAAGAGTACCTCAACTTACTTTGAATTAATTGCTTCTTTTAACGGAATGGGCTGACCATTTTTGAGGGCGACAATGAAAGCATCGGGTATTTTTAATCTTATTTTTGCAAGATTATGCTTTGCTTCAGTTAACGATTTGGTTTCCAGACAATAATATTTAAAATAGTCACCTATCTTTATCTCAGAAATATGCTCTATTCCTTTAAAAAATTTTGAATTTTGCGGTAGTTTTTTAGGATAAGCTAAAATCTGAACTACAAAAGTGATCTTGTCGACTTCCTTCACAGATTGTTTAATTTCTAAACCTTTAAAATGCTTGATTTTTGCCTCTTTCGTTTTAGGTTGGAAATTGTTGGTGTCATTCCCATTTTCAGAGGATGATTTTATTGATAATGGAGGAGCGCTCTCCCCATTGTGCTCTTTTTTTAATTCCGTGAAAGAATGATTCAAGCGTGATTCAAATTTCGCCTTATATAACTTAAATGAATTATAAATAGTCAATGCCAGTGTTCTCCTTCCCAGATCACTCATCAAATATTTTGCTTCGGATGGATTGCTAAGATACCCTGTTTCAATCAGGACTGACGGCATTGCGGTTTCACGAAGTACAAGAAATCCTGCCTGTCTCACATCCCGATTAGTCCTTTGGGCATGTTCACGGAATGAATCCTGTAGAATACCCGCAAATTCCACACTTTGCCCGATATTGGCATCCTGGATCAATTCAAACATGATATAGGATTCAGATAGGTTTGGATTAAATCCTTCATATCGTGTGGTATAATCCTTTTCAAGTAAAATGGCACTATTCTCTTTTTTAGCTACATTCAGGTTATCTTCTGTTCGATGTAATCCTAAAACATAAGTTTCGGTCCCTTTTATCGACGGACTAGTGCAAAAATTGACGTGAATTGAGATGAAAAGATCAGCATTATTCTTATTGGCAATGACCGATCTTTCAAAAAGTGGAATAAAAATATCTTTGTTACGCGTATAAATCACTCTGACGCCAGGTGATTTTTCCTTTATAAGATCGCCAAGACGAAGTGCAATGGCGAGGGCAATATCTTTTTCATGAAAGTTACCCACCACAGTTCCCGGATCTTTACCTCCATGACCGGCGTCAATTACTACTGTTTCGAGACCCTTTTTTTCCTTAACTTTCCCAAATAATGGATTGGTAATTAGGCAAATAATTATTGTTATGAAAAACCTGAAGGCGAGGTTTAAATGATAACCTGTTTTGTTGCTTCTATAGTCCATTCTGAGTTTAGTCATCGCTTAATAATAACTACAAAAATACAAGATTAAATTATTTTTTCCGGTTGCAAGATTCTCTAATTGGTTTTTTTACTTTTGCCATGTGCAATTTATTGCATTATGATTTCATTTAACTTGATTTGGAAAAGTTTTGAGCAAATTGCGATTCTTATCTATTTTTGGAGCAATCCTCTTTCTGGCACACGGAACTATTTTTGGGCTGATGCTTGATCGTAATCGGACAATTATCACTGAAGATCAGAATATTCAGAAACGGGTTCGGCAAAAAAAAACTTCTTCTGCCGTAACTGACAGCGTTCATATTGTCCCAAAGGATGGCCTAACTGTTGATAGTTTGAAGTCTGATGACACCGCTGGATTTGATGCTGAAGTTGATTATATTGCTGATGGTTATGTTACTCTTTCCCAGACGAGTGCAGGCAATAAGGTTATCATGTACAAAAATGCTCAGGTCAAATACAAAGATATTGAATTAAATGCGGCTTATATTGAGCTAAACAGAGATAGTAATACAGTTTATGCTATTGGTAAACCTGATTCAACAGGAACTATTGCCGGAAAACCGATTTTTAAGCAGGGTGATCAGAAGTTTGAAGCCGATGAGGTTCGGTATAATTTTAAAACCAAGAAAGGAATTGTAAAAGGGGTGGTCACCGAGCAACAAGGGGGATTTGTGCACAGTGGAAGAACAAAATTAATGAATGATTCGACCTATTGCCTTCGTAATGGAAAGTACACTACCTGTGATGCGGAACATCCACATTTCTGGCTTGAGATGACCAAAGCAAAGGTTTTATCCAACAAGAAGATTGTAACCGGGCCTGCCTACCTTGTGATCGAAGATCTTCCGCTCTATTTTGTTTTTATTCCCTTTGGATTTTTTCCAAATTCTCCGAAATACTCCTCCGGATTTATCATGCCTTCCTATGGTGAAGAAGTAAACCGGGGTTTTTACCTGAAGGATATCGGATATTATTTTGCTGCAAGTGATTATTTTGATGCAACGGTAAAAGGTGATTTATATTCAAAAGGTTCAAGCGGAATTAGTTTGAATAGTAATTACAAAGTCCGTTATAAGTTTAACGGATCATTTAATTTGCAGTTTAATAATAATATTTACGGGGATAAGGGCTTGGCCGATTATCAGGTTCAAAACGATTTTGCAATTGTTTGGAGTCATACCATGGATACTAAGTCGAATCCAAGTCAGACTTTTAGTGCGAGCGTAAATTTCTCGACCACCTCCTTTGACCAGAATAATTCATTATCCACTGAAAGTTACCTTACCAATACCAAGCAATCAAGTATATCCTATTCCAAACGTTGGGAGAATTCTCCGTTCTCTCTTTCTGGAAATATGCGCCATTCTCAGAATAGTTTGGATTCAACGATCAGTCTTACTCTTCCTCAGGTTACTCTTACCATGTCCAGGATATATCCTTTCAAGTCGAAGATAAGTTCAGGGAAAGAGAAATGGTATGAAAAAATTGGGTTCAGCTATACCATGGACCTGCAAAACACTATCGATACCAAAGAGCGTAAGTTAATGAACTCGTCGCTTCTCAAAGATTGGAAAAACGGTGTAAAGCATTCTATTCCAATCAGTACTTCATTTAAATTATTGAAATACGTAACTGTTAGTCCTTCATTTAATTATAATGAACGATGGTATACACAGCAGGTAAGGGAGAGTTATAACGCCACAACCAAAACGGTTGCTGTTACAGATACTTTATATGGGTTTACCCGTGATTTTGATTATTCAGGAAGCGTCGGCATTTCCACCAAGATTTATGGAAATTTTGTACCCTTAAATCCAAAATCGAGTATTTTGGGGATAAGACATGTGATGACGCCAAATATTAGTTTCAGCATGACACCCGATTTTAGTAATTCGATTTATGGATTATATCAAAACATTGAGTATTTTGATTCAAATGGAAGGCCGGTCAGTCTTCGTTATCCAATCCATAAAAATGGAGTATACGGAACGGCACCGAGCGGAAAATCGGGGGCAATTGGGTTTAATGTTAACAATACATTAGAGATGAAAAAGCTGAATTCCAAAAAGGATACAACCTCGAAAGAAGCTTTTACCAAAGTCAAGCTCCTTGATCAATTATCAATCAGCGGATCTTACAATTTGGCTGCCGATTCTCTGAATCTTTCTAACATAAATATTGCAGCACGTACAAAAGTTGCCGGAGTTGATCTTAATTTTGGGGCAATCCTTGATCCTTATGCAATGCAAAATGGTCATTTAATCAATCAGTTCGAGCTTTCAAAATACGGAAAGCTGGCCCGATTGACAAGTGCCAATGTTTCATTTGGACTTTCATTCAAATCGAAGCAGCAAAAAGAAAAGGATAAAGCAGATGCAAAAATGACTCAGGAACAAAAGGATGAATTGGCTCAGCTGAAATTGAGGCAAAAGATAGGGAATATCCCTGAATATGCAGATTTTAGTATTCCATGGGATCTTTCAGTTAATTATAGCCTCAGGTATAGTAAACCTGATCCTGCTCAAAAATCGACTATCACTCAGACGATTGATTTCAATGGAAATGTCAGTATGACCAAGCAATGGAAAGTTGGATTTTCATCAGGTGTTGATGTTCAGAAACTTCAGATGACTTTTACCCAATTCAATATCTTCAGGGATTTACACTGTATGCAGATGTCACTAAATCTGATACCGTTCGGGTATCGCCAAAGTTACACTTTTACAATCAGGGCAACTTCCTCTCTGTTAAAGGACCTGAAACTGACCAAGCAAAAGAGTTATCAGGATAATGTTACTTATTAACCGGATGTTTTTAGAAGACTGTATTACGGAATTGAAGAGATTATAAAAATAGTTCACACCATTCATCAAAACGGGCTACATTTTTTTCTCCGAACCTTTTTATTGATAATCTGGCTTCATCGACAGATTTTTCATGAAAATGATCTCCGCTTTTTGAAAAAAATTTATCAGCAAAACAAATGATTTGTTCTTCAACTGAAACAGGAACAAAATCGCGAAGTGGTAATGGCAGGTTATGATTAATAATTTCTTCAATGGTTATACCTACACCTGTATGTCTTTCGCATACCAGTCCGAGATCCGGGTAACCCTCTGCCATCAATATTTCACAACCTAAATATCCATGGCAGAGGTAAGGATATTCACCAAAACAATACAGATTTGGTGCATTTGTTTTAAAAATACCAATGTCATGAAGCATCGATGCCACTTCAATAAATGTATAATCAGGAAGCAATTCTTTATGTTGATGTGCTATTTTTAACGCTTTTTCAGTTACCAGATTACTGTGGCTTACCAAAATCTGATAAGCCTTGGATCTTGGCTTATAATATTTTGCTATAATATCTATTGGTTTCATGGCTCGAAATTTTCAAGTAAAATTAGTTTATTTTTAAACTTTTTTTTCGATAGTCTCCAATTTCCCAGAGGAGAAACAACAATTGTTCAATAATTTTGCCTGTTGTATATCTGGAAATAGCTCATTAAAGCTAATTTTATACCCTATTTTGAATAACGTATGATGAGCCAAACAATTGAATCTGCCCCAAGAATTTTCCGTAAAGGGGTAGAATATCTTAAAAAAGGGAAAAAAGAAAAAGCGATAAAGCGGATAGCTTCATCGCTTAAAAACGGTTTTATGCCTGCTATGGTTCTACTTGATTTAATCGAGCATAAAGAAGATATTAATCAGGCAGTTACATCTTTTGAGTTTTTAATGAAGAAAGGGTTTTCAGGAGCAACACTGACTATAGGCAGATTATATTATCAGGGTGAGAATCGTCCGATTTCGCACCAGGAGTCTGTAAAATGGTTTTTGGAATCTGCCCGCGATAATGGAATTGAGGCCTGTAACTATATTGGTGAAATGCGTGAGAATGGAGATGGACTTCCTGTTGATCTGAATAAAGCATTTGAATGGTATGAGCGGGGAGCCCAACGCGGGGATATCATAGCAAAATACAATCTTGGCAGGCTATTGGCTACCGGAGATGGTGGTTATAAAGATATGGATGAGGCTGTTGATAATTGGTATGAATCGGCTAAAGGGGGATATGCGCCTGCCATGTTTAAAGTAGGAGAGATCTTTGAACAAGGGCTTACAGTTCCGGTCAAACTGACCAAAGCTTTTGAGTGGTATCTTAAGGCCGCAAGGGGGAACCATATTCCTGCCTATGAAAAAGCAGGGCTTTTCCTGTATGAAGGTAAGGGAACAGAAAGGAATGCAGACCAGGCGTTTGGCTGGATTTCAAAAATAGAAGGCAATATTTCAGATGAAATGGCTCTCATTTTGGGTAAGTTGTATTTAAAAGGGGAGGGAACTTCCAAGGATCTGAATAAAGCCAAAGAATATCTCCAGCAGGCTGCACAAGCCGATTATGTCGAAGCGATTTTTCTGATGGGACGTCTTCTCGATGAAATGAATGATCCTGATGCTTATAATTGGTATCACCGGGCAGCAGACAAAGGGAGTGCTGATGCCCAGGATGCCCTTTCAGGGTTTTATCTGAAAAAATCGGACGAAGAGGGAATCGACTGGTTAAAGAAAGCCGCGGCAAACGGGAATCCTGAGGCTATGTTCAGGTTGGCGCAGAAATATGAAGTTGGCGAGGAGGTTGAGTCTAATCATAAAATATCGGTTGAATATTATAAGAAAGCAGCTGATAAAGGGATTATCGAAGCCCAATTTAAATATGCCAGTCTTCTGCTTGCCGGAGAGATTACCAGTAAAGACAATCAATCGGCTGCCGATTATTTTAACCGGGCAGCAGTGGCAGGCCATCCCCGGGCTGCTTATATGATTGGAATTATCCATGAAAAAAGCCTAAGTTACTGGTCTGAAAAGGAAAAGGCGTTTGAATGGTTTTTAAAGGCGGCAGAATCGGGTGTTCCTGGTGCAATGTTCCGGGTTGGCGTTTATTATGAAAATGGGATCACAAAGCCGTTGAATACCGACGAAGCGTTTAAATGGTATCAGAAAGCAGCAGATGCAGGTTATCCCAAAGCTGTTTTCAACCTTGGGGTAATGTACGAATCTGGAAATGGAATCAGTCAGAATATGCAAAAGGCTGTAGAACAATATGAAATTGCTGCCGGACTCGGAGTTGCCGAAGCAATGAATAATCTTGGAAATGCTTATCACCAGGGAAAAGGTATTGATGCCAATCCTGCTGAGGCACTAAAATGGTACACCAAGGCTGATGCAGCCGGATTCTATTTGGGGACGTACAATCTTGGCGTTTTGAACTATTTCGGTGATGCAGGAGAGAAGGATTTTGAGAAAGCCTTTCAATGTTTTAAAAGAGCTTCCGATGCCGGGTATGCCCAGGCACAATATAACCTGGCTGGTATGTATTATTTCGGTGAAGGGACAGAAAAGGATACCAATGAGGCATTTAACTATTATTCAAAAGCAGCGGAGAACGGATTTACTGATGCCTGGAAGAATCTGGGCGATATGTATTTAAACGGAGAAGGAGTTCAGAAAAATGTCGATAAGGCAATTCTAAGCCTTGAAAAAGCGGCTGAGGCCGGGGATAATGAGGCACGATATGAGTTGGGAAGGATTCTTTTCATAACTATCGGTTTTCAGGACTTCACGAAAGCATTTCAAAATCTTCGTGCAGCTGCTGAAAATGGTTATGCTCCTGCTTACAACCTATTAGGTATTCTTTTGGTTTCCAGAAAATTTTCAGACAGGAATCCTGGTGCAGCGTGGAAATGGTTTGAAAAAGGGGCAACAGAGCAGATAAAACCGGCTGTTTTAAACCAGTCAACTTTCTTAAAAAGAGGAGAGAATGGTGAGGTCGATTATCAAAAAGCGTTTGGAATACTTGAATCACTTGTCCAGAACGATCCGGATAAAACAGCTGCATATTTGCTTGCATTATTGATTTTATCGGGAGAGTGCCAGGTAAAGGATCAGTCGATTGCACGGAAATACCTTGAAATATCGGCTGAAAAAGGCTGTTTGCCTGCAGCTAAATTATTAGATAACAATGAATTGTTTACAGGTCCGGCAGTTCTGAATTTCTGGGAGGACTATATTGTGGAGGATTCGGAAGAGTAAACAGAAAATAATTACCCGATCCATGAATTGAATCGGGTAATTATGGTCAGCCCCTATTTTGTTTAATCCAATTCAGTGCATTTAAAAATGCCTCAATCCACGGAGTAACCTGATCATCATTTCTTTCGGCTGGATAGTTCGCCCATTGCCAGGGATATATCGCCCTTTCAATATGAGGCATCATTGCCAGATGTCGGCCATCCTCTGAGCAAATCGCGGCTGTATCATAATCCGAACCATTTGGATTACCGGGATAATTACTATAGGAGAATTTAGCGGGAATACGGTATTTTTCCTCAGCAAACGGCATTACAAATTTTCCTTCGCCGTGTGCAACCCAGGTCCCAAGAGTTTTGCCTGTGAGAGACCCAAACATCACTGAATTATTGTCTAATACATCAACACTGACAAAGCACGATTCAAATTTATGAGAATCGTTATGTGCCATTTTAACACTCTCAGTGTGACCGGGATTGATCAGGTCAAGTTCAACCATTAGCTGACATCCGTTACAAATGCCCAGGCTGAGTGTATCCGTCCGTTTATAGAAGTTTTCGAGTGCCGTTTTTGCTTTTTCGTTACATCGGAAGGCGCCGGCCCAACCTTTGGCTGATCCGAGTACATCTGAATTTGAGAAGCCCCCGACAAAAACGATCAGGTTTAGCTCCTCAAGTGTCTCCCTTCCGCTGATGAGGTCAGTCATATGGACGTCTTTTACATCAAATCCGGCCAGATACATACTCCATGCCATTTCCCGGTCACCATTACTTCCCTTTTCGCGGATAATTGCCGCTTTTATCCCGGAAAGCATGCGACGTAAAGGATCTATACCCAATGTTTTAAATTGGCCTGAAAATGAACCAAGGTTGAATCTTAGTTCATTCTTTTTATAATTTTTATAGCGCTCCAATGCAAGTACTTCCCCTGTTTGACGACGGTCTAGCAGGTACGACGGTTTAAACCACTTATCGCGAAGTGCATCAATATCGAACAGAAATTTATCTGTACCATTTATTAAAGTAATCTCACGACCATTTATCGGTTTACCGATCTTAAAGAAGAAAATACCACAGGAAGTCATGATCTTTTCAAATTCCACTGAGTCTTTAGGCTGAACGACGATGCCCGGATTTTCACTGAAGAGTAACTTAACAGAATCGGTTTCATTTAATCCGGTAAGATCCGCCTCAATACCACCCTCGTTTTGGGCAAAACACATCTCCAGCAGGGTTGTTAAAATTCCGCCTGAAGAGATATCATGTCCTGATATAATTAGTTGATTTTCTATTAATTGTTGTATGGTATTAAAAGCTTTAATAAAGTATTCAGTATCTGAAACGGTAGGAGTATTTTCTCCTAATTGACTTAATGTTTGGGCTAGTGAACTGCCGCCAAGAGACCTTGGTGCATTTGAAAAATCCAGGTAATAAATTGGTTTGGAAGGATCGGAGAGCAGCACCGGCTCTACCACCTTACGAATGTCTGAAACTTCTCCTGAAGCTGAGATAATTACAGTTCCCGGAGCATAAACAACATCATTCTTATATTTTTGAGTCATCGAAAGAGAGTCTTTACCGGTAGGAATGTTAATTCCAAGGGCGCGGGCAAATTTGGAAGCAGCCTCCACACCCGAATAAAGGCGGAAATTTTCACCTTGATTTTTAGCAGGCCACATCCAGTTAGCTGATAATGAGATCCCTTTGATCTGATGAGTAAGGGGTGCCCAGATAATATTAGTCAGAGATTCTGCAATGGAAAGGATAGACCCATTTGCCGCATCAATTAGACCTGCTACCGGTGCATGTCCCAACGAAGTGGCAATCCCTTTCTTTCCCTGATAATCAATCGCCACTACTCCAAGGTTATTCAATGGCAGTTGTAATTTTCCGGCACACTGTTGTTTAGCAATTTTGCCGGTTACTGACCTGTCAACCTTATTGGTAAGCCAATCCTTACATCCAACGGACTCAAGTTGCAGAACCTGTTCTATATAATAATATACCTGTGATTTATCATATTTTACCGCCGGGAATGATGCAACTTTGGATTGATCTTCCAAAACAGTCTTGGGGGGTTTGCCGAACATATAAGCAAGCTCCCAATTGATTGGTTTCTCTCCGGTTTTCCGGTTAAGAAAAGTGAATTTGTGGTTCCCCGTGGTTTCTCCAATTACATAAATTGGGGAACGTTCGCGCTCTGCAATACGGGTAATCAGCTCAATATTTTCACCGCTGGTTACAAATCCCATTCTTTCCTGTGATTCATTTCCAACAATCTCTTTAGCCGATAGGGTAGGGTCCCCAACGGGTAATTGGTCGATATATATCTCTCCACCAGTCTCTTCCACCAATTCTGAGAGGCAATTTAAATGTCCTCCGGCACCGTGATCATGAATCGAAATAATCGGATTATTGCCCGATTCAGCTAATGCCCGTATCGTGTTGTAGGCTCTTTTTTGCATTTCAGGGTTGGCCCTCTGCACCGCATTTAATTCGATGTGGTTCTCAAACTCACCTGTATCAACTGATGAAACGGCTCCGCCACCCATCCCAATGCGGTAATTATCGCCACCCAGTAGAACGACTTTATCCCCAATTCCAGGGACACTTTTCAGACAATCCTCCTGTCGGGCATAGCCGATACCGCCGGCTTGCATGATTACTTTATCGTAACCAAATTTCTTCTTATTCTCAAAATGCTCAAAGGTCAGAACTGAACCATTGATGATTGGCTGACCAAATTTATTTCCAAAATCAGAGGCTCCATTTGATGCTTTGATTAAGATATCCTCAGGCGCCTGATATAACCATGGTCTGGGTTCGGTAGCTTCTTCCCAGGAACGACCCTCCTCATCATTTCTTGAATAGGAGGTCATATAAACAGCAGTACCTGCGATGGGAAAGCTGCCCTTGCCTCCGGCCATGCGGTCCCGTATTTCGCCTCCTGTACCGGTAGCTGCACCATTAAATGGCTCAACGGTTGTCGGGAAATTGTGCGTCTCAGCTTTTAGCGAAAGAACGGTTTGGATATCCGTTACCTGGAAGAAATCGGGTTTATCTTGGGTTGCCGGTGCAAATTGCTCTGAATCAGGACCCTGGCTAAACGAACAGTTATCTTTGTAGGCCGAAAGTATGGTATTCGGGTTTGCCTGGGTTGTTTTCTTGATTAGCTGGAAAAGTGTTGACTCTTTTTCGACTCCATCAATTATGAAGTTTCCGTTAAATATTTTGTGACGGCAATGTTCCGAATTGACCTGAGAGAACCCAAATACCTCGCTGTCAGTTAGTTTACGGCCCAGTTTATCAGCAACGCCATTTAGGTAGATGATCTCATCTTCGCTCAGGGCTAATCCTTCGTGACTGCTGTAAGTGGCAATATCGTCTATCGATAATATGGGTTCAGGCTGATGGTTGATCACAAATATTTGTTGATTGAGTCCATAGTAGACAACCTGGAGCATTGGGTCAAAATAGGGTTGATCCTGCTGTGATGCGAAGAATTCTTCGATTCTTACTATGCCACGAATGCCCATGTTTTGAGTAATTTCAACGGCGTTCGTACTCCACGGGGTAATCATCTCTTTCCTTGGGCCAATGTAAACTCCTGATATATAATCACTGGCAATCAGTGTGGCCTCATCAAACAACCAGACTAATTTTTCGAGATCGGAAGGGGATAATTCGCTTTGGGTATCAACGGCAATCAGATTTGATTTTCCTTTAAAAAAGAGGATCATTGAGGGTTGTTTTAGTTGACTGAGTCAAGGGTTATCAATAGTGGCAAAGATAAGGAAAAAATATGCTCGGCAACTGACCTTTGACATCTGGGGACTGGTTGTTGGCAACAGGCTTTGGGCAAATCGCGGAATAATCACGACAAGCACATTGCTTTGGTCAAAAATTTAATTTCGTTTCATAAAATTGTCGAAATGTCGAATTTTCAAATTGCGTTACTCTTCCGGTTTCCATTCAGTAATCTTAATCAAAGAGGGGAAGGCCTTCGGTTTATAAATGGACTGATTGTAAAAAATTCGGATACATTCCTGGATTCCTTCCGTTATACTTGGATGAGGATGAATGCTTTGCAGAACTTCATGCAACCGGATATCAGAATTTATCAGGTAAGCTATTGAGACAATAAAAGCGGAAGCCTGGGGTCCTGCTGCCCTCATTCCCAGAATCTTTTCAGTCCCGTCGTTACTTACTATGATCTTTACAAACCCTTTGGTACTTCGCATTGCAATTGCGCGGTTCACTAGTTCGTTCGAATAGTAAATTGCCTTGTAAGGAATTTTTTGATCCCTTAAAATCTTCTCATTTGCCCCTACCGATGCCAGTTCCGGTTTAAAGAACATCAATGTTGGCATATAAGAATAGTCCAGAGGTAAGGCAGATTGTCCGTAAATAGCTTCCACGATAAATCTTCCCTGTTCCTCGGCTACTCCATATAGCGCTTTTTGTCCTGTCACATCACCTGCGGCAAAGATATTGCATCCTTTAAAATCCCCGATAGCGCATTCTTCGTTAATATGCAGATACCCTTTCACATTAGCCCTGATCGCTACATTTTCCAGCCCTAAACCTTTGGTATTCGCATCCCGACCAATTGAAACCAGAATGATATCAACTTCCACTACCTGGCTGTGGCCATCATCATAATCCAAAACTACTTCCAGATGATCTTTTGCTTTACGGACATTGCGTAATGTGGCTGTGTGATGGATGATTACCCCATTCCGCTCCAGGTTGTTGGATACAAAATCGCTCACATCATCATCCTCAAAGGGGATTACCCGATGGGCTTTATCCAGCAGATGAACTTCTGTTTGTTTGAAATTCGAAAATATGGTGGCAAATTCACAACCAATGATTCCCGATCCCAGAATCATCATCCTTTCAGGAAAGCGGTCCAGATTGAGCAATCCGTCCGAGTCGAAGATTTGTTTCTGATCCACAGGTAATTCAGGAAGTTCGCGAGGTTTCGAACCAGTTGCTATTATAATATAATCAGCTTCAATAGTTTCTAAACCATTTTCCCCTTCAATCCGAAGGGTGTTCCGGTCAATAAATTTGGCAAACCCCCGTTTGTAGGTGATTGTTCCTGTTTCATTATTATTTGTTGAAAATGACTCGATTTGTGACAACATCTGGTACTGCTTGGTTTTTGCAGCAGCGAGAACAGTCTTTTTAACCATATTATAATCGACCTGCAATCCCGATGCCCTGTAACCACGGTCAACGGCTGCTGCAATGGAATAATCGACTGAAAGCTCCCACATTGTTTTAGAAGTTAGTGGGCCATTCATGATTCCAGTGCCTCCAATGTGCCCTGCTTCAATCAGACAGACATTTTTTCCAAAATCAACAGCTCTCATTGTTGCTGCAAAACCTCCCGGACCGCTACCTATAATAGCCAGATCGAATTTTGTCATATTTTATCATGATTATGAATAAGCAAACATACAAAAGTTTAATAAAGTTCATAGAGAGTTCGTTACAAAATTCTGAGGATTATTTAAAAATCAAAAATTTCAAATTTTCGGGTCGATATTTTGAAAATATAGGATTTTAACCACATAAGTTCTTTTTCAAGTGGGTATTAATATTTAATTTAGCGCCGTATTAAAATCAATTATTTTATCATATGAAGCAAGTTAGGTATGTTACGGCAGAAGAAGCGGTTAAGGTAATCAAATCTGGTGACCGGGTCCATTTAAGTAGCGTTGCAGTTACCCCACACCGGTTAATCAAAGCAATGGTTGAGCGCGGACGCGCCGGAGAACTTTATGATATCAAAATTCAGCACCTTCATATCGAAGGCCCTGTAGAATATGCTAATCCTGAATTTGAAGGGGTTTTCAATGCTCAGCAATTTTTTGTTGGTGCCAACCTGCGTAAGCAAACTCAGGCAGGATATGCTGATTATATCCCTGTTTTCCTCAGCGAGACTCAAAAACTAATTCGTGAAGGTTATCTGAAAGTCAATGTAGCCTTGATTATGGTATCCTTACCTGACAAACATGGTTATGTTTCTTTAGGTACCTCAGTAGATGCAACATTGGCTGCTGTTGAATGTGCAGATGTAGTGATTGCCCTTGTTAATCCAAACGTACCACGGGCCTGGGGCGATGCAATGATCTCGTTGGATCAGATTGATATTTTTGTTGAAGATGATGCACCCCTGTATGCCCATAAACTTGAACCATTGTCCGAAATGGACATCGCTATTGGTAAAAATGTGGCTGCTTTAATCGAAGATGGGGCTTGCTTACAGATGGGAATTGGGGGAATTCCCAATGCCGTTCTTTCTCAGCTCGGCAATCATAAAAACCTGGGTGTTCACACCGAGATGTTTGCCGATGGAATCCTTCCACTTGTTGAAAAAGGGATCGTTACAGGCAGTATGAAAAGTATTGATAAAGGTAAAATGGTTGCCTCCTTCCTGATGGGATCCAAAGAATTATATGATTTTGTTGATGATAATCCGTTAGTAGCCATGATGGATGTCGGTCATACCAATAACGTTGCCGTAATCCGGAAACTGGACCGCGTTACTGCTATTAATTCTGCTTTGGCGATAGATTTAACCGGTCAGGTCTGTGCCGATTCAATTGGAATTAAGCATTATTCGGGAGTTGGCGGCCAGATTGACTTTATTCGTGGTGCAGGTCACTCATTTCGTGGAAGACCAATCATCGCAATGCCATCGGTAACCGAAAAGGGGTTGTCTAAAATCAGTCCGACACTCATTGAAGGTTCAGGTGTGGTATCTACAAGGGCTAATATTCACTGGGTGGTAACGGAATTTGGAGCGGTTAACCTCTATGGTAAAACATTACAGGAACGGGCTAAATTGCTTATTTCAATATCCCATCCAAATCATCAGGAAGCGCTCGATAAGGCAGCCTTTGAACGTTTTGGTCCACATTACCGTTTTATACCCGTTTCCAAATAACCTATTTCAATAAATTCTAATAAGCAATTCGAAATGAATATATCACATATTGAGCATATTGGCATCGCAGTCGTAAGTCTTGAAACGGCAATCCCCTATTACGAAACGTTGTTGGGTACCAAATGTTATGCCACAGAAGTTGTTGCAGATCAAAAAGTAAAGACGGCCTTTTTCAAAGTTGGTCAGACCAAAATTGAGTTGCTGGAATCAACAGATCCGGAAGGGCCAATCGGTAAATTTCTTGAGAAGAAAGGTCCCGGAGTTCATCATTTGGCTTTTGCCGTTGATGATGTCAACAGCGCTCTTCAGCAGGCCGGTGAGGCAGGAATTCAATTAATTGATAAACAGTCCAGAAAAGGTGCCGAAGGGTTGAATATTGGCTTTTTACATCCAAAATCGACATTGGGAGTACTTACCGAACTTTGCAGTGAATAGTTCACAGTTAAATATATAATTAATAGTACGATGAGCAATCAGGACAAAATCAAAAATTTGATTGAC
>Ga0316225_1001358_pt1 | contig 23785 bp, 15 predicted proteins | sample TBH18015metaG_FD_206010 | JGI IMG/M metagenome (GOLD analysis project Ga0316225, IMG submission 206010) | Freshwater microbial communities from Trout Bog Lake, Wisconsin, USA - TBH18015 | ecosystem: Environmental > Aquatic > Freshwater > Lake > Hypolimnion/Profundal zone | place: USA: Wisconsin... | reverse complement strand
AAATGAGCATTCCGCACGCTGTTTTTCCGAGCTGGGACGAGTGGAGGAGCGACAGCAATGTCAGCGGCATGTCCCCCTTCGACCTGGCGGATGAATGGTTCGATTCTGCCGACCATCGACGGCTTGGTGCAGCCCTACCACGATCCGAACCGGGCCGCCGTGCGGATCGAGACGCTGTTTAACCTGCATAGTGCGCTCGTGTATTGGTTGGGCAAACTGAACCACGCGGCGAAGAGCCGCGGCGAGGCTCAGGACAACATCAGGAACCAGGGGCTTCCGGCCGCCGTGAAGGTGAGCGGACAATGGATGGAGGCCAGGCCGAGTTGCGTTGGTGGAAGTCAATGGGGTCTGGTCATTGGAATGCGACCTGGTTGGCTCCCAGTGGACCGCGCGTGGTGGGGGCTGGGGTTGCGGAACTCTGGCTCCGCCAGGGGATTCATCCGAGGCCGTAAGGCGGTGGGAGGCGCCGCACTTGCTCGCATCTAATGCGACACGGTGTAGACGAGGATGTTGATCAACATCGGGTAGGCCATGGGCTCGGAGAATTTGTCGAAGTAAGTTTCATCGTCACCCTCGTGCTCCCAACCGTCGCCGTAATGGTTGTTGTGGCAAAGGATGGCCATCATACGCTTTTTATCATCATAGAGGGCGTAATAATGCGGGTCGTGATTCTTCTCGTCGTATGGCCAGCCCGGGTCGTAAGACTGGCCGGTGCTCATGAAGGCGCCGACACTCGGGATCTGGGGCTGTTTTTTGAAATCGAACACGGTGTGAAAGATACGATCCTCCAGGGTCAACTCCACCGGTTCGCGATTTGGAAAGACACTCTTGATTTGTTGGTAGAAATGCGCCCACTGGTCGTCGCCCCAAAAGTCGTCGGCCATAAGAAAGCCGCCGTTCAAGAGGTATTGCCTCAAAGCGGCGGCCTCCTCAGCGGTCAAGACCACGCGGCCGGCGGAGGCGAGATAGACAAAGGGGTAGTTCGCCAGGTCCTTGGTCGTGATATCGATGAAGTTGAGCCCGGGCCGGACTCTCATACTGGTGACTTCAAAGAGCCGGAAGATGAGATTGAGGTCGGCGTCGGGGGCGTCATCATCCCACAAGCGGCCGCCGCCGAAGCGATAATCGCGGTCGGCCTGGAATTTGAGGCGGGCGAAGGTAAAGACATCTTCGCGGAATTCGGGATTGATGGCCTTCTGCATGATCTCCTGCTCGCGGAGTCTGGCCGGATCTCGGATCTCGTAGCTGCGCCGGAACCGTCCGCCACCGCGGAATTGGCCATCGGCGGGCAACAGGGCCAGTGCGGCGAGGGCCAGGGCCAAGGCCGCCACACCACGGTAGGAGTTGCTGGTCATTCGCTTAATTGCCTTCATAAAGCCGCGCGGTTTCAAGCAGGATCACCTCGAGTTGACGATAGTATTCGTCCTCGTTGAGGGTGGTTTTGCGCGAACGCAAGGCGTCCAACTGCACCTCCAATGCATCACGATGGGCACGGATCTCGGGGGAGAATTGCCGTTCCCGCGGTCCGGGCACGAGGAACATCTGATGGGCTCGGAGGCCATCGACGGACTTGCCGTCGGCCGCGGCCTTGACGGCGCGGACGCCGCGGAACCATTGGGCCGGGGTGCCGAAGCCGTCGCCATTGTCATCGAGCAGCGCATGCTCGGTCAGTACCCTGCCCTGCTCCTGGTAAAACTGATCGACCTGGCGTGAGGCGGCCAGGAAGGCCTCGAGCAAGGACGTCTGGCCGTCCTTATCGAGGTCGGCGGCGGGGTCGGCAATGGCCTGAGCCAGGTAGCCGCCGAAACGGGTCGCATTGACTTCGCTCCCGCTACGCGTGGCGGTGATGATGACGCGGCCGGGGGCTGAGAGGGCCTTAAGAAATGGGCCGCTGGCCGAGGCGCATTGGATGACGGCCAGTGGCCGGCGACAGGGCTTCAGGACCGCCGCCAGATCGGCCGCCGAGAGGTCGGGTCCGCGCAGATTGAATTTGGCGGCGCGTCCGTCGAAGGTCCCGTGCCCGATGAAGACGAGCCACAAATCGCCCATGGGCTTGGCCACCTGGTTGGTGAGGATGGCCATTAGACGGGGCAAGTCCTCGCCCGAGGCATCGTTGGACTCTCCAATGACGAACGTCTGGAAACCACCCTTGGCAGCAGCCGTTTTCCAGAGACCCGCCCAACCTGAGAAGCGTTCGGAGTATTCGGCTTCACCCGGGGCACCCAGGACCATAACCAAGGAGCGAGACTGGTTGGTCTGGGCGAAAGCGGCGCTGGTGGGGAAGAGCGACGCCAGCAGGAGCATCGCCAGGCCGATTACCTGACGGGGGAGAGCCAGTTTTTCCGTGATGGTCTTCATGGCAACCCCTTTCGGCGCCGGAGGCCCCAATCGGCGAGGAAACAGACCAGGACGAAGAGAAAGACGGTCGGCTGACGCCACAGCGGCTCGGCCACAGTCTCGGTGATGGGGGCGCGTCGTTCGGGCAGGCCACGGACGAAACTCTTTAGATCCTGCAAGGCGACCAACTTGCCCCCGGTCCGGCGGGCGATGGCTTCGAGCAAGGCCCGGTTGGGCTTGAGGGAGCGGAACTCCTCCACGGCCGGATCGGCGGTCCAGCCCGCTTCGGCTCGCCCCACCACCTTTCCGTCCGAGCGAGTGACCAAGGCATCGACGCAATAGGCGCCGACCTCGCGCGCGACGAAGGTGGCCTCGTATCGGCCGGGTTCGCCGGCCGAGGGATCGGCGGCCAGTTCGAGCGTTCGCGCCGCCGCGGGGGCATTGGAGGATTGGCCGGATTGCGGGACCGTATAAATGGTGCGAATTGTGAGCCGGGCGGTCGCATTGTCCAGCGGTTTAAACTCCTCATCGCGGGCTCGGACGATAATTCGAAACTGGGTGGGATCCTCCAGCGGGCGAGTCTCAACGGTAACGCGACCGGGCACGTCAGAGACGAGCCAACGGACGAGTTGGCGCCAGGACTTGGCGAGGTCCTTTTGCATGGCCTCGTCATTGATGCCCCAACGCCACAAATCCCCGACCATCATGGCGGCGACCGAGCCGAGTCCGAAGCGCTGCACGGCGAGGGCGGGAAAAGTGTGGTTATCGCTGTCAGACACGGTGGCCAGGACGCTGGCGCCGGGCTTGCATTCGCGGATCGGGTTGAGGACATGAAAGGACGGCATCGCCGCGAGTCGCAGCCGTTCGTCGGCCTCGGTGGCGCGCAAGCGTGTCCAGGGCTGCAACCAACCCTCACGGGTCAGGGCCAGCTTGAAGAGGGAGGGCAGATGGACCTCGGCCGGGCGGTCCAGGTAGACGGGGAGCATCGAGGCGATCGCGGTTTGGGCATAGCCTCCCTCGTGAAAACTCTCGACCCCGCCGAGCATGAGGAAACCGCCGCCTCGCTCTGACACAAAGCGGCGCAGCAAGAGCATTTGCTCATGACTCAGGAACTCGGCTTCAACGCGGTCCAAGATCACGGCGTGGTACTGGAATAATTCCTCGGCCGTCTTGGGGAAGCCACCCCGCAACTCCAGTCCATCCTTCGTGTTGAGGCGGATCATGACGGGCTGATCGTAGCGGGCGGTTTCCTCGTTGGTTGCCCCCCCGAAACCGCGGAACAAGGGATTACTGCCCTCACCCGAGCGGCCTTTGAAATCGAATTTGGGTTCGCGGCGCGCGATGCGCAGGAGGGTCACCATGTGCACCTGGGGGTCCTCTTCGAGTGCGCGGTTCAGGAATTTGTATTCCCAGTCAGGCCGGCCAGCAACGCAAAGCACCCGGAAGACTTCCTGTCCGCGGTCTACCACGAGCATCCGGCGATTGTTGAGCAAGGTTGCCTCGCTGGTCGGCACCCCCGGATGCTGCCATTCCTCGGCCGACCGGGCCTCGAGTTGGTAATAATGGAGCCCGGGTTTGTCCGGCTGGATTTGGAAGCGAAAGCTCAGTTCGCCGCCGCTGGGGTCGGAGCGCTGGCTCAGGGCGGCGACGGAGTTGGAGACCATCGAGAAGCTGGAGGAGGAAGGGGCCGGGACATTGGTTTCGCTGAGGGTGCTGCCGGTGGCGATCTCGGTGAGTTGGGCTCGAATCTCGGAGACGCCGAAGCCGCGGGCAGTCACGGCGGCCTGCACGGTGACCGGAGCGTCCTCGAAGGCGGTTTGGCTTACGGTGACCTTGTCCACGCTGATGTCGCGCAGGCCGGAGTCGGCGCCCACGACCACCGGAAAGACGGGCGGGCAGCCCTCCAGCGCGGGCAAGTCACCGGCCAGGTCGGTGGCATTGCCGTCGGTGAAAAGGAGGACCCCGGCGACTGGCTGGCCGCGCCAGCGATCGATGCCCGCCCGAAGGGCCCCGCCCAACGCCGAGGCATAGCCGTCGAAACTGAGTTCGCTGAAATCGCGAATGCTTTGCAACCGTGAGTCGAAGGAATAACGGCGCACCTGGAAGTCCCGGTCGAGGGCGGTCTGCCAGCCTTGAGGATCGCCCGCCAGCTCCTCGCGGAGCGACTCGCCGCGGGAGCGCGGTTGGCCTGGGTCGTTGACCCGCAAGCTCTGGCTATTGTCAGCGAGCAGGGCGAAGACGTTGGCGCCCGGGCGGGCGCGCTGGCTGACCCAGAGAGGCTCCAACAAGCAAGACACCAGGGCGGCTGCGCCCGCCAGCTTGAGCGACCCGGACAGGATGGAGACCCAGCGGGCCGCCGCACCGCGCCGAGCGGCCCAAACGACCGCCAAGGCCAGGGCCGCCAAGGCCAGCAGACAAGGCACCAGCCAGGATTGACGAGACAGAACTATGGTGGCTAGTGCGGTCATCGGGCGCTGCCCAGCTTCTCGTAGTATTGGCGCACCAAATCCGCGTACTTGTCCTGCACGGGATCCCGATCCAGGGGCACCAGGCTCCCGTCATTTTGCGCCCGGGAAAGCTCCTGTCCGACCCAGTTTCGCGCCAGGGTCAGGGGTGCCAGGACTTTGGTCTGCAATTCCTCCTTGGGGGGAGTGCGTCCGTCTTGCCGGAAGTCGCGGCGATAGCCGCCGACTCGCTCACGCACGGTGGCGAGTTGGTTGCGGACGTCTTGCGAATCAACCGCTTGTTCCACATCGCGCAGGCGATCCGACCACTCGACGAAACTGTTTCCGGTGATCGGACCGTTGAGGCCGAGGCCGCCCCGTCCCCCGCCGAGTTGCTGTGCGAACTGGCGCAATTGGTCCCGGTCTGAGCCAGCACCACCGCTTTCGGCGGTCCCGGGGTTTTGACCCGGTTGGTCGCTACCCGGTTGCTGGGCTTGGCCTGATTTTCCCTGGGCTTTTCCCAGCCCCTTGCCCTGGTCTTTTCCTGCCTTGGAGGCTGCCTGGCGTTCGGAGTTCGGTGAGCGTCGCTGCGAATCGGGCTCGCCGGCGGTCGGATCGCCCTGGCCGCCCGCCTGCGCCACCTCCTGTCCCGGTCGCGAGGTGGAACCCCGGCGCGCAGTCTCCTCGCCCGGCGGCTGGTCGGCGCCTGGATTGGCTTGAGCGCTAGCTTCGCCGCGATTCCCGCGCGCGTTCTCTGCCTGACGGGAGGCACCGGACGGGTCGTTGGTCCCCCGATTGCGGCCAGCGGCCGAAGCGCTATTGGCCATGGCATTGGTGCCGCCCCGACCATTGCTTGCCTGATTGGAAGTGCGCCCCCCCATGGCAGCCAGGGAGTTAGTTCCCCCTTCGCCGTGGGCGCCTTGCGCGGCGGAGGCCGCCCCGGAATTAGTCCCTGTCGACATCTCGTTTGCCAACTGGCGGGCCAAATCATCGAGTTCCTTTTGGGCGTAGCGCAAGGCCTCGGCCTCGCTGCCCAGCACGCTTTCCGCGGCATGCTCGACGCTTTGGCGCAGTTCATCGATGCTCTGCCGGGCGGCTCGCTCGGCCTGGCTTGCCTGCGGCAGAAAGCCCCGGTCGACGAGCCGCTCGCCGAGTTCGAGCTGGTTTCCAGTGTGGGCTTGGTCGGCGCGCCGGAGTATATCGTAAAGCTGCTTGGAGAGGAGCGGTTCGGTGGATTCGGCTTGTTCGGTAACGGCCCGCATCTGGCCGAGGAGATTGGTCAAGGAGCTTTGCTGGCGGGTCAGTTGCTCGGCAATGGTCCGGCGCTGCGCGGCATCATCCAGCGGCTTCTGCGCGGAGTTGTTCATCTCGTCCAAGCCGCGCGCGATCTCGGTTTGGCGGCTAGCCAATTCGCGGGCTTGGCTTCGCATCTGCCGCATTTGTTCGGCAAATTGGCTGGAGGTCTGCTGGCGGAGGTTTTCACGGAGATTCTGCAGGCGTTGCTCCGCACGCGACCCCGAGGCCAGGGCCTCGGAGACGGACTGACGTTCCAGGTCCTGGGCGGCCTTTTGCACATCACTCCGGGTTTGGTCGAGTTGCTGGCGGGCGTCGGCCTGTTTGGCAGCCTCGGGCGATCGCTCCAAATTCTGCCGCAGTTCGTCCACATCGGACAATAACTGGCGTTCCTCATCCCGGAGGCGTTTGAGTTGACGCTGGATTTCTTCTCGTTCCTTCTGGGTAGGGGCCTCCTTCAAGGCGGTTTGCAAGTCGCGCAGGCGGTCATTGAGGTCTTGTTGCCGGCGCGCCAACTGTTTCAAGCGGTCCACGGTTTGCGTCTGTTCCCGCTGCTGCTGGGTGGGGGTAGCGGAGGCCTGGCGCTCCGTTTCGTAGCGGTTCTCTTCGCCGGTCATTTCCAATTGGTTCAACTCCTCCTGGCTGGGTTGGCCGGCGCTGCTGCTGGCGCTTTGGCTGCGGCTGCGTGAGCGCGACAAACGATACTCGCGCGGCGTGGCTTTTAACAAGGCCTGGTAGGCGGACTGCTCGGCGGCGAGCGCGGCGCCGAGGTTATCGGTGGATTTCCTGGCTTGCTGCAGGGCCGCCTGAGCCCGTTCCATTTCCTTGATGGCGTTTTGCAGCGCGGACCGGTCTCGAGCGCTCTCGCCGGCTTCGAGTGCGGTGCGGGCCTGCTCGAGGGCCTGTCCCTGGGCATCGAGCACGACAGCGACATCGGCAGCATAGTCGCCCGTGGCCTTGACGCTGGGCTTAGGCGAGCCTGCCGGGGCGCGCTCCTGGCCGCACAGTGAACCCGCGCAGCACAGGGTGGTGATGATGAGACTGCCGAATGGTCTGTTCATGGTTGTCGGGCCTTGCTGGCGCCCACTTTCTCTCGTTGAAGGTTCCAGGTGGCGAGGACGATTTGTTTCTGTAATTCCGCCAATCGCACGCGTTCCTTGCCAGCCGCCCCCTGGCTTCCGTTTTGGTTCCCGCTTTGGCCTCCGTTTTCCGCCGCGCCGGATTGATCCGGCCGGAAGACCTCCTCAAAAGGACGCACCTCGGCGAAGAACATATCGCTAAAGGTCCGCCGCGGCACGCCGTCGGGGTCGTAGTCTTCTGCCCAGGCGAAATAGGCGACGGCCTGATCCACTTCAACGCCCAGTTTCTCCAGCGAAATGAGGTACTCGAACGTCTGTTTGACCCGGGCCGGGGCGGAGCGGCCCAGTTCAATGAACTGGGGGTCCTGGCCGGCGACTCCGAAACCGACACCGTATTTCAACAGGCCAAAATCGTCCGAGGCTTCCACCTGCAATTGGAGTTCTTCCAGCCGCGAAACGCGACGGTCACCCCGCGGGAAGACCAACTTCACCTCCGGCCGCTGGTTGGTAAGGGCTTGGAAGATAAAATCAGTGGGGAACTTGTTGGCGCGTCCTTCCGCGTCCGTCAATTCCAGAGTGTAACGGACGCTGTTGGTCAGGAGGAAATCGGGAAGCAGGGCCAGGGCGTTGCTTTGGACGGTCAGGGCAAGGGATGGTCCCTTGCCGGCCAACTGGGCGCGGGCCACCGGCTTATTTAACAGCAAGGTATAACTCACACGGGTGCCCTGCACCGCGCTGACGCGCAAGGTGTCCCGAACGGTGCGATTGGTCAGGCCGGTGTAGCTGGGGTATTGCAATCCCGCGTCCGCGCGCACCAACGCCGGGAACTCGAAGACGCCAATCCGGAAGTCGCGAGTTCGCTTGCCCCGGTATTCGACGCGGTAAACGGCGGCCTCGGAAACCTCCGGAATACTGGCGCCAAACACTGGATCCGCCAACTTCCGGGCCATGGGGAGCCGCAACTCCTTGCCGGTCTCGGAAATCAAGACCAAGGTGGCTTCCAAGGGGGGTACACCGCCGAAGCGTGCGGCAATCACCAACCCGGTGCCGCGTTCCACCTGGGTGTCCCCGGGAGTCACGGTGATTTCTGCCCCCATGACCCGGGCCAGGATGGGGACGCCGGGAGTTGAGCTGGGGCTGAGCGCGAGGAGCAGGGCCGCCAGGGCCAGCAGCGCAGCGGCGTGGACGGCCTGCGCCAGTGCCAGGCGTTTGCTCAGTTGGCGGCGCCAGGCGGGGTAGCGCGGATGGGCGAGGACTTCTTCGATCACCCGCAATTGGAGGAAACCAAAGGCACCGGAGGCCGTTGGGGGTGTTTGTTCCGTGGCTGCCAGCAACAGATGCCGAATCTCGGGGTGGTGGGGCTCAAGCACGTTGATGACCCCGGTGATAGGTTCGTGACGAGCTTGGCGGCGTTTGAGCAGGAGCGTCGCGGCGGCCATAGCCACGCCGCAGGCCACCGGAACAACCCGCAACCAGCGCCAGGGTGGCGAGCCCGCCAGGCTCTGGGCCACCACCAAGGCAAGGCCGATAGCAAACGCCGCAGCCCAGCACTTGGCGAGGGCCGAATGCCACCCTGCCCGGCGGTGCATTTGCTCCAGTTCACCGAATTGCTTTCGGAGGCGAGCGTCCATCATGGCGTCACCTCGAAGTTTTTGACGCGGTTGGCCAGCCAACCGCCCAAAACGATCTCGACCAGGGCGATCCCCAAAAGGCCCAGAACGAGCCAGCGCCACAGTTTCTGCCGGTTTTCCAGTTCCTCCTCGAGGAAGCGGCGTTTGGCGGCGGGCGAGGTTACGACGGCCGAGGCCACCGCGGTGGACAGCGGCACGCCGAGGCGGGCGAAGTCATCCGAGGACAACGGCGCGGTGCGGCTCTCGTCCAGGGGCAGGTTGACGGCGAAGCGCCGCGTTCGGCTCCCCCCCGTGACCAGGTAAATGCCCGGAAGGTCGGTCTCGGAAAAGGGCGTCCCGGCAGGCAGGGTGACGACCTTGCCATCCGGCTTGCGCCATTGCAGGGCATCGCCTGCGGAAGCGGGCGAGGGCAGGGCTTGGCCGACCTCGAACTGTGAGCGCGCGGGGGCCGCGCTTCCACTCCAATCCAGGATGGTCTGCATCAGGGGCAGGAATTTGCTGGAAACCGCAAGCTGACTGTCGGCCGGGTGCCATCCGGCGGAGAGCACGAGGAGACTGCCCTTGCCGAGGGAGATCTGGGCCAAAGCGGGGGCCCGATCATCGAAGCGAGCGAGGACCCGGACGGCGAGGTTGGCGGGGAGGTTCCAGCGGCGGTGTTTCCAGAAGTGGATTCGCGAAAAGTCGCTGAAGCGCGGATCGGCAAAGGGGGCAAATAGGGGATGGGTAAAATCAATCTCGCCGAACAACCCGTAATCGGCCGCGGCCTCGCTCACGTCCAACTCCGCGGCCCCCGCCAACGCCCCGAGGCTGGCGCCCGACTGCGCGTTGCTCAGGATCAACAGCCCGTTTTTTCCCCCGGCGATCCAGTCGCGCAGCACGCGGGCCTCGTCGGCCGCCAGGCCGCCAGGGACGACCGCCAGGCTGGCGCGATTGAGCAACGCGGGCGAGAAAACGGAGTTGGAAACCACGGAAACCACTTCGACCTGCCGGCGCGGGGTCTCCGGGAATGCGCGGTCCACGTAGTACCGCATGTGGTCGGGATCATTCGCCGGGTCCAGACCGAAATAAGCCACGGTCACGGTTTCCTTTTCGGTGGCGGCGAACCAGGCGGTATTGTCGAAGGCCTCCTCATCGCCGGTCAAACGCAGCGCCACGGTGGCCGCTCCCGGAGCGGGCCTGGGGGGTGAGAACACCCGGCTTTGGCCTGGCGGCAGATAGATTTCCGCGGGCTTGCCCGAGAACCCGGTTCCGTCTTCGGCGGCCCAACCGACGAGGAACTTCTCCCGATTCGAATCCCGCGCGTTCACCAGGCGTGCGCGGGCCTGGAGGCCATCCCCGGAGTTAGCGAGGGAGGAGTCCAAGATCTGCACTCCTGCGTTGCCCGGGCGGGCGGGGTCGACCCTTTCAATAATGACGCGCACACCTTTGGGCCAGTCGTGGCCCTGCAAACCATCCAGCGCGGCGCCCTCCTGTAAATCGCTGATGAGGGCGAGGTCCCGCGCGCCGGGGGTTGCGGTGAGATGGGCCAAGTCCCCGAGTTGTTCCGCAGCGGTCGTCAGAGCGAGCCCAAGATGGGTCCCCCCCCATCCGGGCGAGAGGGTGTCCAAGCGCTCCTTGGCCAAGGCCTCGCGCCGATCCACCGGCCAGGAGGACCATTCCGCCAGGCTGAAGACCGTGCGGGGTTGCCGGTCGAAGGTCATCAGTCCGACGCGATCGGCCAGGGAGGCGCCTTTGATATAGCGTTCCGCGATGGAACGGGCCTTGGGCCAGAGCCCCTCGCGGCGCATGCTGGCGCTGGTATCGAGCAGAAGGATCATTTGCCGCCCCGTTTCGGCGGGGGGCGGGAGGGCGTTGTGCTTCGGAAAGAACGGCCGGGCAAAAGCCCCGGCGAGCAACAAGACCGCGAGGCAGCGCAGCAGGAGCAACAGGATATGCTCGAGCTTGCGGCGGCGGGTAGCCCGGGGGGGCGTCGGTCGCAAGAACAACGTCGAACTGAACATCATCCGCTCGCGCACCGATCGGCGAATGAGATGGAAGGCGACAGGACCGGCCACCGCCAGGGCGCCGAGGAGGAACCATGGTGCCAAGAAGTTCATCGCGGCGAGGCCCCCCCGACGTGGCGGCGGACCAGTTTATTGCGGCGGCTGCGCCCGCGGAGGAACTCGGCGAGGGCCAGTTCAAGCGGTTGGGTGGTGATCAGACGATGAAAGGAGGCCCCCAACTTTTGGCAGACGGCCTCGGCTTCGCGACCATGCCCCTCGAACAGGCTTAGGTAATGAGCCCGCAACGCCTGTGGATCCACGTAAACCTCCTGGCGGCTCTCGAGGTCTTCGAACAGCATCGGCCGCTCAAACTCGAAGGCAAGTTCGTTCGGATCCAGGATCTGGAACACGACGACCTCGTGCCCGGCCACCGTTAACCTGGCCAGGCTCGGCTCGAGGTCCTCGAGCGGGGTGAGCAGGTCCGACAACAAAACGATCAGTCCCCTGCCCCGAGCCAATTCGGCAACGCGGCGCAAGGGCTCGCTGAGGCTGGTGGCGCGGCTCTCGGCGTTCTGATCGAGGGCCAGCATTAATTGGCGCAGATGCCCGCGGCGGTGGCGGGGGGGCAGGTATTCCCGCACCCGCTCGTCGAAGCTCACCAAGCCGACGGCGTCGCCTTGGCCGTGGAGAAACCAGGCCAGGGTGGCCGCCAGAGTGCGGGCATAGTCCGACTTGGAAACCTCGCGCGAGCGATAGTCCATCGAGCGGCTCTGGTCCACCAGCAAATGACAGCGCAGATTGGTCTCGTCCTCGAAGCGTTTGAGGTAATAGCGATCGGAGCGCGCATACAACCGCCAGTCCAGGTAGCGGGTGTCATCGCCGGGCGAGTATTGGCGATATTCAGTGAACTCGACCGAGAATCCATGATAAGGACTGCGATGCAATCCTTTCCAGAAGCCCTCGACGACCACGCGGGCACGCAGTTCGAGGCTGCGAATGGCCATCAGCGCCGCGGGATCCACGAAACCGCCCTCGCGCGAGGGAGGTTTGCGGGTGGTGGAGTTGAGGCCGGGCATAGGCGGCTAGGCGCGGGTGGTCTCCTGGACGGTTTCGAGCAAGCGGCGGATGATGGCCTCCACATTGGTTCCCTCGGCTTCGGCGCGGTAGTTCACCAAGACGCGGTGGCGCAACACGGGCGCGGCCAGCAGGCGAATGTCATCCGCCGACACAGCGGAGCGGCCTTGGAGCAGGGCGCGAGCTTTGGCCCCCAGCACGAGGGACTGGGCGGCGCGCGTGCCGGCCCCCCAGTTCACCCAGTCGTTCACAAACCCCGGCGAGCCGGGCTGGTGGGGTCTGGAGGCGGCGGCCAGCCGGACGGCGTAGCGGATGAGATCGCGAGCAATGGGCATCTGCCGGACCAACTCATGAAAGCGCAATACATCCTCGGCAGTGAACAGCGGCTGAATGACCGGCGGGCGCTGGGCGGTGGTCTGCTCGACGACCTCGACCTCCTCGGCTTCCGGGAGGTAGCCCATGACCACGTTGAACATGAAACGATCGAGTTGGGCCTCGGGCAAGGGGTAAGTGCCCTCCATTTCAATCGGGTTCTGGGTGGCGAGCACGTAGAAAGGCTCCTCGAGCGGATGGCGCAAGCCGGCGGCGGTAACCTGATGTTCTTGCATCGCCTCGAGCAACGCGGCCTGCGTTTTAGGCGGTGTGCGATTGATCTCGTCGGCCAGGATCATGTTTGCAAACACCGGACCGCGCACGAAGGTCATCCTCCGCCCCTCGCCGGTTTCCTGCAAGATCTCGGTGCCGGTGATGTCCGCCGGCATGAGGTCCGGGGTGAATTGGATCCGTTGAAATTTCAGATGGAAGACCTGGGCGATGGACTTGACCAGCAGGGTCTTAGCCAGTCCGGGCGCGCCGGTCAGGAGGCAGTGCCCGCCGGCAAAGAGCGCGATGAGGATCTCTTCGATCACCTGCTTCTGGCCGACAATGACCTTGGCCAGTTCTGTTTCGATTTGGCCGCGGCCGGCAATGAGGCGTGCGACAGCCTCGCGCTCAGCCTCAACGGTGGAGGGCGCCATGGCAGGGAGAGGAAATGATGTGGGTGTGTTCATTTAGTTAGGATTGGGGTGGAGGTGGCGCCGGACTTTCAGCCGTCGCGGAGGCCGCCTCGATCTCGAGGAGCAGGAGCCGGGCCTCCCGGTAACGCGGGGCGTCCTCCAGAGCCTGGAGCACGTGACGCTTGGCCTCAGTCTCCGCGCCGCCGCGCGTGTGGAGCAGGCGGGCCAGTTGAAAATGGGCCTCGACCGGGTCGGGTGGGTCCAGCAGCAACAAACGGCGATAGGCGGCGATGGCTTGATCGTTGAGGCCAGAGCCGATCCCGGCCTCCGCCAGCGCGCGATAGGGCGGAGCAATCAAGGGATTGATCTGCAAGAGCCGCTGAGCGTATTTCGTTTCCGCCGCCCAATCTTTGCGTGCCCCGGCCATTTCTATAAGCCGAGCATAAAGGTCCACGGAGTCGGGCTCCACCTCGGCCAACTGTTGGAGGGTGGCCAGTTCGGCATTGGTGTCATTGAGGCCGCGCTCGGTGACCGCCAAGAGCCAGAGCGGATTCTCGCCGCGGTGTTCCCCATGATAGGTCGCGGCCAATCCCTCGAGGATAGGCTTGGCTTCGGTCCAGCGTTTGGCCTCCATCAACTCGTGGGCCTTGCGAAACCGGACATAATAGTTGTCGGGATGCAGCTTCTCCCACGCCGACCGGTCGGTCTCTCCGGCCGGCGGCTTGTCCAGGTCGGCACCCGGGGCGAGGTTTTCTGCCCGTTCGCGGACGAAGGCAGCGAACTGCTTTTCCAAGTCCGGAAGCGCCAGCGTGCGCGCGGCGATAGCCTGGTTGGCCTCGCGTCCATCCCGCAAGTCGAGCAGTATCTTCTTAAGCGTGTCGAGGCCGAACCGATTCACGAGAAACTCGACAACCAACGAGGATTCAAAATAGGCGAATTGGAGGTGTTCGGAATTCTTTGGCTGCAAGAACGCCCCGCTCAACTCGCCCAGCGGGGTCAACTCGCCATGCAGGATGAGGTCCCGATAGGCGAGGTTCATGCGCTCGCCCCAGGCGGGATCGGCTTGCCGTTCTTCATAGACGGAGATGCCCTCGCTTAACCATCGCGGCATGCGATTCCTGGTATCGTTCAAGGTCACCACATGGCAGAACTCGTGCCAGAGCACATCCTCCCAATTGGCCGGGTTCGGCGCCTGCGAGGCGGGACTATTGGCGGTAATGACCGAGCCGAAGCAAACGCCCAGGTAACCCGGATTGCCGGGCAGGCCGAAGGTGCGCACGGCAAAGTCCTTCTGTGCCGGAAAGATCTCGACGACGGTCGGGCGCTTGAGTTCCACCCGGTATTTCGGGCAGAGAGCGGCCTTGGCCCGGGCCAGGAGATCCAGGACACGGTCGCCATACAGTTGAGCCTCCAGCGGTGACATTCGGAGGATAAAGTCGGCGTTGGTGATGGCATGGAATTTTACCATCTGGTCGTGGAGTGTGGTCAGGTTGTAAGTCGTGACGTCATACTCATCCTGAGCGTGCGCCTCCTGGACGAGTTTCCAGCCCTCCGCGTCCTGGCCGAGCCGCAGCAGGTCCTCGGCCAGTTGGCGGCGGGCCGGGAGGTAGCCGGGCTCGAAAGCGAGGGCTCGCCGCTGGGCGGCCGCACCCTCTTCAAAGAGGTACTTTTGCGCCAACTTCAACCCAATGAGATAGTCCACCTGGGGGTTGGTGGTCCAATACTTGAGGGCCTTAGCGCGGGACTGCTCGGCGGCGGGGGAGTCGTTTCGGAAATACGCCAGCGCCGCGCGATAGGCCAGCGCCTCGGGACGCGAGGCATTGATAGCCAAGACCTGCCCCAAGCGCTTCTCGGCCTCGTCGTACTTCTCGGCGTCCATCAGGTGATCGGCGAGCAAGAGCAGGCTGGGGATGTGCGTGGGATTGATCGCGAGGGCGGCCTGGACGGCCTTGAGCATCTCCTCGCGATCCCCGTTCTCGAAGGCCAGGGCCACCCCGACCTGGAGGTCGGGATCATCGGGGAACTTCTTAAGGCCCGCCCGGAACGCGTCGGCGGCCAAGGTAAAATCGTGTTTATCCAGGGCGAGTTGTCCGCTGGCCAGATAGGCCTCGCGCACGGGAGGCTCCATTTCGTAGGCCTTCTGGAAGCAGTTTTCCAGGGCCAGGCGTGGTTCGACGCCGAGGAGGATCAGAGCCCGGCCCAGTGCGACCAGGTTGTCACCGCTCTGGTCGACTCGTCCGCGCCGTTCGATGAGATATTTGATCTCGGCCAAGTGCTTCGCGGCCGCGGCGGGATCATTTTGAAAGAGGGCGGTTTCCCTGGCCAATAAGCGCAACTGCATGCTGCCCGGGAAATCGTCCACGCCTGCCAGGGCGTTCGTCCGCGCCTCGGCGTATCGCCCCTCGGTCAGCAAAGTCCTCACCAGCAGGACGCGCCAGCCGTCCAGATAGTCTCCGGCGGCCACTTTCTTTCGGGCTGCCTCGATCACCGCGTCATAGTGACCGAGGGCGGCTTCCCGGCGGGTCTGATCGAGGGTTTGGGCGCCCGCTTGGGGAGCAACCAACAGCCAACCGGTGCCCGTCAGCGCGCAGAGAAGAGCAAGCCTCACACCGGCCATGGACCAGTGCTTAAATCGGCCGGGCATCCGCCGCGAATTCATACGTTTGGCTGCTAATGGGTGGAATATCCTTCACTGGTCCGAGATCCGCAACAACTCTTCCGCCGTTTCGGGGGTGGTGCGGACTTCCTGCCGCGCTTCGGCGACCAACTCGGGTTTAATGGGATTGGCCTGGTTGCTGCCCAATTGCGAGCGGATGTAGGTCAGCACTACCGCCACCTGGTCATCATCCAGATTGGCCCGCCAGGGCAGCATGGGGAGGTTCCATTCCTGCCCGCGCACCCGGATCAGTCCGGTCAACCCGTTCAACACGATCCGCACCAAACGCGCGCCGCCCGGCGCCAGCACCCATTCGGAGCCGAGCAGCGGCGGCGCCACCCCCTCTTTACCGTCCCCATCGCGCTGGTGGCAGGCGGCGCAGATCTTCAGGAAGATCTGCTTGCCCTGGGCATTCGGGTCAGCGCTGCCGTCCATCACCGATTGAAGCATCAAGCGGAGCACCGGGTCGGAAGTGGCGTAGTTGATATAAACCCGCTCGTCCCCCTTGCCCACGTAAAAGCCCTCAGGCGGCTTGGCCGGTGGGTTGGTTTTGGCGGGTTGGCGCGGAGTCGGCGGCGGAGTGGCGAGCGTCCGCTGTTCCTGGCGCGGTCTTTTGGAATCGCCCCGGTGCCACCGCGAAGACCAAGCCGGCCCCCATTTCACAGTGAGACCTACGAGGGCCGCCAAGCCGAATAAGAGGGAGATTTTCGCAAGAACTCGCATTCCAATTGGTTCCGGGATTGGCGGAGAAACTGGCCTAAGAGGCGCTGTCTTGGATCCCGTTCGGAACTTTCACCGCCAACTCTGCTGAGGACTTGCCAGCCCGACGAAGGTGTCGATGAGGATCCATGGTATTTACGGTCGCAGTCGCACTCATGCCCGAAGCTTAGCGGGGCGATATGGGGTTGTCAGGCTCGAACTTCAGGTCTGGGCCGGAAGTGGAGACGCAGCACGGACGACTACACCGTTCCTCTGCGCCTCGCGGCTTGACCTGCAGGCGGGTCGTCGCGAAGCGTCCGGACTGGGCGCAACTCGACACCGCTTTGCGCCGAAACCAGCTCTGGAAAATGTGGTCGACAATCCCCGGGTGCGCTGAGAATCTCATCCCAGAGTGCAATTGGGCGTTGGGATCAGCTTTGGTTGGTCGCTCCTCGAACAGGAGCGTCACCAAGGTTCTTCCGTTTGATGCACCACTAGCCAGCGCCGCTTGAGAAAACATGAATCGCAACTCAAAGAGGTCAATGAAGAAGGACCTTATGAGGTCCGGATGGCTGATGCTGCCGGCACTTTCCGCTCTCATCGTGCAACCCGCCATTGGGGTCGCCCAAACCACGGCTTTCACGTATCAGGGCCGACTCAGCAACGGCGCCAATCCCGCCGACGGTTATTACGATTTTCGATTCGGACTCGAGGATGCCGCTAGCGGCGGCAACCAAATCGCCGGGCCGCTCACCAATACGGCCACCAGCGTCTCCAACGGCCTGTTCGCGGTCACTTTGGACTTTGGCGGAGCGTTTAGCGGGACGAATTACTGGCTGGACATTGGCGTGCGCACCAATGGGAGCGGTACGTTCTCCTCCCTTACGCCTCGCCAAGCGATCACACCCAGCCCCTACGCGCTCTTTGCGCCCGCTGCCGCGACGATCACCGGCACGGTTCGTGGGGCACAAGTCACCGGCCAACTGGCGGACGTTCAACTCTCCGCCAACATCCCTCGGTTGAACGGCAACCCTGTGTTCACTGGGGCGGCGCAGTTCAGCAGTGCCAACGGGACCTTCGCTGGCTCCGGTGCCGGGCTCACCAACCTGAATCTCACCGGCACCAACTTCACGGGGATCCTTACCGATGCGCATCTCTCCACCAATGTGGCTCTGCTCAATGCCACCCAAGTCTTCAGCGGGTCGATCACGTTTAAGGGCTCGGTGACGTCGAGCAACGCGGCGAGCGCCTTTGTGGGCAGTTTTTTCGGCAACGGCGCGGGCTTGACGAATTTGAGCGGCGGTGCTTCCTCGACCAATGCCGCCCTGCTCAATGGCACCCAGGCTTTTAGCGGCCAAAACACCTTCCAAGGCGCAGTGCTGGCGACCAATGCGGCGAGCACCTTTGTGGGCAGTTTCTCTGGGAACGGCGCGGGGCTGACCAACCTGAACACCGGCCTTTCTTTAACGAATGCCGCCCAACTGAGTGCCACCCAGACCTTCACCGGCCAGAATATCTTCCAGGGGGTTGTGCTGGCAACCAACGGTGCTAGCACCTTCTCGGGACGGTTCACCGGCGATGGCACCAGCCTGACAAACCTGACCGTCGCGAATGTCTGGAAGCTAACGGGCAATGGCGGTAGCGCCGCGGGAACGGATTTCCTGGGCACCACGGACGCTCAACCTCTCGAACTGAGGGTTAATGGGGGCCGCTGCCTCCGGTTGGAGCCAGGTGGGACGGTGCCGAATCTCATCGCCGGCAGTCCGGCCAACTCGGTGGCGGCCGGGGTTTCCGGGGCTTCCATTGGCGGTGGTGGCACCGCCACCTCACCCAATGCCGAGGCCGCGGATTTCGGGACTATCAGCGGAGGTTGGTCGAACAGCATTGGCGCCAGCGCCACGAGCTCGACCATCGGCGGTGGTTGGGTCAATGTCGTCGACACCGGCTCCAGCAACGCGGTCATCGCTGGTGGCGTCGGAAACACGATCCAGGCGGCGGCCAGCTACGGGGTCATCGGCGGCGGCGCCACCAACCAGATCATGGCGAGCGCCCAGTACGCGACGGTCCCCGGCGGCCACGGAGCCAGCGTGGACAAGTTCGGCCAATTTGCCCTCGCCAGCGGAGTCTTTACCACCGCGGGGGACGCGCAGACCTCCGTCTATGTGCTGCGTGGAACTTCTTCCAGCGCTGCGTTAGGCGAGATCTACCTGGATGGCCTGACCCGGCGGCTCACTGTCCCGTTGAACAGCGCCTGGATGTTTCGCATCCTGCTGGTGGGACACGGTGCGGCCAGCGGCACGTCCCACGCCTTCGAGATCGCGGGACTCGTCGTGAACAACAACGGCACGCCGGCCTTGTTCGGAGGCACCAACACGCTTTCGTTCGGGGATGCCGGTTTCACCAGTTCCGTCAGCGCCGCCAGCGGTCCGGTGGCCCTGGTGATCCAAGGGCAGCGCACCCCCGCCACGGAGGTCATTCGCTGGGTGGCGACCGTCTACACCTCGGAACTTCGTTGGTGAAAAACGGGCAATAAAGCTCTTTCAGACTGGTTCTAGCCACCATCCGGTCTATTTTAGGCGCATCATGTCACAAGCACGCGGCAGCACGGTCAGCATTCGCGCCCAGGTGGGGGCCATGAACTGGAATTTCTGGGTGGCCAATATCATGGAGGCCTGCGAGCGGCTCGCCTTCTTTGGGGTCCGCGCCGTGCTCCCTTTGTACATGGTCGCCGCCCAGGGCCAGGGGATCGGCCTTTCCTACAAGGAAAAAGGCGTGATCTACATGATCTGGGCCATCTTTCAGTGTCTCATCCCGATGGTGTCAGGCGGGTACGCCGAGGCCTATGGCTACCGCACCAGTATGTATGTTGCCTTCTGCCTGAACATCACCGGATACACGCTGATGGCCAATGCCAGCGGGTTTTGGACGATGCTCCTGGCCGCGCTTTTTGTGGGCACGGGGACCGCGATCTTCAAACCCCCGGTGCAAGGCACGATCGCCCGGTCCTTGAACGAGGGGAACAGCGGCCTGGGTTTCGGCATTTTTTATTGGGTGGTGAACGTGGGCGGTTTCCTGGCGCCGATGGCGGCGGCCACGCTGCGCGGCAATGAGGCCCATCCCACCTGGAGCCATGTCTTTTATGGAGCGGCCATCGTCACGGCAGTGAATTTCCTGCCCGCCACGTTCCTTTTCCGTGAGCCCGCGCTCGATCTCGAAGCGCGCCGGAAGCAGCCGCTCAAAGTCTTCAGCGAGACCATGGGGGTCCTCTGGAAGGATCAATCCATCCTGCGGTTCCTGCTGGTGGTTTCGGGTTTCTGGTTCATGTTCATGCAACTCTGGGACCTGCTGCCGAATTTCCTGGATGAATGGGTCGATATGCGCGACGTCGGTCATTTCCTCACCGCCACCCTGGGGACCGGGGCCAATGGCTTTCTGACCGCTGACGGCGGCGCCAAACCCGAAATCCTGATCAACATCGATTCCTTCGTGATCATCCTGTTGGTCTTGCCGTTGTCCTGGCTCTTTGGCCGTTATAAGATGATGACCTCCCTGGTGCTCGGCATGGCGATTGGCCTGGTCGGGTTCGTGATGTCGGGGCTGACCAACGCGGGGGTGTTCGCCGCGCTGGGCATCCTGGTGTTTGCTATTGGCGAGATCATCTGCAGCCCGAAGTTTTCTGAGTACATCGGCATGACCGCCCCGCCCCATCAGAAGGCGCTCTACATGGGTTACTCGAATATCCCCTTCGCCATCGGTTGGGCGGCGGGCAATGGGCTGTCGGGTCCGCTCTACGACGCGTTCGCCTCGCGCAACGTGCTGGCGCGCCACTATCTCATCCAGAAATTCGGCATGCTGCCCGATACCGTCAAGGCCATCACCAATGACCAACTGGTTCCGACGATCGCCGCGAAGCTCGGCCACAATGCCACCGCCCACGACGCGATCAACGCCCTGTGGAGCGTCTACCACCCATGGACCATCTGGCTGATGCTCGGCGCCGTCGGCCTGGCCTCCCTCGTGGGCATGGTAGCCCTGCACCGAAAAGCTCCTGCCAACGGTTAGCAATGCGATTTCAGGCGTTTCGCCCGTTAACGCCGCACCTCAGTTCCCGCCAATGGCGCATTCCATGAAACAGGAACGCGCTCGGCATGGTGGCTGTTCTGAGTAGCGGTTAGTCCGGCGCATGGTATTACTTCCTGCTGATAACCAACCACCGAGCCAGGCGGAATGGAGTGATAAGTGCCAAAAGCCCGACCGCGAAATCTGCCAGAACCGATAACCACATATAACGGTAGATCAGGCCGCCTTGCCACCTCCCGTCGAGGAACACAGCGGCAGCGATTGGGAAAGGATAGCCGCTTGGCCGCACCGTGGGCGACTCTTTGTAAGTCACTGCGATCAATCCGCAGCCCAACAGGAGGCCTGCAAATATCAAGACACCGAACGTCATCCTCCACCAGCGGCCGGGCTGCGGCAGGCTCCGCCCAGCACTCTGGACCAGCCAGACCGCGAGAGCGATAACACCCAGCATAAGGAGAGGCTTCATATTGCTTGGCGGGCTAACTATTTATTATATGAGTTCGTTCGTTAAACCCCCATCGCGCACTAGAATCAGCCGTCCCGCGTCGACGGCGCCCCGCCCCCTCCGAAAAAGGCTGGCTTGACCGCATGAAATGCAGAAACCCATGCCCCGAGCTTACAACCCCGCTTTTTAGGGTCAAGCACGACGACGCAGCCAGCTTGCGGTTGCGATTCGCCCCCGCCACCCCTGCCGTCGGACCCGGCTTGCGGCTGGCAAACGCTTCGGTGCAAGCCATTCCCAGTGCGGGCAGGAAGGCCACCCGGCGGGCGGTACCTGGTTATGTGGCCGATGCCGGGGATATTCAGCGGACCTGCCGCCGTTAACGCTCGGGGGTTCAATCCCGCGCAAACTTCGCCCGGCGGTTTCCCTAGGCTGCCGGTGGCTAACGATCGGCCTGAGCGGCGCGGGGCCGAGCACGTGGAGCAGCAGGAGCGACCCACCGGCGTCCACTCCAGGCGGACCGTTGACCAGGTCTATTTCCTAATTCACCTCGGTAGGGCAGCCCAAATCATCCAGGACAGGCACGTAAGCAACCCAAGCCTGGCAAGCCATGGATGAGAGCGTCGTAATGCGAATGAACAAGCGAACGCCAGCAATCCGGTAACGACCCCGGCGTCAAACAGCACCCCGTATCGTGTTTGAGTCCCATGCTTACCGGGAAACGCAATATCAAGGAACCAGGACAGCGCCGTGAATGCGGCGAAGTAACAAACGACCACAATCGCCGTCACTCTTGGAAGTCTCCGCGTATTCCGGTCCATAACTTGGCGCCGTGGTCAACGACGCACATCAGCGAACCAGCGCCACTCGCTTCCAGCACGGTTTTACACCTTTCTCGCCGGGCTCGCTGGAGAGGGATAGTTAAGCAGTTGATGGTTCATTTTGAGCGCCCGACGCCCCCAGAGGAAGGTTCAGCGGGTTCCGTGAAGTTGGGCTTGAGCTCTTCCAAAATCTCATGCCGAAGCTGGGTAAGGCTCAGACCCAGCCCCTTGAGGACAATCCAAGCCGGGCCTTCCTCCTCGCCCAGCAAACCAAGCAAGATGTGTTCAGTCCCGACGTAAATATGAGAAAGTCGATCTCCGCTCAGCGTCGGTTTGTCTTTCCTCCTCCACGGCGTCCGCCATTTTTCCAAAAAGAGTCTTAAGGACTTTCATTCCTGCCCCCTCGGGTTCGCTATTCACTAAACGAACGGTTCGTTTAGTGAACCCAGGTCGGATATCAAAATGCGAAAAACCGGGCGCGAGCGACCCGGTGGTCCCGATGAGGCGGGAAGGACCGCCAACCAGCCCAATGCTCATGAGGAAAGCTTAGGCGATCCAACCGGAAAGTCAAGCTCCGATTCTCGGCCCTGCTGGGACCCCGGACGATAGCCCAACGTTTCAACGTTGGGGGGCATCAATTGGGAGTGGCTTGCGACCCGAAGATGGAGCCTTCGCTTCGTTGAAGGCCGGCGTTTGGAAGGTCCGTTTTTTGTTGTTGCCAATTTGCTTGCCAGCCCGGGGTGACCGCGCCAGTATCCGGTAACAGAGTTGGAAAATAGCGGCACGGAAACGACGAAACGAAACTCAACCCAAAGCATAAGGAACCGTATGCCCGGAACATATCAACAGCAGATTAGCGCATCAAAGAACCTCCCTGGATGCTTGATCGTCCTCTTGGACCAGTCCGGGTCGATGGCGGAAGAATACGGCGCGGACAAGCGAACCAAGGCGGTCGCGGCGGCGCGAGCCGTCAACACAGCCCTGGAGGAACTGGTGGACCAATGCACGAGCGGTGAATCGGTGCGCAACTACTTTCATGTGGGGGTGATCGGCTATGGCGGCGCGGCGGCCCAGGATCTCCTGAGTGGAGGCTCCGCCCCGGCCGGCCTGCTGACGTCCAGCGAATTGGAGACTAAAGCTCAAGTTGAGGAAATCGAAAAAGAGGAGGATGACGGCACCGGCAAACTCAAGGTCGAGCGTCGCAGCAAGTGGTTTGATCCTGTCGCCAACGGCGGGACGCCGATGCAGGACGGCTTCCGGATCGCGTGCGAGAAGCTCACCGTCTGGGTGGCCGCCTACCCGAACAGCTTTCCGCCCATGGTGCTCAACATTACCGACGGTGAACCGAGCCAGCCCGAGGAGGCCGAGAAGGCCTCGCGTGCCCTGCGGCAGGTCAGCACCACCGACGGCCAGACCCTCCTGTTCAATTGCCATATCTCCGCTTCGGGGGCCAACCCCGTCAAATACCCGATCTCGGACCAGGCGCTGACCGACCCGCACGCCAAATGGCTTTTTCAGATTTCCGACGACATCCCCGGGTCGATGATCAAGAAGGCCCAGGATGCGCGGCTCGAGGTAGTGCCTGGCAGCCGCGGCTTCGTCTATAACGCCGCGGCGGGCCAACTCGTCAAGTTCCTGCGCATCGGCACGGTCGTTTCGGCTTCGAGCTTTGATCGGTAGGATGACCCTCGTCCTCTTGCTCGAGCGGCCGTCCGGTACCGAGGCGGCCCCGCTGGGTGGTGGGCTTGATACCGAAGGCGCCACGTTCCTGCGGTCACTCCGCGACGGGCTAAGCGCCTTGGCTAACCCGGCGCTGCCCAGGACTGCCAGGGTCGTCCTGGCGGAATACCAATCCGGCAGCCCGGACTCCTCGGCCCCGGCGGGCGAACTCGGTTTTTCGACGATCGGCGTTCCCCACCAGGATCCGCCCCCAGCGCTCGGTGCCGGCAGCGATCCCGAGAACTTGGGAGGGGACGGCTCGACTCCTCGTTTTGACAGCTATTACGGAGCGTCTGGCGATACAAAGTCCCCAAGCGCGTTCGCCTCGGCGGCCGCTGCCTTCGTCGCCGTAGCGGATTGGCTGCTGCGCGACGCCGAGGGAGGTTCATCCCTCTTCGCCATCCATGCCACCTATGGCGGCGGGTCCGGGTCCGCCGCGATCGAGCGAGCTGCGGGTCTGCTCAAGACCGCGCTGGACTTCCGCGGCGCGCCGGGGTGGCTCGGCAATCTCTGGCTGACCCAGAGCTCACGTT